>Ga0114959_10003553_pt1 | contig 12211 bp, 16 predicted proteins | sample C_130625_EF_Meta_FD_87317 | JGI IMG/M metagenome (GOLD analysis project Ga0114959, IMG submission 87317) | Freshwater microbial communities from Lake Croche, Canada to study carbon cycling - C_130625_EF_MetaG | ecosystem: Environmental > Aquatic > Freshwater > Lake | place: Lake Croche, Canada...
AAATTAATTAAATACGCTCCAGCATTAGAGAAAATAAGTTTTCCATTTGTTCCTAATGAAATTCCATTAGAAATATCAGTAGTATTAATGCTAATAAGATTTGCAATAGTCGTTCCAGCACTTGCTTGTGTAGTCGTGTCGTAAAAGTTTCCGTAATTGGAACTGGGACATTTTGAAAGCTGACCATTAGTATTTAAACCAATTCTATAAGTAATTGCACTAGAATTTACTTGTTGAATATTTGGCAAGTAAACAGGAGCTTGAGCAGATCCATCTCCAAAACGAGTTACAGAACCATCATAAATAACCAAAGATGGATTTTGGGGGATATTAAGCCTATTGATCTGACTGCCATTCTGCCAGACAAGCGGGCCAACCCCTTGTCCTGTGGGTGGGATTATGCTTATTGGGACTGTGTTGTAGCAGGGCATAAGAGTTATAAATATATGGAATTGAAATTAAAAATCAATTCTTATGTGGTGTATGTTCCGTTTTGGGTAAAAGTCAAAATCGTGTTTGCCCCGTTTATAGTGACAGTAGCATTTGTATAGGCTCCAGAAAAGTATTGGGTAGGAATAGAAAGAATACATGCTCCATCAAATCCAGCTAAATTTGGGATTCCGCTTTGTCCAGTTGTTTTATTAGATCCATAAGCATAATTTTGACTTCCTGATCCATATCCACCATATCCAAGCCCACCAACCAATGTATAAGTTCCTCCATCCAAATCAACATTTCCCCCTCCTCCTGCTCCATAATAAACCGAAGTTCCTGTTATAGATGATGCAATTCCATTTCCACCTGATCCACCACAAAGATTTCCTTGGGAATCATAAGAGTAACTTCCAGCGGCCGTTCCAGCTCCCCCACCTCCACCGCAATAAGATGAATTTCCAAAATTGGGATCAATAGCATTTCCAGCAATGCTTCCATTATGCCCTTGTCCTATTATTCCAGTTCCAAAAGTTCCTGGCCCAATATCTATTTGAAACCCCGCCCCGCCACCTGATGATCCATTGTAACCATTATAAAAATAAAAACTTACTTGTCCTCCATATCCACCTCCAAACGCAGTAAAAGTTTGTGAATTAACAATTAATGTGCTTGGATTTCCATTAGAAAGAGTATGAGGAATTTTATTTGGAGCTTGACCTCCAGTTCCTACAGAAATAGCAATAGTTTTACCGTTTGATAGATTTAGCGTTGATGAAATTACACCGCCACCACCACCTCCAGCAGACACGCCGCCAGATGAATCCCCTGCTGCTCCACCACCACCAATTAAAAGGAAATTAATTGGGTATTTATAATACTTAAATTTATTTAAAACTTTTTGTGAATTAATGCCTAGAAAATATAAATTAGTTTCTGAATGCTGAATGTATGGAAGATTTATGGGCAATTGAGTTGATCCATCTGCAACTACTGATTCTTGACCATTCCATGTCACAAGTGATGGATTTGATCCAGGCACTATTGGATATTGACTTCCACACCCACAAAATTGTGTAACACAATTCATCTAAATAATTTGTGATAGCGGAACTAAAACAAATGTTCCAGTTGCAGTCAATCCAACAACATATTGTATTTCAGAAACGTTTTGTTGCTGAAGAAATGGAAGTGCAATTGGGTTTTGAGTTGAACCATCAGCAATTAAGAAATTCTGACCATTCCAAATTTGGAGTCCTTCATTAGGTGGCGTTGGCACAACTCCATTCCCATACCCGCATCCATCGGAATTGCAAAGAGAGTCTGTATTTTGGTAATTCATCAGGAAAAGGTTTGGATCATTTTTTGATCTCGGTTCAGCCAGCCTCGCAGATTATTCCTCAAATCGGGTCGTTTGTCAGCTATTTGTTTGTAATGCTCATCGTTGTATTTGCCAATCATCAGGCACAACTTATGGGCATCTTCTTGGAATGCTGCTTTTTCAGTTTGTGACCCTATCTTCCCATCGACTGCAATGTGAACTCCAAGGGCATTTATAGACTGCTGTAGGATCTTGAATGCAGTTCCAAACCCCTCGTTGACTGCAATGTTGGCAATCTCTTCTCCCACACCTTGAGGAAGCAAATCAGCGTTTGATTCTGACCAGTAATAGTCATGGTAGGTATCTGCTATCCATTGAGGCGTTGGATCATCAGGCAAGTAATCATCCCTTTTTGTAAGCCCACAAAATGTTGTTCCCGCGCCATCGTGATCATCTTCTTTTAAGATGTTTCCTTTTCGATCAACAGTTGCCTCAACATTGCAGATGAACTTTAACCAAAAAGTAAATCTTGGGGTATATCTACCATCAGAGTAATCTAAGATGTCTTGGATTGTCATTAGTTACTTTACAGCAGTTGTGGCAACTCCCTTGATTTTATCAAGTGTTCTCCACCCTGCCATACCAAGCAATGCCAAAAGAAGATTGGTCAAAATATCCGATTGGATCACAGGGAAAACCCCCTTGTATCCAAATAAGTGAGCCGTAAATTCAGCAATCGGTTGGAGCGTAGTTGCCCAGGCTAACCCAAAGACAGTCAACCACCCGGCTGCTGGCCTCCAGCCTGCCACAAAGAACGATGAAGAGCTTGCCTCGGTCTTATCAATATCACTCTGTGCAATGAGTTGAGTCTGCTGATAATCTGCCAACTTGCTTGAAAGCTCGGCCTCTAGCTTAATCTGTTGGTCTCTATCAGGGACAAACTTGTTAACAATCCCTGCAACCGTTGTCACCATTTGGGGGATGTCCCAGGGCATACTATTTCAAAGGGTTGCGAACTTCTAAATGTTTTATGGTTGCGTCCACACTCTCCTGCATATCCGGGTGGCCTTTATACCACATTGATTGAACCCTTGGCTTCATCCAATCGGTATCTTCACTTATCTTTGCCAGACAATAATGGTCGTTGATTACGAACCAAACAGCGGCAAAAAATATGGTGACAGTAGCCATGCCATAGATTTTAAGATACCCAAGAATCCCCGAAAGGATTGTTGTTACTTCAACCTTCTGTGCAGGGGAAAGATTGTCGGTCATAACTACGCTTGTTTTGAGAATAACCCCTGCAAGGTTTCTTGTGGATTATCACCAAGCAAGGTTTTGATACGAGCGTCCACATCGGCATCTGTGAACTCTCCTACAGCATCATATTCATCTCCTTGCCAAATTGTTAATTGAATAGGAAGTTTCTTAAACTTTGCTTTTGCAAATTTACTAGAATTACTATACAAAACATTGTAATCAAGATCCTTAAGAGTGATGACTGGAAACTCAATTTTTGTTCCATCTGGAAGTGTTACAGATGGAGGTTGGATAGTTATTGGGTTTGGAAAGGTAATCATAAATTTACAAAACTATTGGAAATGGAAGTTTCAAGAGTTCAGTCAATAAAACATTTGCTTGAGAAATACCACCCCCTCCTCCTCCTGTAATTGTAACAGAAGCAACCCCCAAACAGTTCTGAAGATTCGTAAGAACTGCTGAATTTGCTATAACTATATTTGGGTCATTATAGAATTGTGTAATATAGTTAGTGTTTGACAAATATGATGTTCCATTAACATTTATCGTATATCCAGTTGGCCCAGAATATATAGATGGGCCATCCCCTCCAGAATTAGATGTAGATCCATTTAATGTAATTGTAGGAGAATAAAAAACCCCTGCGTCTATCTGAGATGTTCCATTAAATGTAATAGAAGAGCTTGCGTTAATGGATATGTTTGCAAGGTTACTTATGCCAAAACAGTTTGAACTATTAAATACTGCGGTTTCGCAATTTATTCCTATACCATTCAGATCAAAATCCCAATCAGAATTATTAAAGGTTACATTTACAACACTTACTGGACTTCCTGCTAAACTATCATTTGAGGCTATCCCAGTTAGGTAAGATCCTGTTGTTATTACCACAGAATCGGTAGCTAAAGGTATTCTTCCTGCTGGAATTGTTAACCCTGCGTCATTCCACCAATTGCCAATAAAATTCCACGCCCTATCAAAAAGTGGCGTAGCAGAATTTTTGAAATATAGCGTAGCCATACCTTACGATGTCCTAGTGCAAGAAACAAAATTAGTTCCACTCCATGTCAATACAAGAGTAGCAACTACTGATCCTTTGAATGAATATCTAATTCCAAGAGGGTTTCCATTGCCATCAGAACTTGTAACAACAACGGAATCATAAACGGGTATAGCAAAACCACCAGTTGTATTAAACAACTGCCAAAGTTGCTCGCTAGAAGTAGTATCGACGAACTCTGAAAATGGAAGTGGGAAAACAGATGCCATGATTGAAGTATTATTTGATGTGGATTAAATATGCAAGTGAAATTGCGATATAGGAGATTGCTTGACTGATGTCTTCTTTAGCTATTTTTGCATCCCTAATAAGGATAACGTTGAGTCGATTACAAGCGATTTGGGTTTTGAGAACTCCAGGGTCTTCAAGATGCTTTAATTCAAGCACAACCTTTTTTGCAAATGGGTATGTCTTTACAAACAAGACAAGGTTTTGCCAAAGATGGACAACTGATGCAATGAAGCGTTTGAATGGTGAGAAGATTTTGTTCATTGGTTATGCGGTGTAAGATCCATTCTGCGTAAATGTCAGAATTGTGTTTGATCCACTTGTGGCAACTTGGGTTGATTTGCCTGTCATAGAGGTTGAAACAACAGTTTGTGATTGGGATACCACCCAACTTGAACCACCTCCGCTAACGATAATTGTGTTAGCGGCAACGCCAGTTCCCGTTACCTGCATACCTATGGCGATTGTTCCTGTAACAGCACTTGTGGTTAAAGCAGTAAAAGTAATTGCTCCTGTAAAAGTTGCAGTTGATCCAGTTGCAGATCCTGTTGCGGTATAATTGGCAGTTGGAACGGAAAGAATGCACACTCCTGACCCTCCGTTTCCTCCGCTTGTTGTTCCACCACCTCCCCCTCCTCCAGTATTTGCTGTTCCTGATCCTCCTGTTCCTGTGGTGACTCCAGCTTTTCCCCCTCCACTTCCACCAGCACCAGCAGTTCCTCCTCCATTAGACCCTCCTCCACCTCCTCCAGAAAGATAGTAAGTCCCCGAAACAAGCTCTCCAGCAGTTGATCCAGTAATTGGATTTGCAATTCCTATTCCTCCTGCTCCGCAAGTATTTGTTCCAGATGATCCTGTTCCCGCTGCTCCTGCTCCACCACCTCCGCTTCCAAAATACGGAGAGGTTGATCCACCAGTTCCTCCATTATAACCAGCTAAACCAAGTCCACCAACGCCAGTATTTCCAGATCCATTTGATCCTGCACCACCTCCATTTCCTCCATTAGTTGCGTATCCATTGGAGTATCCACCATTTCCACCACCACCTCCTCCACCAATAGCAACTATTCCTCCACCCAATGTAGTAGGAGATCCAAAATAAGAAGTTCCCCCAAAGTTATTTGTTGTTCCTCCATAATTTTTCCCTGTCCCTCCAGCACCAATAACAATGTTGTAAGGAGTTCCAGTTACAAGACCAATGGTTTGCGACAAAACTTGACCACCTCCACCTCCTCCCCATGCGGCTCCCCCACCTCCACCCACAAGGCAGAGTTTTGCTGTGTAGTATCCAGACGCACCTCCTCCAGATGGGTTGTTGAAAAACGGCATATTACAAATACCAGAGCGTGTATGTTGTGCTTGCGGCAGACCCTAAACAATACAATGCATTACTTGGTATAACTTGAAATTCATAACCTTGGTTTGCTGAAAGCAAAATTCCATTTGTTGCCGTAGCTGGAGATGTTGTAGAGATGTAAAGCGTGTTAGCTGAAGTGTTTTGAATCGCAAGCATTTTTGTAGCAGAAGATGCCGCTAGTAAAGTAGCCGAAGATGTGCCAACTGAAGAGTTGGACATCGTGATAGATCCAGCGGTAGGATTGGCAACAACAGTTCCAGTTACAGTAGCGTTGAGGTTTGCGGCAGTTCCTTGGGATACAGTAACCGCATTGGTAATTGTTCCAACCGTTGTAACAGCTGCAAGTGTGTCTGCTGGTTTCAGTCGAGTAGAAAGAGCAACATCAAGGTTAGAGGTATTGAGATTTGTTCCAGCATTTGCTGTGACTGATCCTGTAACCGTGGCATTAAGGTTTGCCGCTGTAGCTTGAGTGACCGCAATGCTTTGAGATGCCGCTATATTTACTGCTCCAATGGTGTTTGTTCCTGCGTTTAGGCCAACTGTTCCTATGGAGTTTGTTCCAGTTGGAGTGCTTGGAAGAGAAGATACCGATACACTTCCAGATACAGGTTGCGTGGAAGGGAAATTTGTGATGTGGGCTAAAGCTCCTCCATCACCATTTATCGCAGGTTGGTTTGCAGAGGTTGCTGCTCCTGTGGGAAGTGGCAATGAAGATGCCGAGACAGGTTGAGTAACTGCACTGCCATCAACTTTGACAGCGGTTGAGTTACCTCCAAGAACATTGACAAAACCAATCGTGTTAGATCCAGCGGGAGTTGGTGCAGTATTCTGAACAGAAAATGTCCCGGTATTTGTTACCGCTTGACTTGATGGGAAATTGGATACGCTGACAGCCCCAGAAACAGGTTGCGTAGATGGGAAGTTGCTTACAGAAACCGATCCCGAAACCGTCTGGGTAGATGGGAAGTTGGTAACATGGGATAATGCTCCACCATCTCCATCCAGCGCAGGTTGTTTGGCAGAGGTTGCGGCACCCGTGGGAAGAGGCAAACTAGAAACAGATGCAGGGACAGCAGTTGCACGAAGCTGGGTGTTGGTCAAATAGCCTTCACCAATAAGGTTCAATGCACTTGCTGGAGGAGCAGCAGAAAGTGGTAACGCTTGAGTCTGGTTATACCAAAGCGTAGCTATAACAGTAGGAGTAGAAGATGCGCTGACAACCTGGGTCGATGTAATCGTATCCCCAATGTTGGATGTCACAGACCCAACAGTAAATTGGGCAATAGCGTAATAGGTTGTTACAACCAGTTGATTCCCACTACCAGAGACAGCAGTGTTTGTTTCAATCTGGGCAAGGTAAGCATCTGCTGTAGTCAACAGAGCAATCATCGTGTCCTGATTGTTCTCAATGATCGTCAGATCCGCTTGAGAGGCGTTTAAGGAGTCAACCTTTAACCTTCCAGTAGAATCAATCTGGAGAGGTTCCCTTGTGCCATCTGGCCCTACGCCAACATTGACACCAATAACCGAATTGTAAATCTGCCAATTCTGTTCACTAGACGTTGTATCTACAAACTCGGAAAAAGGGAGAGTAATGGTAGCCATGTCTATAAACAAATGTAGCGGGGGTTATTAGCCCCCGCCACATGAATTGGTTTTAATTAAACGAGAAGACCAAGGACGTAAACATCCCCGTAGAGAGAACCGATCTTTCCAGCCGTATCATTGGTGGATGCCTCGGTTGTCAATGTGGGGTTGTAGAACGAGAAGCTAGTGGAAGTTGTCGAGATAACGGTGACAACACCATTATATGCGGCATTTCCAAAGCTGTTGAGCTTGACCCTGGCTCCTGCAACAATAGAAGCAGGAACAGCAGAGACAACAACCGTTGAGATGTTGTTCGTCGTAGAACGAGAAACAGAACTCAAAGCAGAAACTGCTGCGGTTGTTACGTTCACACGAAGGCTCTGCGTTGAGGCAGCTCCACCACCCGAAGCCCCGATAGCGGGATTTGGGTTGGCAATTGGAGGTTGACCAAGGACGTAGCCATTCGTTGCTGGAGTAAGGATTGTCTGTGACAAGTTTCCAGCAGTGTTTGGCGAGGTAAGAACAGGTGCAACAGGCAGGGTAGCCGTAGCAATGTTTTCACCAGTGGTCTGATTGTCAATAGCAACAACAGCAGCGGTGCTGAAAGTAGTGCCAGCGTTACCAACAACATTCCTGTAAACAATGAACGAAGAAGTTGGGATAAACTTCTGCTCATCGTATTCAAGCTGACCAAGGGTGTAGGTTCCTGTGACCGTGAAATCGACCGAAAGAGGGCCGAATTTGACGAGTGTCAGGTTATTAGGAGTAGGTTTAGGGACGGACATAGTTTTGTGTGTAGAGATTAATAGTAACCGGGTGTGTTGTAAATGACGTTATCCAATGTGTAGGAGACATAGACCGAATCCGATCCAACATCTGACACTACGATTGGGTTTTGAAGTGGGCCATTTCCAGACAAGGAAATTGATCCAAGCATTGAAACTCCATTAACCACACAAGAACCAGAGCCATTAGCCGTGATAGACCATGTGATAGCACTCGTAGGAATGGTGAAAGATGTCCCTGTAGGAACATTAACAAAATAAGGAGTCAAGGGTTGCCCCGACCCTGCGTAAAGCAGGGCAGGGGCGTTCAAGACACTCGATGGGCCGTATGTAGATGGATTTGACATCGTGTGTTGACCTTATTGATTAGATTGGCTGGCTAACCGCACTGGAGCAAGCGTAGCAATCTGGGGTATATTGCGGCGCATAGCTAGGCGTGAGGGCGCAAGCGGCAGGGATCACCAACTGTGCGTTGTTCAACCTGTGAAGGATTGAGTGCATCAGAGTTGGATCTTGGAACTGCATACCCATGCGGAACTGGTTCCAGAAGAAACCTTGGTCACGCTTGATGTTGCACTCCCAATCTGGGTTCTTCCACTCCCAATCGCCAGCATAGTTCTGGGTCATGCCCTGTGCTTCACCGATACCACTCTGGGATGGGCTGATCCACTTGATCATTGCCTTGTTCACCCAAGGATTCGTGATACCGAAATCGGCATAGTTGTAAGCAGGGTTCTGAACATACTTGCAACCAAGCTCGGTGGTCACAGGGATGTAAGGAAGAACACGGGTCAGACGAGGCCAGGTCGTAGGATCGTTGACGCTGAAAGCACCAAGCGAGGCATTGTAGACCCAATCCACGTTGAAGCGGACTCCGTTGATGTCGTTACAGAAAGCGTAGTTTCCGATGACACGATCAATACCAAGAGAGTATTGAAGCTGCTTGTCATCAAAGTCACTAACGCTCTCCCACCATCCACCAGACTGCTTGGCATACTGCCAGAGCTGACGAAGGACACGGGCATCAGGAACGATGATCTCAAGGAGAGGGCGACCAGCGGCCTCACTCACATCGAGACGATAGGCATCATCTTCACGCTGAAGGTTGATGAGGATGTCATCAAGGGTATCAAGCGAGAGAAGACCGATGTTGTTAAGCTGTGAAGCAGGGAGTTTGACATAGACATAGCCCATGTTGAAACTACCCTCGTTCGTTCCCTCAAAGGGTTGAACGATGAACATCTGATCATCAGGAGTCGTGCAAGAGACAAGGCTCTGTCCGTTGGAGATAGGAACCCACTTGTGACCAGCACCACCGATCCAGTTGGAACGAGCGAACTCTTCATGCACGTTTTTCGTGATGTTGACGTTCGTCGCCATGATGTGATCCATCTCTTCCTGTGGGAACAGACGATACATGAAATCGGTAAGCTGATACCAATCGGTTCGCATAGCCTTGGTGAAAAGGCTGAAGCTATAGGATTCGGTTCCGGGGTGAGCAATCGTCTCAAACTGAACATCGTCAGCGTTGGAGATGCAACGACCAGACTGAACCTGCTCCCAAGGCTGATCTGGATTATACCATCCACGCCCGAAGCGGAATGCTTTTTGGGTAGGAAGGGTGTTCAGAGGCCATGTCTCGGTTTCAAGACGACCGTAGTAAATACTGTTTATGGCCATCTTCTTGATGAAGTATGAATTATAGTAGGTGCGGGCCTCGCGGAACAAAGTATCCACGTCTTGGCACGAACTAAAGGTTACGCCGTTTTGGGACATAATATTTTAAGTTTTGGGTTTGTGAATGTGTCCCAAAAAGGATCGCTCCCTCTTGAAACACGGTTGGTGTTTTAGGGTTTGCGATCTGGCAACCATCGCTGAGTTTGCTTGATCACCCCACTATTCTCCAGCTTGGCAACCCGCTGTTTATTTATGTCTGACGCTATCAGACTCGTTGCTTCCACCGAGAACAGTTGGCTAATCAAAACCAACCAATCCAGTTAATGTGACGAATATAGAATAAATAGAAAGCTGTCAACAACAAAATTTGTCGTGATATGCAATAGCTGAAATTAAGTTTTCCTTGTTTTCCTTAAATTGTCCAAATCCTGTGTTGCAATACTGACAAAGTAATCCACGAATCTTCTTTGTTTTGTGGCAATGATCCACGGCTAATGACTTTCCGGTTCCGCAAGTTTGTTTGCAAATTGCACATACGCCACATTGATTTGCAAGCATTTCATTATACTGATCTAGTGTTATACCAAATTTTATTCGTAGCTGACCGTTTTTTACTACATGAGGGTTGTTTTTTTGGTATCTCCTATTATTTGAATTGAATCTATCCCTATTGGCGCGATTCCAACGTTTTGCGTTCTCGCAATGTTTTTCTGGGTTTTCTTTTGCCCATCGTCCATTTCTCTCTTGGTTAAACTTAAATCTTTCTGGAGTTACCCAATATTCTTTACCTCTAGAATAGCTCCAGAATATCTTTCCGTCTTCACGGATTGTTCCTCGTTTTATAGCTGTAGTATCCATTTCTGAATACTAAAACCATATTACAACGAAGTCAACTACCTACTTCCAAATTTGTTTCGCATTGCGGCAAACAAAGCGGAAGGTGTTCGCTCCTCCACTTCCGTTGCTTTACCAGCAGAAGACGATCCGATATTGCCATCAGACGTTCCAGATCCTCTCATCTTCTTGATGGTCTCTTTGAGTTCAGCGTTCTCTTTCTCAAGGGCAAATGAGTATGCCTTGGCTTTCTTAAACTTTGCTCCCTGCATCAGAACACGGGTGATCTGCTCTGGGACATAGTTGCTGTTCTCACGCAATGCCGCTTCAGCAATCATCTCGTCTTCCGTTGTGTCATCATCAATCTTTTGGGATGAGATGATCTTAGCAATGTCCTCCGGGTATTTGATGGAGTCCTCAAGCGACTGCTTGGCCTGGAGGAAAGCATCCTGCCAGCGTTTTCCAATTTGGGATTTGGTCATTGTTGCACGACGAGTCTTTTCCTCATCTGCTTGCGCCTTGGTGACCTCCCAATTGGCAAGTGCTTCATTCCTGTTCTTGATCTTGTAAACAAGGTTGTTAATGTTGGCAGAGAAATCCTGCTGATCAAGCGGGTCAAGGTTCTCAAAGATCGAAAGTCTTGTTTGTTTGTAGATCTCCAACTGCCTTGCCCTTTCTCCCTGATCTGGAGTGGTCAACGATTTCTCGTATGCGGCTACCGCTTTCTGAAGCTCCGTAAGATAAGTTGGATCATCATTAAGGATACGCTTAATTTCAGAATATCCCTGCATAATGGGTGCATCGTAAGTCTCTTTAAAGACTGGATCGGATGGAAGGTTGAGGAATGCGTTAGCCTTTCGTAGCTGTTCAAGATCTGTGGTAAGGGTTTCCTCACGCTCCTGCTTTTCCTTGATCGCCAACTCCAGTTCTTTCTGAAGTTTCTCAACCTGTTTTTTGGTTTCAGAGTCATCAATCTTTGCTCGCAACTCCTCAATCTCTGCTTTGGATTTCTCATAGTCAGCAACCTTGGCTTTTAATTCAGCGGCCTCTTTGGAAAGCTGTTCATTGGTTTGCTTGAGAGATTTGATGTATCCAGGCTTCTTCTCGTCATCAACCGATGATGCCTTGATTTCTGCTTCTGGTCTGTTCTCTTCAGCGTCACGCCTTGCCTGTTTTGCCTCATCAATTTGGGTTTGATGGGCTTGAGAATCCTCTGTTTGTTTTGCACCAAACTTACGGAACAAGTCTTCTGGAGTTCCCTTTGGGGCTTCCTTGATGTCGTTCTTGAAAAATGCGTCTGCTTGTTTTACAGCGGAATCTCTTGCGGCTTTATCAGCAGCAGATTCAGCTGTAAGGTTAGGATTCTGTGTAGGGTTTGTTGGTTCAGACATGGTGTTGTGTGGTTGTTATTTGCGTAGTTTGACTTCTTCTGGTGTGAGTGAATCATCAAGATCGGGATCAAGATCCAAATCATGTGTGCTTATCTTTGATACCTTTGGTCGATCAATGGTTTCAAACTTGTTATCATCAGCTTCCGTTGCCCATTCTTGGAGAGCTTTGAATACTGAAACAACTGTTGCGTGATCCTTGGCTACAAGATCCTCGTAAATTGCTGTCTTTAACTCGCTGTATCGTTTGTCATTAACAATTGATGCCGCTAGATTTAATAC
>Ga0114959_10003554_pt1 | contig 12210 bp, 12 predicted proteins | sample C_130625_EF_Meta_FD_87317 | JGI IMG/M metagenome (GOLD analysis project Ga0114959, IMG submission 87317) | Freshwater microbial communities from Lake Croche, Canada to study carbon cycling - C_130625_EF_MetaG | ecosystem: Environmental > Aquatic > Freshwater > Lake | place: Lake Croche, Canada...
GATGCAATTGAAGGCCACCGCACGCGTCCTAACGGTTCAGATTTAAAGTGGAAACAAATCGGTGTCAAAGAAATTGTAGATACTCGTGAGTTCCCATTCTTTATCCAATGGCTTTCAGCGGATCACCCATCACAAGATGGAACACCACTTGCCCAGATCGAGAAGATTGTTATTGCGGATAAAAATCAGCTGGCCGATTCTTGGTTCGAAGAAGAAATCCTTGCCTCACTTGGAGATGTCAACATCGAGTGGGTAGACCCATCAATTAATGATGATCAATCTGGAATAGTGGCGGTGCTTCTTTCAACACCAAGTGGGGTTGTTTCGTTAGACTAATGAACTATGTGGAGATGAAGCCGCATGTGCAACCAGCTAGTAAGGAGAACTCAAACTTGCTACTTCGTATCAGGCATCAGCTCAAAAATCTAATCCCAAAGAACCTTCTGGAATATGCTGCTAGGTTTGGCTTTTTCCGAAAAATTACAGGATATGGCTATCACGGATTAAATAAAATCGATCGTGAGATTGCGAAGTACCTCCCGAAAAATCGTGGGTACTACATTGAGCTAGGTGCAAATAATGGAATAAGGCAAAGCAACACCCTATATTTTGAAAGATACTTGAATTACAGAGGAGTATTAATTGAACCTCATAAAGCAACATTTGATGAGTGCGTTAGCAACCGCGACCCGGAGAATGAATTTCGAAACGCTGCATGCGTAGGTTTTGATTTTAAAGGGTCTTCGCTCCAATTGATTTATTCTGGATTAATGACCACGCCAGTAGAGGGCAGATCAGATATTCCAGACAAGTGGAAGCATGCAAAATCTGGTGCCCAATTCCTTAAAGATGAAAAAATAGAGATTTTTGAAGCCCGTGCAGTGACTCTAGATTCAATACTTAGAGAAGTTAACGCACCGGAAATAATTCAGCTTCTTTCTCTTGATGTTGAAGGTGGCGAACTCGAAGTATTGTCAGGAGTCAATTTTATTGATTTTAGGTTTGAAATCATTTGTGTGGAAACTAGAAGCCCTTCCGTGGTGACAAATTTCCTTGCGAAAAATGGCTACAAAATCAAGAAAAAGATTAGTCACCATGATTATTTATTCGAGCCGATATGTAAGTTGGGGCGAAATGATTAAAAGAATTATTTCAGCACTCTCCACTCCTTCTAATCTTCATTTAAAAATTGTAAAAGTAATACGGAATATGTGGGTCAAGAATGCGATCAAATTCCTTAATTTTGGATACTCAGGTAGCTTGAAAGCGCCTACACAAGATCAGATAACGACATTAAAATATTCCGCTATCGCAGGAAAAAATCAATCTTTAGACACCCAAAAAATTTATTTAGACTGGGAAAGATCAAATCGACTTTGGAACGAAGGTAGCTATACCCAAGCGTGCAAATTGCAGATTCAGTGTTTAGACACTGTCATCAAATCTCAACAGATTTCTCCTATTTTCGAACCACCACAAATGATGTCCGTTGGATGGTCTGCTGCAATCGGACACTTAGGTTTTCTGGGAATATTTAGTTTCGCCCAGCAATTTGGATTGGTGCCTTCAAACAAGCGGCTCATACCCGTCAAGAACATCGGAGAATTGGAAAGTATCAGAATGCTTTTCACAGACTCCTTCACTGCCACCCCGTACAACTACGGCTCCTCCATTATGGAAAATCCAAGTCAGTGGCATGTGTCTGAGCGATTGTCCATTATCAGGAATGAATCTGGATACTTGCCACTCTATGAGTTAACAGAGTCTGTGTTTAACCATCCCAACTACAGCCCCACGCTACATAGCTTGAAACTCCCAGATAGTTATCAATTGAAGTGTAAAGAGGCACTGGAGAAACTTGGATTACCTCGCGATGCCTGGTTTGTTGGATTACACGTTCGTGAAAAGCCGGATATGCTTGATGCAAGGAACGGTGACATCGAGACCTACCTACCAGCCATAAATGAAGTAACTCAAACCGGCGGCTGGGTGATTCGTTTTGGAACTGGCAAAATGAAACCACTCCCAACATTGAAGAACGTGATAGACCTTTGTCCCGATAATCGCAACTATACAAAACTCCATTTTTACTTACTTGCTGCCGCGAAGTTTCTCATCATTACGACATCAGGCCCGGCAGAGCTCGCGAAGAGCTTCGGCACTAAAATACTAGGAACAAATACAACTTCGGTAGGAAGAAATATTCTTAGCGCCACCCCTGGGTCTATATATATTCCAAAGAGATGGGAGTCCAAGGGCAGGAAAGTCTCATATTTAGAATTAATTACCAACAAGGAAGGGTACGCAGAGACGAATCTCAAGACGAAATCAATAAACGGATATCAGGTTTATAACAATTCAAGTGAAGAAATTAGAATGGCAACTCGTGAAATGTTGATTTCAGAGATGTTTTCTGATTCTCACCAAAGCAATCTTGCAATTCAGAGAATTCAAGCAAACGCGGTAGGTAGAGGAAAGATTGCAAATTCCTACCTAGAAATGAACCACCAGTGGTTTCTCAGGAGTTAAACTAGAGTTTTAGAAGATATTCCAAATAGTCTGATTTTGGCATTTCATTTGTCAATAATAAAAATTCTTCTCTTGAAATTAAGTTTTCTCTTAACGCAACTTCTTCGGGGCAACCTATCTTCAACCCTTGTCTCTTTTCTAAAACTCGAACAAATTCTCCGGCCCCGAGCAAATTATCAAAAGATCCTGTGTCCAACCATGCAGTACCCCTAGCTAATTGTTGAACTTTGAGTTGTTTCTTTTCTAAATAGTGGTTCAACAAATCCGTAATCTCAGTCTCACCTCGAGCACTTGGTTTGAGAGTGTTGACCACCGAGTAGGCATCACTATCTAGAAAATAAATACCGGGAATAGCCAGGTCGCTCTTTGGATCGGCCGGTTTTTCCTCCAGCGAAACTGCGTATCCATCTCGATCTACAACTACGACGCCATAATCAGAAGGATTGTTGACCTTGTAGGAGAAAACCAGGGCGCCAGAACCGGGATACGCTTCTTTTAAAGATGCACCCAAGCCCATTCCGTATAGGAAGTTATCCCCCAGAACCACCATTACAGAATCCTGCGAGAAAGACCTCGGCGCCAATTTAAGGACATCAGGGATTCCAGTAGGGGACTGCTGAGGCACGTAATGAAATTTCAACCCCCATTTTCTTCCATCGCCCAACAAATTTTTGAACAATTCCTCATGTTCAGGGTTAGTTATTACTGCAATCTCAGTTATTCCAGCCAACATCAGGGTAGTCAGAGGATAATAAATCATAGGTTTGTCATAAATAGGTAGTAGCTGTTTGCTAATGATTGCTGTATTTGGCCAAAGTCGCGTTCCACGGCCGCCAGCCAAGAGAATTCCTTTCATCAGACAGTTTCCAAGAAATAGTCTGCATTTTCCTTGTACCACTCAATTGTTTCCACTAACCCAGTCCTAATCGTTATATTCGGATTCCAGCCCAAGTCATTGATTTTCTGCGAGTTCAATGCATATCTAAAATCGTGCCCAAGCCGATCGTCTACATAGTTCAAGAAATCACCATTAAGTCGAAGTTGTTTAGCAATAATTCCAGCTAATTCCAAATTAGTTAGCCGCTCTGAAGTTCCAACGTTAACGATAGCAGCAGATGTTTTAATCTTTATCAAGTACAGAATTGCCCGAACGTGATCAGAAACATGAATCCACTCTCGAATATTCATCCCAGTCCCATATATAGGCATTCGAATGCCGCGAATAGCTTTAAGAATAAATGATGGAATTACCTTTTCCTTATCCTGCCATGGCCCGTAGTTATTACAACATCTTGTCACAGTTATATTCTGACCAAAGGTATGCCGCTGTGCTAACGCAATGAGATCTGACGATGCTTTTGACGAGGAGTATGCAGAGGATGGTCTAAGCAAATCCGTTTCCAAAGATTCTCCATCATTAACCGAACCATAAACTTCATCTGTTGAAATATGAATAATCTGAAGGGCTGCGTTAGAACGGGCTGCCTCCAGGAGCGTGAATGTTCCCAGGACATTTGACTCAATAAAAGGGAAGCCATTCTTGATACTTCTATCCACGTGACTCTCGGCTGCGAAATGCACCAAGGTGTCAACTGCAGATAATACGTCTAGGTATTTTTCACTCTCCAACAAATCCGCTTGAATTAGCTTTACTTTTCCTTGCGCTAATTCAGCCTCAATCCGCTTGATATCACCAGCATAAGTTAATTTGTCCAGTACCCAAACCTGCTCAATTAAAGGGTCTGCGCAAACTTGACGAACAAACTCTGATCCGATGAAGCCAGCTCCACCAGTCACGAAAACCCTTTTCATACCAGGAGTCTACCTCAACTCAGGTTACCTGCGAGAAACAACTTCAATAAGTCTTTGTGTAATCGTAGGAACTCGGTAATGAATATTCAAGTAGATACTATTAATTATTTTGGAAGAATATATTTCAGACTTCAACTCCTTAGGGCCATGAATAACTTGATCTAGATCCATAGACTCATGTTGTTCTGATTTTGTATGGGTTGCATCATCTCTGAAACCTAAATTACCAATTTGGTTCGCGATTGGAGCCACACACTTTAAGTCATACCTTATTTGCATCGCCATAAACTGGTAATCCCAGGTATCAATTTTTCCAGAGCTCACAGAATTAAATTTATTTGTCAGAAAGCGAGCTCCAAGTATTCCAAATCTTTTCCAAAGAGTGATCCGTGAAATTCCTAATTCCCAATTTGAAATGTCATACTCATAATTTTGCCATCTATCTTTCCAGGTAGCCCAACCCCAACTTGAGAAAAATCTATGCATGATGAACGAATAATCGGAGCCATGCGGCTTGGTTGGAAGATACTTCGAAATGGGATTTAATCCCGTTACCGATCCAACTCTGATGTCATCCTTGAACTCAGATAGAAGGTAATCCATGGTTTGCAAAAATGATTCACTAAAGTCAATGTCATCTTCGATAATTATTCCCGCATCTACATTACTGAAGAACCAATCGATTGCAGAACTCATTGCAAGACCACAACCAAGATTTGATTCAAGCAGTCTATTTCTTTCTCGATTTTTAGAATTGAAGATCATTGCAATTTTCCGGCATTCTGCAACTTTCGCAAAGTCACTTTCAATGTCCACTCGGGGACCGTCAAGAGCGATATAGACTGTTGTGCAATTCGCTTTCTTGATCTTCTCCAAAACGAGCATCAGTAAATCAGGTCTATTGAATCCTGTAACCAGAATAGGTCTATCGAACAATTCTTGAACCCCTACCTGAAATTTGAAGTTTGTGGGGAATCTTTGTCAGCTTGAGATGCTGCAAAAAATCATGACCCTTGCGCGATTGCCTTTCCACTCCGACAATTTGAGCCCAGATATCAGGTTTGTGCACCCGCATCACTTGAGATTCAACCCGAATCCGCTTGAGGTATGGCACATAAATCGAGAAAAACACCCAGAATAAATTTCTAGGGGTGCCATAGCGGTTGAAACCGCTACTTATAGATTTCGAGTGCACACGGATGCCATGAAAATGAAATGAAAAAAGTGAAAACCCGTCGATGACAACTCCTTTCCCCAGAGGGGAATACCCAAAAATTCTCTTCTCTTGAAAATAATATTGACCATTGTTTACTCCCGGGTGCTTCAGTCCAATGACATCTTTGCCGATTGGAAAAGCATCGAGGTACTTTTGATCTGCAAATTTGTCTTCAAAAAGTTCCAATTTGCACCAATCGGTACATTGCGCTTTCCACCGGCTTAGAAGCGCGCGAGACTTGCTGGAATTCTTGAAGATAACCATACCTCCATTAAACCGTCCAAATTTCACACTTTCAATCATGCGCATTGGAAAGAGGTGTTCGGAGAGTAATACCTCGAATCCTTCTCTAAACTCATCCAACAAAAGCATCGAGTTGAAAAAGAAAATATCTGCATCAAAATAAATTAAATATTCACCTTTCTCCATCCGCTCGAGCTGCAATTCAAGAAGGTAAGGTTTCAAGGAAATTATTGATTCTGCGTAGGTTCGGGTTCCCAAAAAAAGTTTAAAAACTTTATCTATATCCACTAGTTCAGAAATTTCGGATATTTGTATGCGCCCCGGGTACTGTTTGTCGCTCAAATAAGACTTCGATTCGTAATCTAAGCACACAACGAGGCCCGAGCTTTCCTCGTGAGACTTTAGAAACGATTCAATTGCCACTGACCCTTGAATAAGAAATTCTTTCGAAAAATATGTAACAAAAGAGAGTTTAGGATTCGAATTCATGACAATAGTCCACTTCGGACATACAAAAAGTCGCAAGAATCAATAGATAGCAAGGAATACCCGTGCTTTTTGAAGAGCCTAAAGAGTCGTCGCGCTCGAAATTTACTCTTGAAACTCGGGAAATGCATCTCATCAACTTCAACTAGAATTTGTTCCGGATAAATGCGATCGCTAAACATTTTTTGAATCACTTCCAAGGCGGCACCTTCGATATCCAATTTGAGAATGTCGATATGGTCTAACTTGAAATCAGACATCAAATCCTGGATTGTTGTTACGTTGATTTTGAATGGGCTTGCTGTTGGTTTATAGTACGAATGGATTGCGCTAATGGACCCACTCGCATCACGTGAGGCATCTGGAGGTTGGTAGAAATCAAGCTTTTCCGTTGAACTCCACAACCCAACTGGGCGGAACGATAAGTCATCAATTGAAATATTTGATAAGTCGTAGCTCGACACCGGCTGTCGGCTTGTGTCTGAGTAGTTTGTTTGAGGCTTATTTCCTACAGAGTCTACTACTGCTTGAAAATGATGAATGGCGGCAGGAGAAGGATCAACCAAAATAATTTTGCACTTATATAAATTTGCCAATTCAATGTCAAATGAAATGTCTTCACCGACACCGCCAGATATAACTATGAGGGTATTGGTTATTGAATTGGGACGAATAAAGGATTTCCGTCCATACTTTGATCCTATTGATAAAACTTCCATGTCATGCAAGGCGACCTTCGGTGGCCTCGGTTGCAGAAGTCTCCATCGAATTGAAGTCAGGATTCGACGAGAGAGTCGATCGAAAGGCCTCCGAGAATCTTGGGACATGACAGAACCATATCTAAGAATTACAGAAATACTTATGTATAGTTCCTGGAACTGGAAACCGAACTCAAGAGAAAGTTATGTCTATGCTGCGAAACTCACGGTACTTATCCTCGATCTTGAGAATAAAACCCAATCAAGTTATTCATGTGGGCGCCGACAAAGGCCAAGACAGGCCGGAATATGTAAAAATCGGTTGCAAATATATTGTTTGGTGCGAAGCTGATCCAAGCAATGTTGCTTATCTAGAGAGTAACTTTCCGCTTGATACTGTCGTGAGCGGAATCATATGGAACAAGGATTCCGAAGCACTCGACTTTTACCAATTTGAGAATACTGCGCAAAATAGCGCAATCATGCCGCTGCCAAACATGGCGGCAGAAGGAACAGAGATCATTTCAGTTCCCTCTCATAGACTTGACACAGTTATTGAATTTGAAAACTTAGCCAGCCCATGCCTTTTGGTGATTGATGTACAAGGAGCGGAGTTGGAAGTGCTGGCCGGCGCAAGAGAAGTATTAGCAAGGACTCAATTTGTGGTGGTCGAGATTGCGCTGCATTCTCAAGGCTACTCAGAAACCCCATCCCAACAATCAATCAACAGTTCACTGGCTATTTATGGATTTAAACCATCAATCTTCAGAGTTTCTCACGATAACTCCTATAAAGATCAATTGTTTGTAAAGGGCAACAGAATTCGACTAATTGAAATTTCTGCGATTGATTATTCTTTTGATATTTTTATGAAATTTAGACATGCAATTAAAAAAGGTCACTTTCCGAAACACCACTATTTCTGCCGATACTGCAATGCCTGACAACAGAAAGTTCTTAATTGTTGGACTGACTAGAAATTCTGACAATTACATAGAATCCGAGGTGAGGCATCTGGAGAGCCTATTTACAGAATTTGGTGAAGTCAGTTTTCATTTAGTGGAGTCTGATTCAAAGGATCACACTCAAGATACTCTCCGCGCAATAGCAATGTCTAAGCCAAATTTTACATTTACGAGCTTGGGCAATCTTGAATCATCTATTTCAACGAGAACTGAACGACTCAGGGTATGCCGAAATGAATACGTAAAACGAATTCGCGCCACAACAGAACGAATCGACTTTGTCGTAGTCATCGATTTTGATGGAATGAACAGTAAACTATCAAAATCCGGTCTAAAGTCCTCAATAAACCAAGAGTCTCTTTGGAGTGCTTGTTTCCCAAATCAGCTTTTTGGATACTACGATTTGTATGCACTTAGATGTGAAAACTGGGTAGAAGAAGATTTCTTACCAACACTGAGAAATGAAATTGCAAAAATCGAAAGTCCTTCGAGTGGGTCATTAATGAGCATTCTTAAAAGGTACCTACGAGAGGACAGAATAAGACGAACTCTTGTTTATCGTAATATGCGAATTCTGTTTCCATGGAGTCCACTAATAAATGTTAAATCGGCATTTGGCGCACTCGGAATTTATAAGAAGGAATGTTTTCTTCTTTCAGACTATGGATTGCCGAGGAGTGGTTACAGCGAGTGCGAGCATGTCCACTTCCATGCCGACCTTATTGCAAAGGGCAAGCACCTGGTAGTTAATCCACGCATGATAAATAGCTGGGTCAACCCTTATAATTTGAATAAACTATTTATCGTGCGATTATTGAGATTCTTGTTGAAAAATTAATAAGGATTGCACTTGAAAGCGCCACATTGATATTCAGATGACTTTGTAATACGAATGAATTGTTGGTACAAAGAATAAGGTAGAAACACGTCTCCGGGCATCTCAAGCGCCCACCTGAATAAAGCTATCCACAATGAAATTTTCGAGTTCGTGCCTATAAATGAATGCGAATTAAGTAGAATTCCAATAGTTTCCCATGTCTCTTTTGACTCCCAGGAATGGTCGAAGCTCTCCAAAGAAGCAATTGACTCTTCATTTAAGGGCGAGTCTGACAAAAACTGTAACCTCACCTGTTTTAAAGAATTGTTATGCGCTATCTTGGTCACTAAATCTAAAATCACATCAATACTAATTAGACTTGAACTTTTCTCAATCAATAAATCTCCAGCCCTGTAATGCACGCCCAAGGGGCGATCTGGTTTACTTTCTAAAACTTCTGAAATATACGGGATGTACTTTGAAATCATGGAAATGGATTCCTTTGAAATCGCTACAAATCCATAGTGGCAACGGATTGAAGTAGTCCAAGGAAATATTCTAAAAGTACTCGAATCCTTTGAAATTACACATTTTGTTGTATTTAGAGCACTTTTTAAGAAGGAATGGATCAATTTCTTGTAACTTGGTTGCGCTTTTGTTTTGTCAGAACTTGGGGACGTATAGTCGTCGATAGAGGATATTTGAACCAACTCAGCTAGTAGATTCACTTCAGAAATACGGCGAGTGACACCGCTCGAATGAAGGATCAACTGAAAATCTCGTCGGGTGTGCCGATGTTGCAGATCCAGAAGGACACCAAGCGCAAGTAATTGGGAGCCTAAACCACCCCAAGAGTGGATTCTAACGGCGGGAAACTTTAGGTACCTCATATACTCTAAAGTTACACCATGAAAATAGAGCCCAATTATGTTTTCTTAACATGGGAAGATATTTCGTATTCTCGAACAGGGGTCATCTACTCCGGGTTAAATCGAATTGGCTCTAAACCCGTCCTTCACCAAATAACCCTTCGTAATATTTACAATATGTCGCTTCAAGTGCGAAGATTCTTAAAGTCGTCTGAATTTCCAGACCCCATAATGGTTGTCGGGTCCCCTTGTGGTCTTTTGGTTTTAGCTGCTCGGTTGGCATCACCCAGAGCGCGGATAGTTTTTGATACTGGATGGCCCCAAGTCGATGCGTTAAAGTTAAAAATGGATAAATCTGGCGGGAACTTCTTAAGGTACCTAAAAATGTACCTACTAGATTTCGCTTCTTTCAAGATGTCAAATTTAATTGCTGTCGAAAGTAAAGCGCAAAAAACCAGACTCACGAAGAAATTTCTTGTATCTCCAGAAAAGCTGTTTGTCTCCTATACTGGTTTAAATGAGGAAGAACTTGTAAACCATCAAGAATCTTTCCGAAGAGGAGTAGACCAGCATATTGTCATTTTCAGAGGGAAGGTCAACTCTGAAGCGGGCATTGAACTTCTCGCAGAAATTTCATGGTTACTTCCAACAGATATAAAGCTTCTTGTGATCAGTCAAAACATCCCAACGAGGGTCGTCTTTTCGACGAATACTGAAATAGTCTCTGAGCGAGTAAGCAACTCCCGTCTGGCTGATTATTACGCACAGGCTTCATTAGCAATTGGGCAATTAGGCAACTCACGTAGAATAAATTTCACGATTCCACATAAATTTTATGAGGCATCCTTTTTCGGTATCCCCTATTTAACACGTAAAACTGATGCCTTGAGTGAATTGATTTCATTTGACGAGATTGGTTTGTTTTTGGAAAAAGTCGATGCAATATCAGTTTCGTCTCTTATTACCTCCTTTGTTAAAGATAATGAGAACCAAATTTCCGCTAGGCGCTACTTGGGAGAGTCATACAGAAATTCTTTTTCACAAGAAATTATTTCCAATGGCTTTAAAGACTATACAGCCAAATACTTTTATGATTTTACATAAAGACGCTCTAATTTTTGGACAAGAGTATCTGTACTGAATTCTGCTACTCGCTCAGATTGATAAGCGAGAATTGATTTTCTGTTACCATCGTCCAAACTTTTTATAATGTTGTTCGCAAATGAATTTGGGTTTGATAAATCGGAGATTAATGGATGGTCAAAACCAATAACTTCGGGTATCGCAGAAACATTCGTGGCAACCACGGGTACTCCGTAATTCATGGCCTCCAAAAGAACAAGGCCGAATCCCTCGTAGGTGCTGGATAGTACAAAGGTATTTATGCTCAAGTAAAAACTTTCAGTATCAGCCATTCGCCCAAGCCACTTTGTCTGCGAATCAACCCCTAAGTACTTAACAAACTCCTTCAACTCGATTTCAAGTTGGCCAGACCCAGCAATAAGTAATTCAGCCTTAGGAAATTCAGATAGCATCAGTGAGAATGCAGTAATTAGAGTTCGAAGATCTTTCTGTGGAACGAGTCTTGAGATTGTTCCAATCTTTGGATGATTTCCAGCAACAGCTGGCGATAGTTGGTTTTTCTTTGCGGCTGATTCAATCCCGTAATAAACCACTGGAATGTCACAATGCTTGCCTATTTCTTTAGATTGATACAAGAAGGTTCTTACTGCTTCCGAAATAGCAATACCCAACTTAGCTCTAGTGCTTACAAACCTAGAAAGCGCCACGGAGATCATTCTTGGGGCTCCAGGGAAGAATGCTTCTGCATTGTGCCTACTAAAAACGAAATCCCTGATTGAAAGCGCTGAGAGCAACTCCGCTCTGGGCAGATGCGCGTGAATCACCCCAGAGTACTTACGAATATACTTCCTAAACAAATATAATTGAATCAGTGGGTTTTTACCATGAAGGAAAGAGTTGACTTTCACCCCACTGGATTCGAAATCAACCAGCAATTCGGGCTCACCCTTTAGAAATATTACCTCTACTTCGCACCCCGATTTGTTTTGTGCGCGGGCCAAAATAAGAAGTTGATTTTCAGCCCCTCCCCGATTAATGGTTGTTATAACATGAAGAATTTTTCTCATCTTTAAATGAGTTGCTTTCTGAAGTAATCGATAGTCCGATTAATTCCATCTTCTAGTTGAATACTAGGCTCCCATTCAAGGACTTTTCTTGCCATGGAAATATCTGGCCTGCGTTGTTTTGGATCATCCTCGGGGAGAGGATGAAAAACAATCTGCGAGCTAGACCCCGTAGCACTAATTACAGTTTTGGCGAGCTCAAGCATTGTGAATTCATTTGGATTTCCCAGATTTATAGGAGAAAAAGGCATCTGATTGAGCGATAGAACCTTGTAGATTCCTTCAACTAAATCGGCGACAAAACAAAATGACCGAGTCTGCGTGCCATCCCCATAGATTGATATATCCCGATTTTGAAGCGCCTGGACAACGAAATTGCTAACTACGCGTCCATCCCCAACCGCCATGTTCGGGCCATAGGTGTTGAA
>Ga0114959_10003558_pt1 | contig 12194 bp, 11 predicted proteins | sample C_130625_EF_Meta_FD_87317 | JGI IMG/M metagenome (GOLD analysis project Ga0114959, IMG submission 87317) | Freshwater microbial communities from Lake Croche, Canada to study carbon cycling - C_130625_EF_MetaG | ecosystem: Environmental > Aquatic > Freshwater > Lake | place: Lake Croche, Canada...
CTATTCAGAACATCATTGCTCTTGCCAATGTAGTATTTACCTTCTTCCAACCGAAGAACATAGATATTCGTCGTCATTTTCCTGTGGGAACAACCGGCGCAGAGCCAGCCACCGTCAAGTTTTTCGGCCGCCCGCTAAAATTGACACCACTGCTAACACCAGACCGTCACAATCAAGATGTGTCTGTTATGCCATAACGATTTCCACGACGATGTCCTAGTAAGGGAGCTCCGGCTTCCGCAAAACTTTGAGGTATGGAATACAACTTCTCTGAATCATCTGAAGCTGGCTGCGTTGGGAGCCAACGGATATGACGCGCGGATAGAGGCCATGCGCGTATTTCAAGATCTGATTCGGTGGCGTGAAACCAAGTCGTTCATCCATATGCCACCGACGGGATTGGAGCCTTTTCCGTCAGTTCGCGACCTCCAACTGCAGTTTGAATTTATCCGGCTGTTCCGACCTACGACCGACCAAGAGCGTATCGTTCGTGCCCTAGAAATAATGCAAAAGAAACAGACGTGTCGTTTGGAGTTTAGTGTGCTATTTATCTTGTGTATTGCGGTTGGGGCAGCCATTGCTCTTGGTGTGCAGTTTCTTAAAGACAGGACCGGCTAACGACGGATTCAGCTGCCTTGGCTCAGAAGTCCTCCATTGATGCTGGCGCATCAATGTCGGCTATTAATCCCGTTGGAGACGGGATTAGAAGTCCTCAGCAGCTGCCTGCAGCTGCCTTGGCTAATGATACCATCTCCGATGGTATCAGAAGTCCTCCATTGATGCTGGCGCATCAATGTCGGCTATTAATCCCGTCTCCGACGGGATTAGAAGTCCTCCGTCAACGCAAACTGATTTTTGGTAGCATCTGTGCCGACACCCGCCAGAGCGTAATTCGTCACGCGCTTCTCAAAGAAGTTATCCTTTCCCTCAAGCGAAATCCGCTCCATCCATGGAAACGGATTCACCGTCTCCCACAGTCGCGCATAGCCTAACGACACCAACAAGCGGTCCGCAACAAACTCAATGTACTCTCCCATTCGGGTCGCGTTCATTCCGATGAGCGAACACGGCAGTGCCTCTGTGATAAACTCTTTCTCAATCCGAACAGCCTCCCGAATAAGTTTATGGGCCTTTGTCTTGGGTAGCTTGTGTTTACATTTGGAATACATTAGACAGGCAAAGTCTGTGTGAAGTCCCTCATCACGCGCGATGAATTCATTGGACGCCGTCAGGCCGGGCATGACTCCCCGCTGCTTCAGCCAGAAGATGGAGCAGAATGCACCACTGAAGAAGATTCCCTCCACTGCCGCAAAGGCCATTAGACGAGTCGCGAAATCGGCCTCTTCTGATGATATCCACGATGTTGCCCATGCGGCCTTTTTCTGAATGCACGGAACAGTCTGAATAGATCGCAGAATATCGGTCTTCTCTGCGCGATCCTCTATATAGGTATCAATGAGGAGAGAATAGGTCTCCGAATGTACTGACTCCATCATCATCTGTGTTGCATAGAAGAACCGCGCCTCTGCCGCCTGAACTTCGTTGCTGAACCGTTGCGACAGATTCTCCATGACGATTCCATCAGAGCCGGCAAAGAACCCCAACACCCGCTTTACAAAGTGCTGTTCATTGGTCGTCAGTTTGACCCAGTCCTTCAGATCCTTGGATAAATCCACCTCTTCAGGGCGCCAGAAGACAGAGATATGATCCTTGTACATTTTCCATAAATCGGGATATTGTATCGGGAAGATGACGAAGCGGTGCGGATTTTCTTGGAGAAGTGGCTCATCTGCCTCCCGCTTCTTGCGCTTTGCGATGGCCACGTCACGAAGTGCAGCGGTTTCCATAGGATTCGTAGCACTCTCTGTTGCTTCCGCCGCTGCCATCCGATACTTGTCCGGGTGGAAATTATTCATCCTGATGGTTCGGGTGGGTCGCTATAGTCAAGCCAGTCACTTTTTGCGTTGGGTTCCGCACATAAAGGAAGCTCTTTCCTTAGGAAGCATGACGAATCTGTACATTGTGACTGGCGCATCGCAGAATCATTTCAAATCTTTGAAGCAATTTCTAAGTTCAACGACAGCATCAGCCGCACCCATAACCGCGTGTTATGTCTGGGATCTGGGATTAGATAGTTCAAGTGTTGAAGAGCTCAAGAATACGTTTCACATTACGATGCGTACGTTTGATTACTCAAAATATCCTGATTATTTCAATATTCAGGTAAACGCAGGCGAATATGCCTGGAAGCCGACACTGATCTATGAGACCATGAAAGAACTTATTGCAGAACCAGGAGAGAAAGTATTATTCTGGTGTGATGCTGGTAATTTTTATAGACCAGACACTACAAAATACATAGTATCTATCGCCACACGCTGTAAACTATATTCTCCTGTATCATCTGGATGTATCCGTACCTGGACGCATCCAAAAACACTGGAATATTTTGGTATTTCCTCCGATGATTCGCGATTAAATAACCTCAACCGAAATGGTGCGCAGATAGGATTCCTTATCAGTGATCCGGATGTGCAGAAATTTGTGAAGGAATTTGCAGACTGTGCTAAAATTAAAGAGTGTATCGCACCGGAGGGAAGCAGTCGCGCAAATCATCGGCAGGATCAAGCCGTGCTAACAATTTTGTACTATAGATTCATTGAATCGCATCCCGAATGTCTACCTATCGGAGCGTATGTATGCGATATTCATAGAGATATAGACTAACCACGCTAAAATTTGACGCAGGTCGCATGGTCGCACACCACAAAATCAAGGACAAAGGATGCCTCTTAACTCAGAACAAGATGCTGCTCTGAATGCCGTCCAACGTGGACGTTCCATATTCTTAACGGGACCCGGTGGAACCGGCAAATCACACACGATCCATGCCATTGTGGAGTGGGCTCTCCGTGCAGGAATCCGGGTGGCTGTAACGGCTCTGACCGGATGTGCTTCTCTGCTCCTTAATGAAGGACTCAATGGAATCCGGGCGCGCACAGTACACTCTTGGGCCGGTATCGGGCTCGGTCGTGATTCTGAAGCGGAACTCATCGTGAAGATCAAAAATAACCGTCGTGCATCCCGTAAATGGCTGGATACACAACTGTTGATCGTTGACGAAATCAGCATGATGACTCCCGATCTTCTGGAGAAACTAGATACTATTGGACGCAGTATTCGTAAACGACCGGATTCACCATTTGGTGGTCTCCAGTTGGTGCTGGCCGGTGATTTCTGTCAGTTACCGCCGGTGCAGAAGTGTGGGGCAGATGCAACTCATCTCTTTGCCTTTGAGTCGCCGGTATGGAAGACGCTGGTCCAAGAGACGCATTATCTTATGCAGATCCAGCGTCAGCGTGATCCTGCCTTTCAGAGTCTTCTGAATGAGGCACGTCTGGGACATCTTTCCGCTGAGAGCATTAAACTTCTGGAAGAGCGCATGGGTCTGCCGTGGCACGACAATGAGATCCGACCGACGCTGTTATTCAGCCGCAATATGGAAGTGAACACCATCAACCGTACGAATCTGGATGCTCTGCAAACAGCGCCACGCATGTATAATGCTCAGACCATTGTAGAGCCCAAAGTGAATGGATCTTTCATTTCCGCAAGTCCTGAAGATCCTGCAGTGGCGGCGGCACTGGAGCGTCTGGACAGTGATGCTCCATATGATCCTCTGCTGGAACTCAAGGAGGGAGCCCAAGTCATGCTGCTGACCAACAAGGATCAGGAAAAGGGTCTGGTGAATGGCTCCCGTGGAATCATCACCGGATTTACATTGGGAGGTCTCCCCATCGTGAAATTCCAGAACGTTGCTGATCCGGTCACGGTAGATCGGGAGATCTGGTGGCTAGCGGACTATGATGACATTGGAAGGAGTCAGATTCCATTGCGGGTGGCCTATGCCTGTACTATCCATAAGAGTCAAGGATCATCATTGGATTCGGCTCTTATTGATATTGGTAGCGCGACATTTGAGTATGGACAGGCGTATGTAGCTCTGAGTCGTGTGCGTAGTCTAGCAGGACTCTATGTATGGAAACTGGATCCGCGGAAGATTCGTTGCCATCCGCGTGTCTTGAAATTCTATGAATCTATTGCCTCTGCTGCCTCTTCTGCTGCTTCTGCCTCCCCCGTCATTCCATCAGAGAATCACGGAGATCCGCAGGATCTTGCGGATGAGGAAACTACGGGGTCTATAGCATGCAAGAAAGAGCCCTGGACAACCGAAGGTCTCTCTACTGTCTGGACCAACCAGATCCAGACATACATGGCTACTCCCAGAGGAGAACGTCTCCGATCCGCCGTTCTGTCGCGTCAAGCGACTACAACAATCTCTCCGTCAGATGAAGATGTATTCAAGGCGCTGCGTTTCTGCCCAGATCCTGCGGCGGTCCGCGTCATCATTCTAGGACAGGATCCTTACCATACTGTCAATGTAGATGGAATACGTACAGCCCACGGTTTAGCATTTTCTGCAATCACAAAGAAACTACCGCCGTCACTAAACAACATCTTCAAGGAGCTGGTCAGTGATCTATCGGTACCGCAGCCGGTGCAAGGCGATTTGAGTGGATGGGCGACACAAGGTGTTCTGCTTCTAAATGATATTCTGACGGTCAGTGCTGGTTCACCGCTCAGTCATCAGGGGATAGGCTGGGAAGAACTGACTCTCAAGATAATACAGACCGTGTTGGAGGCGGCCTCCCATGTCGTAGTGATCGCCTGGGGTCGCAATGCACAGAAGAAGCTAGAGACACCGTCAATCTGCTCCTTACTGAAAGCGAAGCATACTCTGCTGACGGCTCCGCATCCTAGTCCCTTGTCGGCACACACTGGATTCTTCGGTTCCAAGCCGTTCAGTCAGACAAATACTGCGTTGATTGCCCACGGACAGACGCCGATACAATGGTAGAGCCAAACAAATTTCGCAGCCGTTACCAGTGGTCATGGCATGTCCGCCAGGAACAATTTTGAATCCAAATACACTAAGATGTGTGAGTTTGACAGGTCGTAGAGGACAGGAGATTGTCCACCGCATTGGTCAGATAAGACAAACGATGCGAAGACAGATTCCTTCTTTCCAGCAGCCTTCGTACTATCCGCAACCATACCAGCAACCTCCGTACTATTTACAGCAGCCGCAACAGCAGCAACAGCCTCTACAGCCTCTACAGCCTCTACAGCAACAGCAGCAACATCGTCCCATCGCATTTTTTGCGCCGCAGAAATTCGGAATACCGTCCATAGGCAGAGAAGCCAGAGACGCCAGAGACGCCAGAGAAGCCAGAGACGCAGCATTATGTCCAGTCGGTAAACAGCGTAATCCATATACACGCCGTTGCGTAAAAATAGGAGGTCGCGTATATAAAAAGATTAATCCATCCGTTGCAGCGCTACAGCAACCACAACGACCACAACGACCACAACGACCACAGCAACCACAACGACCGCAGCAACCACAGCCCCGACGCAAAACATCATCACTCAAATTAGAACTTCCTGCTGGGGAAGCCGGCGTTGCACCCCTGATAGAGCCACGGACATGGATAACCGCAAATTGTATGAACCACAAACATTTAGAAGATGCCGATACCGCAACTCTTCAAGAAGTCATCCGTCTGCATAACAAACAATGTGTTGTCGCCAGTCGCCTCAATAGTCATATCGCCGCCAAACACAAATTAGGGAAACCAGGCACCATTCCCGGCACAGAAATACCTCTTACCGAATCCGACTTAATCGCACTTCGCGGCGCCATGCGACGAAAAGATCCTGCATACAAAATACCACGCCTCAAACACAATCCACCTCCTCCCGAATGGCAGCTCTACATATCTCAAGACGAACGCAGTGGTCCTAAGTTTGCCACGGTTGCCTTTGTAGATACCACGAAAGCTCTGCAAACTCCCACTGGATACAAGTACGATGACACGGCGTTGCGTATTCAACTAGGTTTCATTCCAGCATTTAAACCCCCTGGAGCAGTCTGTTCCCCACAACAGATTGTAGATCTCCTGGAGATCGCCGCCAAAGCGGGAATTCTGATTGTATCGGCTCCTGGTGGTTGGACTTCCGCAGTTTCAGGACTTCCCGCATCAAAATCTGTCTGGCAATCTGCAGATGCCGGTCGTCGGATGAATCGCCTGTATGCAGATCTTACCAAGCTGGTCACGTAAAAATCGGCTATCTACGTTAGAGGAATGTCGGCGCTGCGACAATATGCATATCCCGCACCATCGCAGGCAAAGTACTTTATTTTCTTGGGTGGTCCAAGTGGTGTGCAAGATCCCGCACAACTCACGGATATTCGGGTGCAGGCCGTCCAATTTCCACCAGGAGGCGCACCCGTTGATTTTGTCCAGAATATCTACACGGATCCTTCCATGGGAATTACGAATATTTATGTATTGCAGAATTCATTGTTTAAAGATCTTGGCCGACAATTCTACGTGGTGGATGAGACCGGCGCGAAGCAGTTGGCCTTATTTCGTGAAGCGCAACTGGTATCCGGATTACTGACAGAGGGTGTATCTCCCACAGATGTTGTAAATCCGTCGGTTATCCAAGGTGGATATAATACGTATTGGCTAAAAGTCTGGGTATCTGCACCTACAAACTATCCTGTTAGTACAGCCACCGTATCCTTTGTCCGTGTTGGATGATAGCGGCCAAGTAAATTTGACGTATCCAGATCCTCCCTAGTCATGCAATACGGACAAAGGATGACCCTTACGCGTAATCTCTATGAATTGGACGAAGTTGTGTCTGCGCTGCATACATGTCTGCGTCTTCGGTGGCCGGGATTATTCTGGCTATGTGAGTTGGTTCTGAGTTTGGAGGAAGAAATCGCGTACAATACCTTGCGCCAGGCGTGGCTCTTATATGGAGGCGGATGGGATCCAGCAATAACCGCGGTTACTCTACTAACGACAAAACCAATAGAAACCAAAGAATGGATACAGCTATATCTTCGTATTACATTGGCGATACAGAAAGCTAAAAACTGTAATGCGGTATCTCTCTTACAGAATAGAAGTGAAGCGCCTATTTCACCGTTACCTACAGCCCGTGTTCTTGCTTACTCTACCGACGAATTGCCCAACCACGAATCCAGAACATGGTTGAATCATCTACATCATGCGTGCTCTAACAATAAGCCTGAAGACGCGATATGGTATCTGCAGGCGGTGCAGCCGCTTCTGTGTGCTGACAGTATATGGAACGCCATTCTGCATATTGCTCCGTCTGCTACCACGAGCCAGACAGTGTATAATCTGCGTATGGCCAGTGATCCTGAACCACGAAATCAGATACTGCATCAAGTTGCCGCCATCCTTCTGCTTTGTGCACAAAGTGATGAAGAGAAATGCGGTGACATGATGTCAGAAAGTAAACCTAGCACATATATTTATGAAAGAGACTGGGGAACATGGACACGGGATCAAGGCAGACGATCTGCCAGACGTCGCGACATACCGAAAGAGGCTCTCCATAAAGGCACAACACGTGGAGCAATGTCTTCCCGATATACCAATGTAGATGAAGTTCGGTATCCTGTGCCTCTCTTCACGGAAGGATGTCGCTTCTGGAAGGAAGCGGTAGCAGCAATTGGTGCGGTTGAGGATGCAGAAACCGGTACAATCGTATTTCCATCTGATGAGGCATTGGAATCTGCGCATGCGTTATGGTTTCCTGATGATATTCCAGACGAATGGTCTGCTGCTGATCAACTGAAGAGCCACGGGCGCGGTTGTGCAGAAACTGCTGCGACAGCTCCACCAGATATATGGATTCGTGAGGAGCCGCTTCCAATACATTTATGGGAGCTGGTCATCAGCAAAAGTTGACAGCATGCGGTTGCTGCTTACCCAAATGTAGGCAAAATGAGCCACACACAGAAGCACTATGTTCCTCCTGGAGCACGACGGGTCCAGCAGAAGAAGCAGCCAGATATCGCCAATATGATGGATTTTCCTTCGCTCTGCGTCAGCAACAACAGTAGCAACAGTAGCAACAGTGATAACGCAAAGGCAAAGGTGGTATTCTATCCTGAGAAGATCACCTTTGCCAAGAAAGTTGCAGATATGGCCGAAAAGGCCGCGAAGGAAAAGGCAGCCGAAGAAGCGGCACTTGAACGTGTGCGACATGAGCGTGCCCAAGCCGACGCGCGATTCAGCGGAATATCTCTAACAGAACTGTATGCCCGCCGTAAGAGACTGGCACAGATTGGTACACGCTGCTGGGATGATATCCCAGAGGATTATGACGGACCTGATGAGGGATACGATTCAGAGGCAGAGAGAGAGGCAGAGAGAGAAGCAGAAGCAGAAGAAATAGTAGCGGAAGAAGCCACCGATGCCGCCGCAGAAGCCGAATACAATCGTAGCCGTTGGCACTAATTCCTACCGTAGCCGTTGGCACTAATTCCTACCGATTTTCCCACAAGCGCCTGCCTTACATCCCAAAATTCGTTCCATACCTTTTTCAGATGATATAGATAAAATACCAGGGGCTGCAACATTGGCCCTCCATCGCGATATCTGTGTGACTACTGATGCATCTCTATTTTGGCTGTATCGCGGTCCAGGACGGATACTCCGCAGAATATCCAGCGGATCTGGCACCGGTGGAGGAGTCGGTGGTGTAACCGGTAACAAAATAACGATATTTACAATGGTATGACCGGTACCTGTCCATACACTTGCAGAACTGGAGGAACCGTGCGCAACGATGAAACTACCCGCTAGATCGCCGCCAGAGTGTGTATTATCAATAAGAATATACGGATCCGAAGACACATCACCCGTGAAATTGCCTGTATCATACTGAATCACCTTATCAAATGTGGAAAACAGAAGGATAGAATTACTTAATACAAGTATTGTTTGGGCAGGAGCATATGGAAAAAGACCCGCAGAGGCATCATACGTGTATGCATGCCGTGTTCCACTTGCCGTATTTATCTGGGTAATAATGACCGACGACAGAGTACTACTGTACACGTAAATATGCGCATTATCAGGAGAAACACATATACTCTGACACGGATTATTTATGCGCCACACGGTGCTCACTGTACCGGTTGCTCTATTAAATTTATAAATATTGGCAGATCCTGTACAAATATACAAGTATCGTCCCATAGAGTCACCACACATTGCGGCGTATAGTTCAATATTACTAGATCCGATTATGAACTTCCGTATTAAATTCAATGAAGTATCGTATTGATATAACGCATTATTATTTCTATCTCTGCTATACAGACATACCCATATATTATAATTCCAGTATGCAATTGCCGCAACGGCAGGTACGCTAACGGAAGTCACCACTGCGTTTGTAGCATCTGTTTTGCGTTGAAATAGTGATCCGCTTTTATAATAATATACATGTGTATTCGTGGCAGCCATGGCCACGCCTCCGTATACGGGTACAGTATCTATAATCGTAGATGTCAATGACGCCACATCCATCTTGTAAATCGTCGTCGTTGTGGAATAACTGTTCATATACAGATGTGCGCCGTCAGGTGTGATGCATGCCATAGCGGTACTATAAAAATTTGGTCCAGGCTGCAGAGATAGATACGGAGGTACGCTCCCCATTAACGGATACACGGAAACTAATCAGAATACCGGATTTTGGCGATGCTTCCATCAATTTCCAGAACATTCCATGATAATCCAACCAATGTCAGATTGACTTGATTGGTTGTAACGGAGGGATCCACTGGGACTGTTGCCACTGTGCAGTTTAGCCGTACTTTATGTGTTCGCGATAATAGCAGATTTCCACCTGGCTCTCCTCCAAACAACTGTCCGAATATCAGATAATACTGGGCATCCGCCACATCCGTTGGTAACTGGAGATTATTGGCCAGAATTCGTAACGATCGCGGATCCCACGGCTGGATTCTCTGACTGGCGTTGACGATGAGCGACAAGTCGTTGAACCATTCGGCGGGCGTATTACTGATGACCTGTGGTGGCAGTAGATCTGTATATTTATTTTCTTGAAGTCGCGACTGTGCTTGGAATCGCAAGACAATAAATTCAAAGAATCCTTTGATTTCAAATGTTCGGGATATCTGTGCACCCAGAAACCAGTTGCGCGAATCAAAGATAATCTGTTCTACATACTGTTTCTGAAAATACAGATCCAGATGGCGCGACGTCATATCGTTACGGGCGGTGGAATCTAGATGCAATATGGAATAACGGGCGGCGACTATGGGAAACTTAATATCATAAAATTGGAGACTGTATCCGGCGAAGGACGTAGTATTTGCGGAAATATCGTATAACCAGAGAGGTTTTCTATTCCATGGAACTGGACACGGATCATAAATCGCTAATCCACTAGGATCACGAACGGCATTTCCGCTGCTGTCGTAGTACTGCGTACTTTCCACAAGTTCTGTGAGGCTACGAAGATATAGACGAAGTACTAGTCGTTGGTTTCGGAGAGCACAAATGGGAAATCCGGTATCATGTTCGCGCTGACAACCGGGAATCGGTATCGTGCATACGACCTGGGGAGGAGTCGCATTTTCCACGATAGAATATGTGTTATTGCGGTTGTAGGCACCACGTTGAAACCGCACTGGTAGAGCGTTCTGGGTTGTCTGGGAATATGGATACCAGGAGCTGAACTCTAATGGATATCCTTCGCAGATTTTGTAATTATCGGCGTAGAGTTCCCATTTCTTAAATAATATATCGCCGATTCCGTCTACAAATCCGTATCCAACCAAAGGAGGAGTCGCGATCTCTCCAACAGTAGGTCGTTGGGGAGGAGGAATAATAGTACTGGATGGAGGGATGGGAATTCCGTTTGGTAATGTATTCCACGAATTATAGATTGAAAAATTGGGATTCTGGTTGAAGGCGATGAGTTCTGGTGGAATCCATGTGGGTAGATCAGCAGTGATATCAATACGGGTGATGACATCGCCGTAGTGAGGGATCTCAATATCAATTACATCGTTAAATCCAGGAGGAGACGTCGGGTATTGGTAGCGAACCTCTTTTGCAGAAGGATTACGGTGTCGGTAGACGGTTCCGAATAACGAAGATTGAGGATTCTGAATAAAATATGCATCTTTCTTACCACGACTCACTAACTCTAAAAGTGTTGCGTCCATTTCCTCTAACGTGCTCTGTCAAATCTCTTTATGACTTGACACAGGCCGTTGAATGGTCCCACCAGGATTTGAACCTGGGTTAAGAGAGTCAGAGTCTCTTGTGCTAACCAACTACACTATGGAACCGGACACCAATCAAAAATGATCAGAGAGAATTTGGCCCGCCACTGTCGGAATTATGAGAATAAAACCCGCGGAACCTCATTCCACCTTTGTCGGAGAATTAAAATCCACCGAAAAAACGCGTTTGGTCCTGCCAGGATTCGAACCTGGGTTAGCGGATTCAAAGTCCGCTGTGATAACCAACTACACCACAGAACCAGAAGGATTCTCACGATAGTGAGAAAAAGTCTCCTGTAATCGCACTGTCGTGCGATGAAAGCTGACTTTTGCGCCAGCAAAAGTCTCCTGCCATGCCGCTACCGCGTCATGATAGTCGCTTTTTCTCACTATCGTGAGAAAAAGTCTCCTGTGGGGATTGAACCCACGACCAACGGAGTAGAAATCCGATACGCTACCACTGCGCCAAGGAGACAGAATGACGACGACCAAAGGAGACAGAATGACGACGACCAAAGGAGACAGAATGACGACGACCAAAGGAGACAGAATGACGACGATCAAAATTGTGAGGAGTGGGGATCGAACCCACGCAGATATCTCTACAGGAACTTAAGTCCTGCGCCTTAACCAACTCGGCCATCCTCACTCAAAGTTTCAGGATGCCATTTTGAAAGATGGAATCTTTAAGAATGGCTGTTGGCATCCTTAAGATGCGTCAACTGGGAATCGGACCCAGGTTGCCAGCTTGGAAGGCTGGTATTCTACCACTGAACTATTGACGCGATGCCTTATCTTGCAAGGGCATATTCCTAACCACGTACCTGTTTTACCATCAGAGCACCGCACTTTGTATTCGGTTGATTGCTGTTGGTGCTCTTAAAAGGGACTACTAACCATTAATTATTTGTGTGATTGCTGTATGGAATCTCAACAGATTCCTTCCTCTACCGGAGTAAAGGTCACAGAGTGCTGGCTTTCA
>Ga0114959_10003559_pt1 | contig 12193 bp, 9 predicted proteins | sample C_130625_EF_Meta_FD_87317 | JGI IMG/M metagenome (GOLD analysis project Ga0114959, IMG submission 87317) | Freshwater microbial communities from Lake Croche, Canada to study carbon cycling - C_130625_EF_MetaG | ecosystem: Environmental > Aquatic > Freshwater > Lake | place: Lake Croche, Canada...
GCCGACCACGGCGTGACCATCAGAGTTCTGCGCCCGATGGCAACTTCGGTGGTGGTCATCGACAGCGACGGAACTCGCACACCTCTCGAACACGAATACCGTGGCGTCTGGGTTGGAGTACTGCCTTCGACCCACGTTCCTGACTACCGAATTGATGTGGCCTACGGCGACAGTGCACCCATTCCGGCTGACGATCCTTACCGATTTTTGCCCACGCTTGGTGAAATTGATCTGCATCTGATCAACGAGGGTCGGCATGAAGATCTGTGGACTGTTCTGGGCGCTCACGTGAAGAGTTTTCCATCACAGATGAGCGAAGTCGTTGGTACCGCCTTTGCGGTATGGGCGCCCAACGCGCGCGGAATTCAAGTGGTGGGCGACTTCAATGGCTGGGACGGAACCGCTACGCCCATGCGCTCACTTGGAGCCAGTGGCGTATGGGAGTTGTTCATTCCCAACGTGACTGAAGGCACGCGCTACAAATTCCGAACTCTGGGCGCCGACGGCCGTTGGCACGATAAGGCCGACCCGATGGCGATGGCCACCGAAGTTCCGCCGCTGACGGGCTCGGTGGTGTACACCTCGACCTACCAATGGAACGACAGTCACTGGCTAACTGCACGCGAATCCTCCGACCCGCTAACCTCGCCGATGAGCACCTACGAGGTGCACCTTGGCTCGTGGCGACCAGGGTTGACGTACCGCGAGCTTGCGGTCGAACTCACTGCCTATGTACTCGAGCAGGGCTTCACGCACGTCGAATTCATGCCGGTAGCCGAGCATCCGTACGCGCCGTCGTGGGGCTACCAGGTCACCTCGTATTACGCGCCCACATCGCGCTTCGGGTCACCTGACGATCTGCGGTTCTTGATCGACACCCTGCACCAGGCGGGCATCGGCGTCATCGTCGACTGGGTGCCCGCTCACTTTCCAAAGGACGAGTGGGCGCTGGCGCGCTTTGATGGCACACCGCTCTACGAGCACAGCGATCCGCGCAGGGGTGAGCACCCCGACTGGGGCACCTACGTCTTCGACTTTGGTCGGCGCGAGGTTCGCAATTTCCTCGTCTCAAATGCGGTGTTTTGGGGTCAGGAATTTCACGTTGATGGACTTCGGGTCGATGCCGTCGCATCAATGCTCTACCTCGACTACTCACGAGAAGACGGCCAATGGTCGCCCAACGAATTCGGCGGCCGTGAAAACCTTGAGGCCGTTGCGTTCTTGCAAGAAGCCAACGCAACCGTGTATCGCCGCTGCCCCGGCATCGTGACGATCGCCGAAGAGTCAACCTCGTGGCCCGGCGTAACCCGGCCCACCTATTTGGGCGGGCTGGGCTTCGGACTGAAATGGAACATGGGCTGGATGCACGATTCACTGGATTACCTTTCACGCGAACCAGTGCATCGGCAGTGGCATCACAACGAAATGACGTTCGCGATGATGTACGCGTGGAGCGAGAATTTCGTTCTGCCGGTCTCGCACGACGAAGTGGTGCATGGCAAGAGTTCACTCGTTGGCCGAATTCCCGGTGATCGTTGGCAACAACTTGCCACGCTGCGCACGTACTTCGCGTACATGTGGGCCCACCCTGGTAAGCAACTGCTGTTCATGGGGTCTGAGTTTGCCCAAAGTGATGAGTGGTCTGAAGGAGACGGCGTTCAGTGGTGGTTGTTAGACCATGCCGAGCATCGTGGAGTTCAACAGTGCCTTGCCGCACTCAATCACGTTTATTCGGCCACACCAGCCCTCTACACACAAGACACCTCGCCCCTGGGGTTCGAGTGGATTGACGCAAACGATGCCGCCGGCAATGTGTTCACCTGGTTGCGTTGGGGTAGCGATGGTTCGGTCGTGGCCTGTCTATTCAACTTCGCCGCCCTGCCCCGGCTTCACTACCGCGTCGGGTTACCTCAGGCTGGCCGCTGGACCGAAATCGTCAACACCGACGCCCTCGAGTTCGGCGGGTCGGGTGTGGGCAACCTCGGCGGGGTTGACGCCCATGACATCCCGTGGCACAACCGCCCTGCCTCCGCCGAAGTGGCAATCCCCCCACTCGGAGCCATCTACCTGCGCCTCGACCGCTAATTCGCATCGGGGTGCCCCAAGTACGACTCTTATGTGCTTGCTGCACCCACTAAAGGTGGGAACTGGCTAAAACTGCCTAGAACAAGGCGTTCGATAGGGCAATTCGGGCCGGTGCTACCGCGGCATGATCAGTTCCCACGATCTCGAACAGATCGACAAGGTGTTCTCGAGCGGCATTGCGATCTTCGCCCGAAGCTCCGCGCACCGCGGCGACCAACAGAGCGAATGCCTGCTCAACATCGCCCTGGATCACGAGTGCATCGGCCGCCACCTTTGCTGCCGCCACGTCGCTTGGGTCAGCCATCGACGCAGCAATCGCGGCCTCAAGATCGACGCCATCAGTGCGCTGCATCAGGCGAACCTGAGACAGCGCAGCAACAGCCCATTCGTCGGTCGGATTTTCGGCCAGGATCGACTCGTACGAACTGATCGCCGTAGCCCAATCGCCTGTCTCGATTGCATCTGCCGCAACGTCAAACCGCGGATCGACTATCTCTTCTTCCTCGGAATCACCGCCGTCAGCACCGCCCACTCGGCCACTGAGCCCGCTTTCTTGGGCTGCCTTGAGCACCTCGGCAATAAACGCTTTGGCCTGACTTTCTGGAACCGCACCTTGGAAGAGCGGAAGAACCTGTCCGCCAATCACTGCATAAACCGACGGCAAGGTTTCGACACGAAATGCCATTGCGATTCGCTGCTCGGTATCGGCGTCGACTTCGGCCAGGACAACCGTGCCGCCTGCATCAGCGACCACCGTCTCAAGCACAGCTGTGAGTTGCACCGAGGCTGCGCTTCGCGCTGAACCCACGGCCACCAACACCGGCAGGGTCATCGACTGCTCGATGACCGCCGTCTGGAAGTTCTCTTCGGAAATGGTGACGATGACACCCTCAGGCGCGGTCGCCTTACTCGCCTCGGCTTTCGCGAGAGCCTCGCGCTGTGTGGCAAGCGCCGCCAAATCAATGCCGCCACGAAGTGGGGGTTGTGTACTCACGCCTTCATCCTCTCGCGCCCGATCACCTGACGGCTCACCGACCGGGATACGCGAGGTAGCCTCGTTGAGTGGCGATGTGATCGGCGAGATACCGAGCGTCGTGCCACACACCCCAAATGAAACTCGAACCGCGGCGTGAGAGCCACGGAAGCCCGAGGAAGTACACGCCCGATTCCGACGACACCCCTCTCTGATGGCGCGGTCGGCCCTTCTCATCGAACGCGTCGACCTGCAACCAGCCGTAGTCGGAGGTGTAGCCGGTGGCCCACACAATCGAGGTAACGCCCGCTGTGGCGAGGTCGAGTTCTAACAGGGGCAGCATGGCACAGTCGGGCATTGGGCCAAGACGGTGAGCCTCAGGCTCTTCCGGTAGGTCAATTCCGGTGTGGGCAACGTAATCATCGGCCTGCCGCAGCACCGCGAGGTACGAATCGTCGCCTGCGGAAATCAAGTCGACGAGATTAGGCGCAAACCGCAGAACGCCCTCGTCGTACGCCTCAGTGAGCCCCATCAGGGTTACCCCTCGCGTGGCAAGGTCACGTAGATCAACAGTGTGTCCGCCGTGGGCGCCACTCACGGCGATGGTGACGTGCTCGGCCCCAACCGGCGGAATTTGGGCGTCCCAAATGCCCAACACACCCAGCCACCACACGAAGTCGCGCCCGCGGTACCGGCGCGGAGGACGTTCGTGCGGGCCCACACTCAGGTACGTGGTGCGACCAGCAGCCATCAACTCATCAGCGATCTGCACCCCCGACGATCCTGAGCCAACCACAAGCACAGCACCTGCCGGGAGTTGGTCAGGGTTGTGATAGTCGCTGGAATGAAGTTGCAGCACGTCCGAGTCACGGGGAACCACTGGCGGAATGACGGGCACTTGGAAAGCGCCCGTGGCCGACACCACAAAGCGGGCATCGAAAGAACCGTGGGTCGTCTCGACGGCAAAGCCCGAACGGCCGTCGTGGCGGCGAACCGACGTCACGTCAACGCCGGTTCGGATCGGCGCCTTGATGTGCTCGGCGTAACGCTCGAAGTAGTCGATGACGCTATTGCGCGACGCGAAATCGTCTGGGCCAAGTGCCTCGAACTGCATGCTCGGAAATCGGTCGTGCCAGACCGGACCGTTGGCCACCAGAGAGTCCCATCGCTCCGAGCGCCACCGCTCGACGACCCGACTGCGCTCAAGAACCACATGCTCGATTCCGCACGAGCTGAGGTGCTCGCTCATGGCGATGCCTGCCTGACCAGCTCCGACCACCAGTACGTCTACCGCCTCGGCTGACATCACAGCCTCCCATCGTCTAACTCATCGGCATCCGGAGTGAATCAAAAGTCAGGCCACGTCCTCCGGCACTCCCCTAAGGTAGCAACATGACACATCAACGGATTCGCCCGTTCAACACGCGCGAAACCTATCCCGAACAGAAGCTCGACAACGATCTGTGTCAGGCGGTGGTGGCAGGCGACACCGTGTACCTGCGCGGACAGATCGGACAAGACCTCGACACCCGCGAAAGTATCGGCATTGGCGACGTCGAGGCACAGGCGGAGAAGGCGATGGCCAACATCGCGATGCTGCTCGACGAAGCAGGCTCCGAGCTCGGTGACATTGTGAAAGTGGTGGTGTACCTCACTGACATTCGCTTCCGTGAGCCCGTCTACCGCGTGATGGGTCGTTGGCTCAAGGGAGTGTTTCCGGTATCGACCGGCATCGTTGTGTCGGCCCTCGCACGACCCGAGTGGCTCGTCGAAATCGATGCCACCGCAGTCATTCCGGCCGAGCGCGCATGACGTTCAGCATCGTGGGTCGTTGTGCTCGCACGGGAGCACTCGGCGTTGCCATCACGAGTTCGAGCCCCGCGGTTGCCTCGCGCTGCGCACACGTGCGACCGGGTGTGGGTGCCGTCGCCACCCAGAATGTCACCGATCCGCGGCTCGGACCCGCCCTGCTCGACGCCCTTGCCAGCGGTGCCACCGCGCAGGAGGCGATGTCAAGAGTCAGCGGCAACGCGACCGCACCCGAATACCGCCAGCTGACCGCCATCGACGCCCACGGCAACACCGCGGTCTTCAGCGGAAGCCTCTCCCTCGGAGTCAACGGCGATCGAATTGGAGTCGACTGCGTGGTAGCGGGCAATCTGTTGGCCTCACTTGAGGTGCTCGATGCCACAGCCGCCGCCTTTGCAACCGATGTCACCGCCGACCTCGGCGAACGTCTGGTCAGCGCACTTGAGGCCGGCCTTCGCCAGGGAGGTGAAGCAGGGCCCCTCCACTCGGCCGGACTGCTCGTGGCCGAGAACGTTGAGTGGCCCACGACTAATCTGCGCGTTGACTACAGCGACGACCCCATCGGTGATCTGCGTGCCCTCTGGAACCTGTGGCTCCCCCAACGCGACGACTACGTGACCCGAGCGCTCGATCCTGCCAGTGCGCCCGGCTACGGAGTTCCAGGAGACGACCGGTGAGCGCCCGCACGGCGATCACCGCCTTGGTCGAGCGCACTGCCGACGACCTTTTGAGCCTGAGCCACCGCATCCACGACCATCCTGAAACGGCGTGGGAAGAACACCGTGCGTCGGCGTGGGTTGGCGAGGCGATGGCGGCTGCTGGCTTCGACACACAGGCTTCCTACCTCGGCCTTGACACTGCCGTGCGCGCCACTATCGGAAGCGGGCCTCTGCACGTGGCCTTCTGCGCCGAGTACGACGCCCTGCCCGGGCTCGGTCACGCGTGCGGCCACAACATCATTGCGGCGTCATCGGTCGGAGCGGCCATCGCACTCGGCACAGTGGCCGACGAACTTGGCATCACGGTCACGCTCCTTGGAACGCCCGCGGAAGAAGGTTCGGGCGGCAAGATTGTGATGATGGAGAAAGGCGCATTCACCGGAGTGCACGCGGCTGCGATGGCGCATCCCGGCCCGGTTGACGTCGCACAGGCACGTCCGTACGCCGTAGCCCATCTAGATGTGGCGTACCGCGGCCGTGCTGCACATGCTGCCGCTTACCCCGAGCAAGGACTTAACGCAGGTGACGCTTTCACCGTGGCGCAGGTGGCCATCGGTCTGCTGCGGCAACAACTAACGTCCGACGTGCGCGTGCACGGCATGATCACCCGCGGTGGCGAAGCACCCAACGCCATCCCTGAACTCACCGAGGGCGTGTGGTACGTGCGTGGCACGACCACCCCCGACATGATCGCCGCCCTTGAACGAGTGACACTCTGCTTCGAGGCAGGAGCCCTGGCAACAGGCTGCGAACTCGACCTGCGCGAAAGTGGAGTTGCGTACCAGGAGTTTCGCACCGACTTTGATCTTCTAGAAATGTACGTACGCAATGCCGAGGGCATCGGGCGGCGCTTCCAAGACGGCAACGAGGGTCTGGGCCGGATGAGCCGCGCCAGTACCGACATGGGCAATGTTTCGCAGGTGGTTGCCGCGATCCACCCCTACATCGGAATCGACTCAGCGCCGGCACTGAACCACCAGCGCGCCTTCGCCGACGCCGCAGTTTCACCATCAGCCGACCGTGCCACGCTCGACGCGGCCACGGCACTGGCCCTTACGCTTGCCGACGCGGCCGCTGACCCCGACGCCCGGCAACGACTACTCTCGGGCACGATGAAATCTGATAAAACTACGACATCTGGAGGTAGCGGACATGGGCCGTGATCGCGACGAGTGGCAGTCGGTAGCCGATGCCCTCTCCCCCCGCACTCAGGCGTTCATTGGCGGGGCCTTCCGAGATGCACGCAGCGGCCTGACTACTTCGTCGATCAGCCCGGTCACCGCCACGTCGCTTGCTGAGGTTGCCGAATGCGATGCAACCGATGTTGACGATGCTGTCGTCGCCGCGCGCCGCGCGTTTGATTCAGGAAGTTGGTCGCGGGCATCGGCCGGCGAGCGTCAGGCCACCCTGACCCGACTGGCTGATCTGATCCTCGCGAATCTCGATGAACTCGCCGTCACCGAAACGCTCGACATGGGCAAGCTTGTCACCGACGCCCACTCAATCGACGTGCCCGGCAGTGCCATGATTCTGCGCTGGTACGCCGAGGCCATCGACAAGGTGGCGGGTGAAGTGCCCGTCACTCCCCCCGGCAACCTCGCCATCGTTGAACGAGTGCCGCTAGGCGTCGTGGGCGCGGTCATTCCTTGGAACTACCCGCTAGAGATGGCCATCTGGAAATTGGCGCCCGCTCTGGCTGCAGGCAACAGCGTGGTGCTCAAGCCGGCCGAGCAATCACCGCTATCTGTGCTACGCCTCGCCGAGTTAGCCGCTGAGGCGGGCCTACCCGACGGTGTGCTCAATGTTGTGCCCGGTCGCGGCGAGACCGTGGGGCAGGCAATTGGTCGACACCCCGATGTCGACGTGCTCACTTTCACCGGCTCAACCGAGGTGGGTAAGTACTTCCTGAGCTACGCGGGCGAATCGAATATGAAGCAGGTGTGGCTCGAATGCGGCGGCAAGAGCGCGAACCTCGTGTTCGCTGATGTCGACGATCTGAACGAGGCAGCCGAGTATGCCGCGCGCGCAATCTTCTTCAATCAGGGTGAGGTGTGTTCGGCAAACTCGCGCCTGCTGGTGCAGCGCGAAATCGCCGACGACTTCACCGCTGCTGTGGTCGCTCAGGCGCGCGCGATTCGCGTCGGACATCCTTTCGACCCCACCTCCACCATGGGACCCCTCGTTGACCGCGCACACACCGACCGGGTTGAGCGGTACCTTGGCGAGGGAGCCCGACTCGGTCACGTGGTGGCCGGCGGTTCACGTCTCACCGTCGAAGGCTCCGACTGCTACGTCGAGCCCACGGTCATCACCGGTTTGCCCATGGACAGCTCTCCTGTGGCAGAGGAAATCTTCGGTCCGGTGCTTGCCGTCATACCTTTCGATAGCGAAGATGACGCCGTGCGCATCGCCCACGACACCCCGTATGGTTTAGCCGCTTCAGTGTGGACCGGCAGTCTCTCGCGCGCACACCGTGTCGCCGATCGACTGCACGCGGGCACGGTCTCGGTGAACACCGTTGACGCTCTGGGCGTCACCACACCTTTCGGTGGTTTCAAGCAATCAGGCTTCGGCCGCGATCTGTCTCTGCACGCGCTCGACAAGTACACGGGTCTGAAGACCACGTGGATCCGCTACTAAAGGAATCGAGGAAGAACATGGCCGTTGACATGACCGTCGGTGTCGAGGCGCTCGCGAGCGCTGACCGGGCCCACATCATCCACCCATACCTTCCCGCAGCCACCACCGAGCGCGTCATCATGACCGCCGGCAAGGGCTGCACACTCACTGACGCTGACGGCCGCGAGTACCTCGACGCCACTGGCGGCCTGTGGCTTGCACAGGTGGGCCATGGCCGCGAAGATATCGCCGAAGTGGCCGCGGAGCAGATCCGCACGCTCGAGTACTTCACCAGTTTCTGGGAGTTTTCCAACGACAAGGCAATCGCTCTTGCCGAAAAGCTCGTATCGATCGCACCCGACCACCTCACCCACGTGTACTTCACGAGCGGCGGCTCTGAGGGAAACGAAGCGGCCATCAAGATGGCGCGCTTTCACCACTTCCGCAACGGTGAGCCCGAGCGCAACTGGATCATCGCACGCGACAAGGCCTACCACGGCGTCGGTTACGGCGGCGGCACAGCAACCGGTTTTGAGGTGTATCACGACGGGTTCGGACCGATGATGCCGCACGTGGCGCACCTCACTCCACCGTGGCCGTATCGCAGCGAGCTCTTCGACGGTCAAGATCCCACCGACTTCCTCATCGCCGAACTCGAGGCCACGATCGAGCGGATTGGCCCGCAGAACATCGCCGCGATGATCGGCGAGCCCATCATGGGCGTGGGCGGCATGATTGTTCCGCCCGATGACTACTGGCCACGAGTGCAGGAGGTTCTGCGCAAGAACGGCATCCTGATGATCTTCGACGAGGTAGTCACCGCGTACGGCCGCGTCGGAAAGTGGTTCGCGGCGCAACACTTCAATGTTGAACCCGACATCATTGTCACCGCTAAGGGAATCACCAGCGGTTACGTGCCGCTCGGAGCGGTGCTGGTCACCGAGGCTGTGGGCGAATCGCTCATGCGCGACTCGGGCTTCCCTATGGGCTACACCTACAACGGCCACCCCACGGCAGCGGCAGTAGCACTCGCCAACCTCGAGATCATTGAGAACGAAGGCCTACTCGAGCGTGCCCTCACCATCGGCGCCTACCTTCACGCTGGGCTGCGCACACTGCTTGATCTGCCCATCGTGGGTGAGGTGCGTTACGTCGGAATGATGCATGCGGTGGAACTGGTCAGCGATCGTGACACGCGCGCTCCCCTGCCGATGCTCAACCCGATGCTTCCCGACATCATTCGCCGCGAGACAGGTGTGATCGTGCGCGACTGCGCGCATTCCCTTGTGCTCTCACCACCGCTCGTTATGACCGAGGAGCAAGCCGATCGGGCAGTCGCTGCGATGCGGTCGGTACTCGAGCGCACCGGCACCGACGGAGTGGTGCACTCAGCTAGTTGATCGCGAACGTGCACGCAGTCCGAGCACTCCAAGTAGTGCGGCGGCAATTCCGAGCATCGCGTAGACCGCGGGGTTGCCGGTGTATTGCGCGATGAACGGCCCGACGATCGCACCAAGTGCAACACCCAAGGCCCACATGAGATTCCAGAGCGAGAATGAAATGGCCGGCGCGAGATTCAGAGCATGACTCTCGTGGTCGACCGCCACCGACGACGGTGCGTACACGCCCGCACCGATCGGAAGCAGCAAGGCGAGCAACACCACCGGGCCAAGTGCGCCTGGGGCCAACACCAATCCGAACGTCAGGATTCCTAGTGTCAGAAGCGTTACCGACATCACCCGCTTCGCGCCTCGCCTATCGGTAACGCGTCCGACGTAGGGACCGAGTAACGCCTGGCCAAGGCTTCCGACGATGAAAGCGAAGCCAACGATCGTTGCCGAGGCGCCGAGTGACACCGCTTCGAGCGGAACCATCACCCCGATGGCCGAGAAGAACAAGCCGATGAAGAACGTGATGGCGAGCGCCAATGCGGCTGCTGACAACAGGTGCCGCAAACCGTGGTCACCCGGTTCAATCGTCGAATGCGATTCGCCCAGCAACCAGGTCGGAACAATCAGCACGAGAGACACTGCGGCGATCAGAATGAAGACGGGTGCACGACCCGTAACCGTGATGAGGGTGCCGAGGGCGGGACCGACGAGGCTTCCGACGATGGCCGCGGAAACAACGGTGGCTAGGCGCGTGGCCTGAGTGCTGCGCGGACCCGTCGACGACACCCACGCCATTCCCGCTGCCCACACCATGGCCGACGCGGCACCTGCGACAAATCGCGCCGCCACCAATTGCCACGGCGATGTCGCGAAAGCGAACCACAGGTTGGCTAGCCCGATCAATGCCAGACCCACCGAAACGCCCACGCGCTCATCAATTCGCGCCGCCAGTCGTCCGGCCGGAAGAGCGAAGATGACTAGTCCGACCGCGTACGCACTGCTGATGATTCCGGCGCCCACATCGTCGATGTGAAACTCGGAGGCTAACTGCGGAAGCACCGGCGACAACACCGAGAACTGCAAGGTCTCAAGGAAGATCGCGGCAGACACCGCCACGAGCACCAAGGTGGTGCGTCGCTTGAGCGCGGCATCTGAATCGTTGAAGCTCACGCGCCCGACTCACCCAACAACTGGTCGGCTGCCGAATACGCATCAATGTGACCATCGCGTAACTGAACAGCCAGCGTCGATAGGTCTGCGCCACCAATGCCACTGTCGAATCGCTGGCGAACACGGGCTAGCGCGATGGCCTCGATTTCATCTGCTGACCGGCGGGCGCGGCGCGCTTGCCACTCGCCACCGGCCTGAGCCCACTGGCGATGATCGGAAATTGCCTGCACGACATCGGCGATACCTTCACTGCGACTGGCGACCGTCTTCAGAATTGGAGGCGTCCAGTCGGCTTGGGTTCGCTGGCCAAGGCTGATCATGTGGCGAATCTCGCGGGCCGTTGAATCAGCGCCATCACGGTCGGCCTTATTGACCACGAAGATGTCGCCGATTTCCAAGATGCCGGCCTTGGCGGCCTGAATACCGTCGCCCATCCCCGGTGCCAGAAGTACCAGAACGGTGTCGGCTAAGGCCACGACCTCGATTTCACTTTGCCCAACGCCAACGGTTTCAACGAGCACCACATCGCATCCGGCAGCGTCAAGAACGCGCACTGCCTGAGGTGTCGACCATGCAAGGCCCCCCAGGTGCCCACGCGAAGCCATCGAACGAATGAACACGTCGGGGTCGGTCGCGTGTTCTTGCATGCGAATTCGATCACCCAGTAGAGCGCCACCACTGAACGGTGACGACGGATCAATCGCGAGCACCCCCACGCGAGAACCCTGCGCACGCAACGCCGCCACGATCGCCGAGGTAGTCGTCGACTTACCCACGCCGGGCGAACCGGTGATTCCAATCACGTGCGCTCGCCCCGCCATCGGAGTCAGCGCAACTGCCGCCTCGCGAGCTTGCGGAGAGCCATCTTCAACGAGCGACAACAGACGCGCCACGGCTCGGGCATCGCCGGCGGCGGCCCGTGAAACCAGCGCGTCGACGTCGCTCATCTGCCCTACTGCTGCGGAACGTGAATTATCAGCGCGTCACCCTGGCCGCCGCCACCACAAAGAGCAGCCGCGCCGGTGCCGCCCCCGCGGCGTTGCAGCTCGAGGGCGAGGGTGAGCACGATGCGCGCGCCCGACATGCCGACTGGATGGCCCAGAGCAATGGCACCACCGTTGACGTTGACCACGTCTTGGCTAACACCGAGCTTTTCTGCCGATGCCAAGCCAACTGCAGCGAACGCCTCGTTCAACTCGAACAGATCGATATCGCTGATCGCGATGCCTTCCTTTTCAGCCGCACGAATGATCGCGTTTGCCGGCTGCTCGTGCAGCGAAGTATCGGGGCCAGCCACCATGCCGTGCGCGCCGATCTCGGCCAGCCAGGTCAACCCGAGTTCCTGCGCCTTGGCCTTACTCATCACTACCACCGCGCAGGCGCCGTCGCTGATTTGCGAAGCCGAGCCAGCGGTGATGGTGCCGTCC
>Ga0114959_10003561_pt1 | contig 12186 bp, 11 predicted proteins | sample C_130625_EF_Meta_FD_87317 | JGI IMG/M metagenome (GOLD analysis project Ga0114959, IMG submission 87317) | Freshwater microbial communities from Lake Croche, Canada to study carbon cycling - C_130625_EF_MetaG | ecosystem: Environmental > Aquatic > Freshwater > Lake | place: Lake Croche, Canada...
AGGACGGTGTGGAAAGTGCCCTGAAAAGTAAGGCACATTGATGGAAACATTTTTCAGCGCCTTGATTCGTTTGCCCTTTTCAATTTCTAACACTCGGTCCACTAACAAAATCGGGTATCGGTGAGGCAACTGTTTCAATATTTGATGGATATCCATGCTCATTTTTTTTGACTTTCTAAAGCTGACTCGAGAGATTTAATGCGGTCACGCAAACTGTGCAGTTGACGCAAAGTTGCAGCATTTTTCTCCCACGATGCATTGTCGTCGATGGGGAATATGCCGCTGTACTGGCCTGCTTTACTTATGGATCGCATCACAACCGACGCCGCAGAAATATGCACGCCATCAGCAATTTCCAAATGCCCCAAAATAACTGCGCCACCGCCGACAGTGCAATGGGCGCCAATCCGTGCGCTGCCTGCCACACCTGCACAACCAGCCAGTGCCGTGTTAGCGCCGATGTGCACGTTGTGACCTATTTGCACCAAGTTATCTAGCTTTACACCGTCTTCAATCACGGTGTCATCCAAGGCGCCACGGTCAATGCAGGTATTGGCTCCGATCTCGACATCATTGCCGATGCGCACTGCACCAAGCTGTTCAATTTTTTCCCAACGAGCTTCAAACAATGCAAAACCGAATCCATCAGCCCCGATGACGGCACCCGGATGCACAATGCATCGCTGACCTAAGACGCAATCTTCTCCGACTGTCACGCCAGACTTGAGCCAAGTCTGCGCGCCAATGCGCACACCGCTTCCAATGACACACAAAGGACCAATGCGAGCGCTAGCGTCAACGCGAGCAGAAGGATGGATCACTGCACTCGGATGAACCTGAGGTTCGTCGTGATGCAGGTGCTGAGCTCGCCACAATTGCGTCAAGCGGGCAAAGTAGTGATAGGGGTTGTCCGTCACGATGCACGCTCCACGCGCCTGAGCCACTGCCGCCATAGCTGGCGACACAATCACACAAGCAGCTTGTGTCGACGTGAGTTGGGATTGGTATTTGGGGTTGCTTAAGAAACTCAAAGCATCGGCATGCGCGGTGTCGAGGGGCGCGAGTTTTTGAATCCATTGCTCAGGGTTCCCATGCAACTGGCCCCCAAGACTTTCGACAATTTGGCCGAGACGCAGTCCCACGGCTTGTTACTTTGCGGAATTAATGACCTTGAGCACCTTGTCTGTGATGTCATGCTTGGGGCTGATATAGACTGCTTCCTGCAAAACTAGGTCGTATTTTTCTGCTTCAGCCACTTGTTTGATCACACGGTTGGCACGCTCGAGAACAAGCTGAAATTCCTCATTTTTGCGCGCATTGAGCTCTTCCTGAAACTCACGTCGCTTCCGCTGGAAATCGCGATCTTGCTCGCCTAACTGCTTTTGGCGAGTCAAGCGTTGAGATTCAGACAATGTAGGTGCTTCACGTTCAAATTTTTCAACGCCCGCCTTTAAAGCGTTGCCGGCTTCGTTGAGGTCTTTGTCACGCTTGGAAAACTCTTGTTCAAGTTTGATCTGAGCCTGCTTAGCCGTGTTGGCTTCCTTGAAAATACGATCAGTGTTGATAAAACCAATACGAATTTCTTCGGCATTTGAAGACAAGCCAATCACGGCCATCGTGATGGCAAACAGGGCTTGGGTTAGATACTTTTTCATCAGAAAGATGTCCCGATTTGGAATTGCAATCTTTGGATTCTATCGCCAGTGAAGGTCCTCGCAGGTAAAGCCCATGCAAAACGCAAAGGCCCCATCGGGGAAACCCAGCTCAAACCGACTCCATAAGAACTTCGCAATTGGTTCAACTGTATTTTGTCAAACTCTCCAAATACGTTTCCCATGTCATAAAAGCTATAAAGCCTTAGGCTTCGGTCGTTACCTGCGCCAGGAAACGGCATCAAAAACTCACTGTTGAGGGTAACTTTTTTGGTGCCCCCCGAAACGATCCCGTAAACGTCACGAGGCCCCAGGGTTCCTTGTTCAAAGCCTCGTACTGAACCTAAGCCACCCGAAAAATAATTCTTAAATACTGGAAAGTTTTGACCTTGCAAACCTTTGCCAATACCCAAATCGGCATTAAAAGCAAAGGTGTATTGCTTGGTCAATGAGAAATACTGTTGGTATTGACCCGCTAACTTGGCATAACGCGTGTCACCCGCAGCACCAACTTCAGTGTTGGCGCGAATCAACTTACCTGTCGATGGATTGAGATAGCTGTCACGCCCGTCCCTTGCCCACCCCAGCGTCACTGGGACTGTTTTAGTGGTGTAGCCATGGTTGTAGGCATAGACCAACCAAGAAGCTGGCAAATTAGTGCCAGGAATAATTTCTGTTTGTTCAAGGGATGTTCCGACAAAAACTCTGTCGAGTTCACTGAACGGCACACCAAAACGAATACCCAGACCTGCTGTCACGAGCCGGTAGTCTCCGCCCTGTTCGACATAAGGTTTACTTGAACGGTGGTAATAGTCAAAAGTTCGTGACACTCCATCTTGAGTGAAATAGGGATCGGTCGTGCTTATCACGTAGTACTGATTGAACTTGCTGGTACTGACTTGCAAGCCCAAGTTTTGTCCAGAACCGAACACGTTTTCTTGCTGAACGCCAAAAGAAAACGTAACTTTCTCGGCGTTTGAAAATCCGGCACCTAAAGTCAACATACCTGTGGGCTTCTCAACCACATTGACATTCAAATCCACTTGATCTTGAGAAGCAGCAACCTCTTGCGTATCAATGTCAACTTCTTTGAAATAACCCAAGCGGTTGATGCGATCACGAGACAATCGGATACGCTCACCGTCGTACCATGAGGACTCCATTTGCCGAAACTCACGACGAACAATTTCATCACGTGTTCGGTTGTTGCCCACAATGTTGATACGCCGAACATAGGCGCGGCGTGAAGGGTCTGCGATCAATACTAATTTAACGCGGTTAGTTGAACGGTCAATTTCGGGACGAACCTCGGTACGAGCGAATGCAAAACCAAAATTACCAAAATATTCATTGAAAGCCTTGGTAGTTTTTGCCACGTCATCTGCGTTGTAGGGTTGCCCTGCTTTGATTTCAATCAACGATTTGAAATCATCGTCTTTACCGAGGTAATACCCTTCCAAGGCAATTTCAGAGACAACGAAACGATCACCCTCTGTGATGTTGATGGTGATGCTGATGTCTTGCTTGTTTGGAGATATGGCAACCTGTGTCGAATCAATGCGAAACTCTAAATAGCCACGAGACAGATACCAAGCACGCAAGGTCTCAAGATCGGCATTGAGCTTTGTGCGGGAGTACCGATCAGACTTTGTGTACCAACTCAACCAGTTGCCGGTACTTTGATCAAATTGATCTAATAGGTTGGATTCGCTAAAGTTTTTACCACCAACAATACGAATTTCTTTAATTTTGGCCAAATCACCTTCGACGACAGCAAAAGATAAGTTCACGCGGTTTCGGTCGCTTGGTGTGATGGTGGTGATGATTTCAGCCCCATAAAGACTTCGGCTGACGTATTGACGCTTGAGTTCTTGTTCGGCTCGGTCGGCTAATGCTTTGTCAAATGGACGCCCTTCTGCCAAACCAATGTCTCGCAGCGCTTTACGCAAAACATCTTTATCAAACTCTTTGGTACCAATAAATTCAACGGCTGCAATGTTGGGTCGTTCCTCCAAGATAAGAACCAAGACATCGCCGTTCACTTCAATCCGCACATCTTTAAACAGACCTAAGGCGAATAAACTACGAATTGCTGCTGCACCTTTGTCATCGTTGTAGTCGTCACCCACGCGAAGTGGAATAGATGCGAAGATAGTGCCCGGCTCGACACGCTGCAAGCCCTCCACGCGAATATCCCGGACAGTGAATGGATCTGCCGCCCAGGAATCGAAAGCCAAGGCTGAACTCAGCAACGCCGCAGCAAAAGCCAACGGGGTACGTGTAAATCGAGAAGGTTGCTTGTTCATGAAGAGATAACTTCAGGGCGTAGGATGAGTGTTGAAAACGCTTAATTGATCCAGCCCAGACGGACCAAGTCATTAAAGAATGAGAAAACCATGAGAAACACCAAGATCAAGAATCCGATCCGCTGCATGACATCAAGCCATCGTGCATCTGGCGGACGCCCAGTCAATGCCTCATAAAGATAATACAACAGGTGCCCGCCATCGAGGACTGGTACAGGCAAGAGGTTGAAGATCGCAAGGCTTAGACTGATCAACGCCAAATAGGACAAGTAAGATGAAACGCCTAAGCTGGCAGATTGACCAGCGAACTCTGCCATCGCCAACGGACCACTCACATTGTCGAAGGATGCTTGGCCTAAAAACAGACGTCCAATCATGTCAAGACTCAAACCAATCACCTCTTTTGTGCGCCCAAGCGCACGAATGATTCCATCCCAGAGTCCTAATTGCACCCATACTTGTTGGGGTGGTTCGCCAACGTAGGCCCCAATTCGACCGATTCGAATTCCGTTTTCTTCAATTTGATCGGGGGTCACTTCCAGTCTAATCAAGCCCTTACCTGGACGTTGAACTTCCCACACTTGGGGTATCGGTTGTTCAAGTCCTCCATAAGCACGGATCAAGGAACGCAAGACAACCGCATCATTCACCTTGCGTCCATCCAATCTCAAAACCAAGTCACCACGCACTAACCCGAATCTATCAGCTGCAAGACCGGGTTGTGTTTTTCCTATCACAGGGGCACTCCATGCGCCCCCTAAACCAAATGCAGTGAAGGCCATCGCTTCATGCGATGAATGATTAATTGTCCTAATGCCTTGCAAAGAAAGTTTAAGAAGTCGCAGTCCATGTGCAGAGTCCACTTCGAGGAGCAGGTCGTCGTGCGAAAAATCTTGCTGCATGGCCCACCACTTCAGATCCTCCATCGACGAAATAGGGTGCAAGGAAGATTCCGAAATGCCGGCACGTAAAACCAACTCACCGCCCACAAGACCCGCCGACTCAGCCACTGATCCCTGCCTAGGAGAAGCCAAAATTGGCTTTGACTCGAACTGTCCTAAGCATCCAACCGCACTGAAGAGTGCAACAGCGAGTAGCAAATTTGCCAGTGGTCCGGCAGCAACAATGGCCGCCCGTTTCCAAAGTACTTGCTTATTTAGAGCCATCGATCCATTTTGCGAAGTGGCATGAATCGCATCATCTTCAAGCATTTTGATGTAGCCACCCAACGGGATCCAACAAATCAAGAATTCAGTATCTTGATTGGGATAAGGGTTGCGAGAGCGCCAACGCAACAGTGGACGCCCCAGCCCAATTGAAAAAGTTTCAACCTTGACCCCACACGCAACAGCCATTCTGTAATGGCCCCACTCGTGCACAGCAATCAACAGTCCCAGTGCACCCAAAAAGGCAAACAAGGTCATGGCAAAGAAAGTTTTTGAACCAAAGAATCAGAAATAAAACGAGCTTCGCGATCTAATTCAAGCAAATCATTGAGGTCATTGGGGAAAGATGGACTAAGAAACTCCATACAAGACATAACGACCCTATAGATTTGATCAAATCGAATTCTGCGCCCCAAAAATGCAGCGACAGCAATTTCATTGGCAGCGTTCAAGATTGCGGTTGTGCCGGGTGGTCCGCGCAAAGCTTCCCAAGCTAAACGCAAACAAGGAAAGCGTTCAGGATGATCGTTTTGATCAAAGCCTTCAAAGGTCATGGCAGACATAGCGCCGAAGTCTAAAGTTTGGGCTCCAGAGCTGATGCGCTCAGGCCAGCTCAATCCGTAAGCAATAGGACCGCGCATGTCTGGCGTCCCCAATTGGGCGATCACTGATGCATCTCGGAACTGCACCATCGAATGAATGACGCTTTGAGGATGAATGACCACTTCAATGCGCTCAGGATGCATACCAAACAAATAGCGGGCCTCAATGACCTCTAAGGCCTTGTTCATCATGGTGGCCGAGTCCACCGAAATTTTGCGTCCCATCACCCAGTTGGGATGAGCACAGGCCTCATCGGGTGAGACATCCTTGAGTGTGGCGACTTGTCGGGTCCGAAAAGGACCGCCCGAAGCTGTCAAGATAATCTTCTCTACTCTGTCATCCCAAGTTTTGGGGTCTTCAGGCAACGATTGGAAAATGGCAGAGTGCTCGCTGTCGATGGGCAATAGATACCCGCCACCAGCTTTCACAGCGGATAAAAAAACATCACCGCCAACAACCAAAGCTTCTTTGTTGGCCAACAAAAGACGCTTGCCTGCTTTGGCGGCCGCAAGGCAAGGAGCTAGGCCAGCAGCGCCGACGATCGCGGCCATGACCAAATCAACATCTGGATGTGAGGCAACGTCGACAAGGGCTTGTGGACCACAATGAACTTCAACGGACAATCCCTCGGCTTTCACTTTTCCCTGCAGGGTCAAGGCAGCATCTTCTTGGGCCATGACAACAACCCGTGGTTTAAATTGCGCACATTGCCGCAATATCAAGTCCACTTGGGAGGCACCCGTCAAAGCAAATATTTGAAACCGGTCTGGATACCGCCGGACTATATCCAAGGTGTTGACACCAATCGACCCCGTTGAGCCCAACACAGTGAGCATTTGGGGTTTGAAATTTGTGTGTAACGTCATTGCAAAGACTGAAGCAACATCAAAGCAAGAGGCAAAGTGGGCAATAAGGCGTCCACCCGATCAAGCACACCACCATGGCCAGGTAACAAGTGACTGCTGTCTTTCATGTCTGCGCTTCGCTTCACCAAAGACTCTACCAAATCACCCAGCACGCTCATAGCAACCAAGAAAAGAGTTGCCAAGAGAAAGAAAAACCAACCATGGGCATACAAGCGAGAGAACAAACTGAGGCTATCTGATGGCCACTGTGCGTCGATCCATACCCAAATTCCAGCCATCAAAATAACACCCAACATCCCCCCCCAAACGCCTTCCCAGCTCTTGCCAGGGCTAATATGAACGGCTAGCTTGTGTCGTCCGAACGCACGCCCAGAAAAGTAAGCAGCGATATCAGCCATCCAAACAACCAACAGCAAAGAAAACAAAAAGTTGACACCGCTGATCTTGGCTTGAAACATCGCCAGCCAACAGGCCCACAAAGCCAAAACGCCACCGATCAATCGCACAGACCGCGGAATGAGTGGCCAGCCTTCAACGCCTCTACCAATAAGCCAAATGCCGCCCAACACCCAAAAAACACCTACCAGCGGCCAGAGGAAAAGCGGGGGTTCATAAGCCCATCGCGCAGCCCAGGTCAAAAGGCAAATGACCAAGCACGAGGCGGCACATCGCAGTGCCCCTCTTATGCCCAAACCATTCAATCGCCCCCACTCCCAAGCAGCTGCTGCAATCATGACCAAAGTCAACAAAGCCAAAGGTTGGGTGGCTGAGGCAAGCAGAGCAGGCAGCAAAAGCGCGAGCAAAATGACGGCAGTAATGATGCGTTGTTTGAGCATGATGGCTCTAGACCGCCATGATTTCTTGCTCTTTGGCTGAGATCACCTTGTCGATATCGGATATGTGTTTGTCAGTGAATCTCTGAATATCTGCTTCGGCACGCTTTTGGTCATCTTCAGATGCAGATTTCTCTTTGACTAATTTTTTAATGGATTCGTTCGCATCTCTGCGCAAGTTCCGTACTGCAACTTTGGCATTTTCCCCCTCAGATCGCACCACCTTGGTCAACTCTTTGCGTCGTTCTTCAGACATAGGAGGCATGGGAACTCGAATCAGTTCGCCCATGCTGGATGGATTCAACCCTAGATCACTGTCGCGAATTGCTTTTTCAATTTTTGCAGACATCCCTTTTTCCCAAGGCTGCACACTGATGGTTCTAGCATCGAGCAAAGACACATTAGCAACCTGGCCAATGGCCACCATGGAGCCGTAGTAATCAACCTGGACAGAATCCAACAGCGCTGGACTGGCGCGACCCGTGCGAATCTTCGTCAGGCTGCTGCTAAAGGCCGAAATTGACTGACCCATTTTGGTTTCAGCATTTTTTTTGATATCTGCAATCGTCATTGAATTCTCCTAATCTTGAGCCTAGATGCGATGATCTCGCCACACATCAAGCATGCACCAATGTTCCCTCGTCTTCACCCATGACAACGCGCTTGAGGGCACCATTTTTAAAGATAGAAAACACTTTCACAGGTAATTTTTGATCACGGCACAAAGCAAAAGCGGTCGCATCCATGATGCCAAGGTTTTGACTGATGGCGTCATCAAAGCTCAATTCTGTGTACCGCGTAGCATTTGGATCTTTCTTGGGATCCGCTGAATAAACACCATCAACCTTTGTAGCTTTCAAAACCATCTCTGCACCGATTTCTGCGCCCCGCAATGCAGCTGCCGTGTCTGTGGTGAAGAAGGGGTTACCCGTTCCGGCGGCAAAGATCACCACCTTACCTTCCTCCAGATACTGCAAAGCTTTAGGTCTCACATAAGGCTCAACCACCTGATCAATTGCAATCGCAGACATGACACGTGCCGTCAGACCCGCCTTGTTCATGGTGTCTGCCAAAGCCAAAGAGTTCATCACGGTGGCCAACATACCCATGTAGTCTGCGGTGGCGCGATCCATACCAACTGCGCCTCCAGCTACACCTCGGAAAATATTCCCTCCACCAATAACAATAGCTACCTCTACGCCCAGGTGAATGACTTCAGATACCTCACCGACGATCCGAACAATCGTCGCACGGTTGATTCCAAAAGCATCATCACCCATCAAGGCTTCGCCGGACAGCTTGAGCAAAACACGCTTGTGGGCTGGCTGGACAGATGTCATGAAAAGGCTCCTTGAAAATTATGGAAGTTGTTTCTAAATCAGATGTCAGAAGGGGAGCTAATGCTCCCCTTTGTTGTTTAAGCCGACTGTTTAGCGGCTGCAACTTGAGCAGCCACTTCGGCAGCAAAGTCGTCTACTTTCTTTTCAATTCCCTCCCCGACCACAAACAAGGTAAAAGACTTGACTTGGGTATTGGCGGCTTTGAGCATTTGCTCGACGGTTTGCTTGTCGTTTTTGACAAAAGGCTGATTGAAGAGCGAGACCTCTTTGAGATACTTTTGTACCGATCCTTCGATCATCTTTCCTGCGATGTCTGCAGGCTTACCAGATTCTGCAGCCTTGGCGGTAGCAACAGATCGCTCCCGCTCAATCAGTTCGGAGGGTACATCAGCGCTGGTCAAGGCCACTGGCTTCATAGCAGCTACGTGCATGGCGACATCTTTGGCCGCAACCTCGTCGCCATCAAATTCAACAACAACACCGATGCGTGTTCCATGCAAGTAAGAAGCCAATTTCGTTGCACCATCGAAGCGTTTGAAACGTCGAAAGCTCATGTTCTCACCGATCTTGCCAATAAGACCCTTACGCACATCTTCCAAGGTAGGCCCAAATCCGTCCTGGGTATGCGGCAAAGCGCCCAACGCATCTACAGATGCAGGGTTATTCGTGACAATCAATTGCACAGCTGATTGGGCAAGCGCCAAAAAGCTATCATTTTTAGTCACAAAGTCTGTTTCGCAGTTGACTTCTAATAAGGCACCTGCCGTACCGCTGATGAAACTAGTGATGACACCCTCTGCCGTCACGCGACTTGCAGCTTTCCCTGCTTTGCTACCTAGTTTGACTCTCAACAGTTCTTCGGCCTTGGCCATGTCGCCATCGGCCTCAGTGAGGGCTTTTTTGCACTCCATCATGGGGGCATCAGTTTTGGCTCGCAATTCAGCGACCATGCTTGCAGTGATAGCTGCCATACATTTCTCCGTCTTCAGTTCAATTCAATAAAGGTGTGAAAAAGGGGCCGCTCGAGCCCCTTTTCAAAACAGGGCCGCCGTTTAAGCGGCAACTTCAACAAATTCGTCGCTGGCTTGCGCAACCGCCGTGACAACTTCATTGACAGCATTGGCACGTCCTTCGAGGATTGCATCCGCAATACCACGCGCGTACAAAGTCACGGCCTTGGATGAATCGTCGTTGCCCGGGATGACATAGTCGATGCCCTCAGGAGAATGATTGGAGTCCACAACACCAATCAAAGGAATACCAAGCTTCTTAGCTTCCAAGATAGCGATTTTGTGGTATCCGACGTCAATGACAAAAATAGCATCTGGCAAAGTAGCCATATCTTGGATACCACCAATGTCTTTTTCGAGCTTTTCAATTTCGCGCTTAAACATCAGCTGCTCTTTTTTGGACAAAGCGTCCAATCCCGCCTCTTGCTGAGTCTTCATATCTTTGAGTCGCTTGATAGAAGTTTTAACCGTTTTGAAGTTGGTCAACATACCACCCAACCAACGCTGATCGACAAATGGCACGCCTGCGCGCTGAGCCTCGGCGGCGACGATATCGCGAGACTGGCGCTTGGTACCCACCATCAAAACAGTGCCTCGGTTAGCAGCAAGTTGCTTCACGAACTTTGCTGCGTCTTGAAACATCGGCAAAGATTTTTCAAGGTTGATGATGTGGATTTTGTTGCGATGGCCAAAAATGAACGGCGCCATTTTTGGGTTCCAGAAACGTGTTTGGTGTCCAAAGTGGACGCCGGCTTCTAGCATTTCGCGCATAGTAACTGACATGTGAATTCTCCAAAGGTTAGGTCTAAAATCAACCCGTCATAGCCGCATGTTTTGATTTAATAACTTGGGCAACACCTTGTGTGGGTTGATTTGCGAGTGATGTTTTAAAAGCGTCAAACTCAACTGCATTGACGCTTCACAAACCCAATGATTGTAGCACACTCCCCCTCTCAAATCACTACTTCCAGCCCGCTTCGAAAAAGAGGCGGCGCATGAAGGTGGCCGTCATTGGTGCGGGTGTCATAGGTGTCACCACCGCCTATGAACTGGCCGATCAAGGCCATGAAGTGATCGTTTACGAACGTGGCAGTTCTGCAGCAGAGCTTTGCAGTTTCGCCAATGCAGGTGTGATCTCTCCAGGTTACGTCACACCATGGGCCAAACCAGGTATGGCGTGGCACGTGATTTCGCATCTATGGCAGTCACACACCCCCGTCCGACTGTCTCTACCTAACTTGAATGAAGCTCAGTGGTTGTGGCGTTGGTGGCGCGCATGCCAGGTCTCAACGTTTACCAAAAACAGGCAGCGGTTGTTGCGGCTCTCTACATATAGCCAACAGCGTCTTCAGTCATTGACGCAGCGTCTTCACCTAGATTTCGATCAAACATCCGGCTACTTGGTACTTCTCAGAGGTGAAAAAGAATACCTGTTAGCCCAGCCCTCGCTTGAGGGGATGAAGGAAGCTGGATTAACTTTTCAAACTTTGACTGCTGCGCAAGCCCGTAAGATTGAGCCTGCACTAAACCCTGCAATTCCGCTCGCACATGCCCTGCATTTCCCGAACGATCAAGTGGCAAATTGCCGTCAGTTCACCTTGCTTCTTAAAAAGATCGCAGAGTCGATGGGAGTTCAGTTTCATTTCAACGCAAATGTGCAACCACTCCAAGCCAGCGATCCAAAAAGAATAAGAATTTCACCCCAAGATTCAGGCACACCATTTGACGCAGTGATTATTTGCGCAGGCTTGGCCAGTGCCAATCTCCTTTCCCCATTGAATTTGAAGATCCCATTAGCAGCGGTTCACGGGTACTCAATCAGCGCATCCATTCGCGAACCACTTGATGCGCCTCGCAGTGGCATCATGGACGAACGATTCAAAGTTGCTATTTCTCGACTTGGGCAAAGGGTTCGGGTATCCGGCTGCGCAGAAGTTGCAGGCAATCCTCGCCGACACCATGCTGCAAGCCTCAATACTCTCTACCGTGTACTTGACGATTGGTTTCCCGGGGCAGCACGAACGCAAGACAATGTGCAAGTGTGGAAAGGATCTCGGCCTATGCTGCCTGATGGCCCTCCTGTCATTGGCCCTAGTGGAATCGATGGCGTATGGGTGAATTTGGGACATGGATCGAGTGGATGGGCTCTGTCATGCGGAAGCGCCAGGGCTCTGGCAGATAGTTTGTCTGGGCGTGAAACCGACATAGATCTCGAGGGGCTTGGGATTGAACGTCTCAACCTTCGTTAATGACTGGCCCATCCCGAACTGTGCATCAATTAATCGGCGAACGTGCGTGGCCTTTCTACAGCGTGGTGCAGACACACGGCCTGGAGGTGCAACTCAAGGAGGCATTGCCCCCACACACCTTGATGCAAAGAGCGGGTAAAGCAGCCGCTCGGTTCGCCTTG
>Ga0114959_10003565_pt1 | contig 12175 bp, 10 predicted proteins | sample C_130625_EF_Meta_FD_87317 | JGI IMG/M metagenome (GOLD analysis project Ga0114959, IMG submission 87317) | Freshwater microbial communities from Lake Croche, Canada to study carbon cycling - C_130625_EF_MetaG | ecosystem: Environmental > Aquatic > Freshwater > Lake | place: Lake Croche, Canada...
ATTCCTCCCCGTCTTCATCCGTCGCTTCAGCGTTGTCCGATGAGGAGCTCGGCCACGTCGCCGATGCCCCCTTCGTCATGGCTGGAGACGACGACATCGGCGGCGGCCTGGACCTCCGGGAGCGCATTCCCCATCGCGACCCCCAGGCCGGCGGCCCGGATCATCGGCAGGTCATTGACGTCGTCGCCAACCGCGCACACCTGCTCAGGCAGGATGCCAACCGCCGCGGCGATCGCCGCCACGCCGCTCCACTTCGTGACCCCGGCCGGGGCGATCTCGCACATCCAGTCGAGGTAGCGCGGGCTGCGAATGCAATGGAGCGCGAGCCGATCCGGGCAGGCCCCGTCGAGCTCGCGTTCGAGATCGAGCATCGTCGCCCGATCCCCCATCGTGAATCCGGCGAAGACGCCGGCCGGCGGATGGCGATCGAGGCCGGGGTCGATCCGGGCGAGGTGTCGGTTGCGGGCCAGGTATTCGCCAACCCCTGTGGGGAGATCTGCGCCCTCCGAGCCGGGGAGGCGGCGGCAGTGGAAGTCGAAGCCCTCGGCGAAGCTGTCGGTGTAGAGGATCGGCTCGAGGCCCCGGGCATCGATCCGCTCAAGCACCAAGGCAAGCGCCCCGGGATCGAAGCTCGCCCGGAAGAGCGTGGCATGATCGCTCGTCCGCTTCACCAGGGCCCCCGATGCGGTCACGAGCGGCCCTTCGATCCTCAGCCGGGCGGCCACCGGGAGAACGTCGCGGTAGCGCCGACCGGTGGCCAGGAGGATCGCGATCCCGGCCTCCCGGACGCGGGCCACCGCCTGCACCGTGGCATCCTCGATCTCGTGACGGCTGTTGCTCACCGTTCCGTCGATGTCGAGGACGAGGAGCCTGATCCGCCCGGCGGCTCGAACATGGGGATCGGGGGCGTGATCGGGGTTATCATCGGAGGCGGGCTCGTCCGCGGGAGTTGCCGGGGCGTGCATGACGGTGTTCCTTCCTGTCGCAGGGTCGAAGCATGTCCGAAATCCCGTTCACGCCCGTCGCCCGGGTTGGCGACATTCCTGCCGGTGAGGGACGCACGTACGAGGTCGATGGACGCCTCGTGGCGGTGTTCCACGATGGTACGTCCTATGCGGCGATCGACGATCTCTGCCCCCACATGGGAGCGTCTCTCGGCAGCGGACCCCTCCGGGACGGCGAGGTGACCTGTCCTTGGCACGCCTGGCGGTTTCGGTTGTGCGATGGTGCGTGGTGCGACAACCCCCGACTGAAGGTCGACGTCTTCGAGGTCCGGGTCGTCGGGGATGCGATCGAGGTCCGGGTCACGCCGCCGCGACCGCTGGTCACCTCCCGCTGAACGGCCGCCTCGGCCTCCTGTCAGCGGGGGCTTTGGCGCCCCGTTGCTGCGTCGGCTGCCCGGGGATCGGCGACGACATCGATGCGGATCCGCTCGCCCGGGCGGAGCACACGGGCGTCGGTCCCGGTCTCCTCGCTCACCCGGCGGGCCCACGCCGATGCATCTTGCCGGATCGGCGGCCAGGTATCGTAGTGCGTCGGCAGGGCAACCTGCGGGGCGAGGAGCCTGATCGCCTCGAGGGCATCATCGGGCCCCATCGTGAACAGGTCACCGATCGGCACGATGGCCACATCGAGTCCACGGCCGCTGCCGTCCCGCCGCCCGATCCGCTCCATGTCGTTGAACAGCGCGGTGTCGCCGGCGAAGTAAGCCCTCACCCCCCCGATGTCGAGGAGCCATCCGGCTGCCGTCCCGCCGTAACTTCCGTCCGGAAGGCTCGACGAGTGGTGGGCGAGTTCCATCTTGGCGGTGCCGCCGGGGATGGTCGTGCGCCCGCCGAGGTTCATCGGGCGAACATTGTCGATCCCCTGCCCTCCCAGCCACTGGGCGATCTCCCAGTTGCAGTAGACCGGGGCCCCGGTGCGTCGCGCGATCGGGACGAGGTCGCCGACATGGTCGGCGTGACCGTGCGTCACGAGGATCGCGTCGCAGGCGACGTCCGCCCCTTTCATGCAGGCCGTCGGGGATTCGTCGAAGAACGGATCAACGAGGAGCACGCCGTGGCCCGTGTCAACGAGCCAGGTGGCGTGTCCGATCCAGGTGAGCGTGATGGCCAAGGGTGTCCTGCTCCGGAGGGTGGTGGGATGATACCACCCCGGGCCGGCCCGCGGCGCCGGTCGTTCAGCGGAGGCTCGCCTCGACCGCCGCGGCGAGGCGGAGCCCCTCGAGCAACTGCCCGAGGGTGTGCTCATCACATCGCGGCAGGAGGAGCTGGTCGGCGGTAGGCTTTTCGGCCGGCCGGTGGCGGGGAGCATCGACCGACCGGCTGGGCGTGCCGCGGGGGATCGTCGCAAACGGAGCGCGGCGGGATTCCGCGACGGTGATCGGGGTCGTGAACCGGGCTTCGACGATCGTTGGGGGGGCGTGGGAATCCGGCGGAGCGATCCGTGACGCCTGCCACTCGACGAGTCCCCGCCATCGGGGCGGAGGGAGAAGGTGGCGTCGCGGCACCCTGCCGAGAGGATCCGCGGCCGCAGCGAGCCAGCGCCCGACGAGCGCCAGGGAAACGACCGGATTGGCCTCGGCGGGGGCTTCGCGGAACCGCCTCGCCATGGCGGCGGCCCCTTCGAGGAGTCGCACGACGTCGATGCCGGCGATGGCCGCCGGGAGGAGCGAGGCCGCTGTGAACACGCCGCTGCTCTCCCGCGGCGACGGCGGAGAGATCGATGCATCGCCGGACGTCGCCGGCACGGAGGGGCTGATGTGGCCCGGAGGATTGACCTCTGCTGCCAGCACGATCGCGGGCGCCGCGACGTGCCGCGCGGTCGGATCGCCCCCCTCGGCGAACAGCCTGACGCAGTCCTGTGTGAACGCTTCGCGGCACGGGCCGACCTGCACCACGCCCCACGCATCGACGAGCTTGTCGCCGGTGTGTGGCCGGAGCGCGTCGAGGATTCCCTGGACGGTGTCGTCATCGTCGTCGGGGCCGAGCGTCCAGATCCGGGGTCTGCCGCCGCGCTCATGCCGGGGGAGAGCGTCGTGGTGGGGGTGACAGCAAGTGCTCAAGAGGAGATCGACCAGGGACCGGTCGGCCCGGTCGCCGATGACGATGACGCGATCGACCGACTCCCGCACGCCTCTGGCGACATCGAGGATCCCAAACAGCGCGCTGTCGCGCCGGCGGGCCTGGCTCCGGGTCGTGCCGTAGGCCTCGAGCATCCCTTCCGTCTCGGTCCCGCACGCCGAGGCCACCGCGCCGCGGACCCTCTCCGCCAGCTCGAGGAACGAACGCCAGCGCGGGTCAAGGTGGCCGTCGACCGACAGCACCCCGGGGGGCGGCCGGTGCTCGATCGGATCGGTCGGCGGCCGGGGGCGGAGGACACTCATGACGGAAGGGGCGATCGAGAGCGGAGGGAGCGGAGGGAGCGGAGGCGGGAATGGGACCGGCAGAATACCGGGTCAGGGGGCGACGCCGTGGCGGGCGGAGCATGCCGCCGCCGCGGCTTTCGCCGCCAGCGTGGAAATGCCCTTGAAGTGGCCGCCGTCTCGGCCGACAACAGAGGCTCGCGAATATCAGGGGCTTCTCGACGAGGGCCCCACTTCCCTGCCCCGAGAGGAGACAGCAGCGTGATCGAGCATGAACTGGTGCGTGACCTGGCCGAGAAGTCGTCGTCCAAGATCGTGATGGTGGTCGCCGACGGTCTCGGTGGTTTGCCGCTCGATCCAGGTGGAAAGACGGAGCTCGAGACGGCCGTCACGCCCCACCTCGACGCGCTGGTTCGTCGCGGAACGAGTGGCTCGAGCGTGCCGGTGCTGCCGGGGATCACCCCCGGCTCCGGTCCCGGTCACCTCGGGCTGTTCGGCTACGACCCGCTCGAGTTCAGGATCGGCCGTGGCGCCCTCGAGGCGACCGGCATCGGCTTCGAACTCGGCCCGGATGACGTCGCCGCCCGGGGCAACTTCTGCACGCTCGACTCGGCCGGGTTGATCAGCGACCGCCGCGCCGGACGGATCCCGTCGGAGGAGAGCTTCAAGGTGGTCGAGCGACTCCAGGGGGTGAAGATCCCCGGCGTCGAGACGTTCGTGAAGCCGGTCAAGGAACACCGCTTCGTCGTCGTCTTCCGGGGCAAGGGGCTCGACGGGGCCGTGGCCGACACCGATCCCCAGGCCACGGGCGTTGCTCCCCTCGATCCCCAAGCCCACACCCCCGCCGCCGCGCGGACGGCGGAGGTGGCCAAGGAGTTTGTCATCCAGGCCCGGCGGATCCTCGCCGACGAGCCGAAGGCCAACGGCATGGTGCTCCGCGGATTCGCGGCCAAACCGAAGCTTCCGAGCTACGAGGAGCTCTACCGGCTCCGCGCGGCGGCCATCGCCGTCTATCCGATGTACAAGGGGCTCGCCCGGCTCGTTGGCATGACGCTCGTCGGCTCGCCCCACACCCTCGACGAGCAGGTCGACACCCTCGCCGCCTGCTGGCAGGACTACGACTTCTTCTTCCTCCACTTCAAGTACACCGACTCCACCGGCGAGGACGGCGCGTTCGCTGAGAAGGTGAAGCGCGTCGAGGAACTCGACCGGGTGATCCCCCGGATCGAGGCCCTCCGCCCCGATGTCCTCATCGTCACCGGTGACCACAGCACGCCGAGCCTTCTCAAGAGCCATTCCTGGCATCCGGTGCCGACGGTCCTTGCCGCCGACACCTGCCGGCCGGACGGGCTGGAGAAGTTCTCGGAGCGCGAGTGCCTCCGCGGCGGCTTCGGGATCTTCCCGGCCAAGCACTTGATGCTCCTGGCGATGGCCCACGCCCAGCGCCTCGGCAAGTATGGAGCCTGACGTTTCCGCGGGAAAATAGGCTCCCGGGCATCCCGGCGGGATGTGAAGTAGATTCGTCGTATCGAACCCGCCCTCCCCGGTCGCACCCATGGCCCGCATCGACGACGAAGACCTGTTCCAGAACTCGACGATGACCTTCGGGGAGCACCTCGAGGAACTCCGGGCGTGCCTCATCAAGGCCACGATGGGGCTCCTGGTCGCCGTGCTCATCGGCTTCGCCATCGCCCGGCCGTTCGTCCATCTCATCGAGCAGCCGCTCAAGCGAGCGCTGGCCAACTACTATTCCAATCGGGCCGTCGAGACGTTCGACACCTGGACGCCCCGGGTCGAAGGGGGCCCTGCCCTTCCCTACTCCCGGCGGGAGGTGATCGATGCCGTCGAGAACCACGGCATGTCGTTCGAACTCCGCGAGGTCCACGCCGACCGGCTGGCCCGCGTCCTCGGGACGGCGCCGGCCGCGGCGGCCGCAAGCGTCGAGGATGAAAAGGCAGGCTTCGGCATGGACGACCTCGTGCCGGTGCTCCTCTGGCAGCCGATGGTCAAGGATTCACGCGTCAGCATCACCACCTTGAGCGCCCAGGAGGCGTTCGGGATGTATGTGAAGGCGGCGCTTTTGGTGGGGGTCGTCCTGGCGAGCCCGTGGATCTTCTATCAGCTCTGGACGTTTGTCGCCGCCGGCCTCTACCCGCACGAGAAGCGGTATGTCCACGTCTTTCTCCCGATGAGTATCGGACTGTTTTTGGCCGGCGTGTTCCTCGCCTTCTTCTTCGTCTTCGACTTCGTCCTCGATTATCTCCTCCAGTTCAACGCCTGGCTCGGCCTCGATCCCGATCCCCGCATCAGCGAGTGGATGGGGTTTGTCCTCATCCTCCCGATCGGCTTCGGCATCGGCTTCCAACTGCCGCTGGTGATGCTCTTCCTGGAGCGGATCGGGATTGTCGATGTCGAAACCTATGCCTCCCAGTGGCGGATGGCGATCGTGATCATCTTCGTCGTCTCGGCGATCCTCACGCCGGCCGATCCCTATAGCCTCCTGTTCCTCGCGATCCCGCTGTGCCTCCTCTACTTCGGCGGCCTGGCGATCTGCCGCTGGCTGCCGCCGGCGGGCGTGAGGCCTTCCTGATCAACAGGTGGCCTGCTCAGCGGGCGACGAACGCGAGCCAGTAGAAGACTGTCCCGGTGATCGCCGTGAGGACCAGATCGATCGCGGCCAGCCTCGCCATGACACGATGACGGGGAGAATGGGCATTCGGCCCGGGGGGGGACGGGAATCTTTTGACGGCCTCCCACACCACCCACACCCAGAGGACGAGGGTGGAGATGGCAAAGACGAGGTGGATCCCCAGGGCCGAGAGGACGCCCGAGGGCCAGAACGGGCTCGGCGCGGCCCGCAGTTTCCAATCGGAGATCAGTCGGACGTCGATTTCGAAGACGACGATCGCCGTGGCGAGGGCAGCCGCGATGAAGAGTTGGAACTTCCGGTGAGCGGCGAAGTCGCGCCGCCGGGCGACGAGATAGATGCTCCAGGCGAGGAGTGGAAGGGTCGCGAGCAGCCCGACGAGCACCACGTCCATGCCGAAGCTCGCCCGCGTGCCGAGGAAGCCATCGATCCCGGCGGGAACCGCGACATCGGCAAGCAAGGTTGTTGGGAAGAGACCGGCGGCGGTGGTGGGCTCCAAAGCAACCTCGAAGAGGGATGGGCGAATCTGGTGGCGTGACGGGAAGGGGCGGGGCTGGACGGGGCAGGATGAACCCGGGCAAGTCCTTCAGTGTAGCGACGAAGCCGATTGCCCGGCGGCCGTGCCGGCCGCTACGATCGCGTCGACTCCTGGCCGAGTGGCGAAATAGGCAGACGCACGGGACTTAAAATCCTGTGGAGAGCAATCTCCGTGCGGGTTCGATTCCCGCCTCGGCCACTGTTGCTTGGTTCCGCGATTTCCTGGAGCGGATCTCCCTTGCCCCAGCAGGCCCGCGGGAGGTATCAGCCATGCTCAGGCGGGCGGTGGCGTGCTGGGACTGCCAGCCGGCGTGCGCCTGACGACGCCATCCGCCCTTCGGGAGCCGCCCCCGTGCCGACGCCATCACCCCAGCGACGACTCCCGGCCGGTGCCCTCGTCTCGGGCGGAGCGCGGGTGGGGGGAGGCCGAATCTGGATTCCGTGGCTGTTGGCCCCTCTGTTTGCGCTCGCGCCGATCGCGGGATGTGCGCTCGCTGGCAAGGTGCGGCAGTCGGCCCTCAATTTCCCAGCCGCCGATCCCGGCGAACCGCTCACGGCTCCGAACGTGACGTTTGCCCAGCCGGAGGCCCCTGCCTCCCCCGGGGGGGCCACGCCGGTCGTGCCGGTCGTGCCGGCCGGGAACTGACGGAGCGGTCGGCAGAGTCGCTTCGGAACGAATCCCCGGCCATGTTCCTCGTTCATTCACTCTCTCCCGGTGGCATCGAGGGCGAAAGCGGACTAGGTTTCAGCGGGGCTTTCCCGCCACCGTGGCTCCGGTGGGGACAGGCTCCGGGAGAACCTGTGCATGCCGCTGTGGTCCAGAATCGCCCTCTCGGCCCTCTCGCTCGTCCTCGCCGCCGTTGGGATGACGTCGACGTTGCAGGCCTTTGCCGCCAGGCGGGCCATCCTCGAGCAGGCCCGTGCCGGTGCGCATGGGGTGGCGGAGGTGTTGGCCAAGGCAACGGCGTTCGCCGAGGAGGTGCCTCCGGCCGTGGAAGCCGAGATCGGTGAGCAGATGCTCACGCAGGCGAGGTTGCTGGCCCAACTCGTGGCCGTGGCCGAGGGGGCCGGGGTGCCCCGCGAGGATCTCCTTGCCAGGCTCCGCGGGATCGCCGGCCCAGGGCAAACCGAGTTCCTGGCCACCGACGACGGAGGGGTGGCCGTCTATGAGACCGACCCAGCCGGCGAGGGATTCCGTTTCACCCCGGATGCCTCGACCCAACCCCAGGCCCATGTCTTCCACCGGCTCCTGGCCGGCGAGACACCGAGCGTGATTCAGGAGTCGCGCCGGCGAGAGCTCGACGGACGTGTCTTCAAGTATGTCGGCGTGCCGGGAGTCGATGGCTCGCGGATCATCCAGGTGGGGATGCCGGCGACGTTCCTCGAGCGGCTCGACACGGCCATCGGCCTCCGCCGCCTCGTGGGAGAGGTGGTCGTCGGCGATGTCCGCGAGGTGCGGATCCTCGACGCCCGGTCGAGTCCCTTGGTGACCCGGATCGTCGATGCGAATGGGAACCCGTCGGAGTCGGCGCCGCCCCTCGATCAGGACGATGCCCGGATCGTGCGCGAATCGATCGCCAGCGGGCGACCGGCCGGCCGGGAGGAGGGGGCGATGGTCCGTGTGGCCGCACCGGTGCTCCGGGCCGACGGCGCCACCGGCGGAGCGGTGCTCGTCGGCCTGGCCACTCGCGCCGGGGGCGATCTGTGGCGATGGGAGCTGTTCGCGGGGCTGTTGTCTGCGCTCCTCATCGGCCTCCCGGCGCTCCTTGTGGGACGCTGGCTGGCGCGATCGACCACCGACTCGGTCAGGATGTCGACCGCGGTGGCCGAATCGATCGCCGCCGGCGATCTGAGCGGGACGGTGCCCCCGGGAGGGAATGACGAGGCGGGGCGCCTCCTCGATGGGGTGGGGCGGATGTCGGCCGCCCTCCGGGAGACCGTCAGCCGGATTCAGGCCGCCGGAACGCGGGTCACGGAAGTCGAGAGCGACGTCTCGGTGGCGCTGGCCCGGCAGGAACGGATCGTGCGGGGATTCAGCGGGTCGGTCACCGATGTTTCCGGGGCCGCGTCGCAGATTTCGTCAAACGCCGAGCAGTTGCTCGATGCCACGGGGACGGTCACCCTCGCGGCCCGCGAGGCCGCGAGAGTGGCCGACGACGGGCGCCACGGCCTGGAGCGGATGTCGGAATCGATGCGCCAACTCGACGAAGTGATGAACGCCTTCACGAGGAAGCTCGCGACGATCCGCCAGCGGGCCGGCGGGATCAACGCCGTGGTGACCACGATCGCGAAGGTGGCCGATCAGACGAATCTCCTTTCGGTCAACGCCACCATCGAAGCGGAGAAGGCGGGGGAGGCGGGCCGTGGCTTCCGGATCGTGGCCCAGGAAATCCGCCGCCTCGCCGATCAGACGGCGCTGGCTACGAAGGACATCGAGCGGATGGTGCGCGACATGCAGTCGGCCGTCGCCAGCGGCACGATGGAAATGGACCGCTTCCGGAACGAGGTCAGCACGCGGATCCAGCAGGTTACCGAGGTGAGCCGGCAACTGGCGGGGATCGTGGCTCCGGTACAGTCGGTGACGCAGGCCCTCGATCAGGTCCACGACGGCATGGAAAACCAGAACTCGGGGGCCCGGCAGATCCGAGACTCCCTCGATCGCCTCCGTGCCGGCGCTGGGCAATCGGCCTCCGCCATCGAGGCCTTCGTGACCGGTATGAATCAACTCCGTGCTTCGGTCACCGACCTCAACGACGAACTGACGAAGCTACGCATCGATCCTTCCGCTTCCCCGGGGTAACGGTCCGCCGCATCCGGCGGCGGGCGCTTTACCCACAGCCTGCTAGCGGCGGGGGGCGGTCTCGCCGAAGCGCGACGCCTGACGGGCGGCGAGGAAACGCCTCAGGCCATGGACGATCCGTGCCGGGGGTTGGGCACCCGACTGGCTGAACAGCGGGGTCTGGCCGTCGTCGGTGACGATCAACTCGACCGCGTCCGGGGCCAACTCCACGCCACCGAGGAGGTTTTCCATCGACTCGGCCTCCTGCGTGCCACTGGAGGCCGTCGGGGGGACATGAGCGACGATGAAGTTCTCCTGAACGAACGGGGCGAACTCCGGATCGGAAATGAGCGAATCGGAGTGGCTCCGGGCAGCCTTGTCGCCGGGGCGGGCGACGACGAGAAGGATCGGACGCTTCGCCCCCCGGGCCGTTTCGATCGCCTTGTCGAGCGAATCGAGGACGGAAGCCGAGGTCGAGGTCGGGGCGGAGGTGACTGAGGGAGCCGTCGCGGCGACGGCGGTCGTGGCAGGCCGTTGTGGCAGCGAGTTGGTCATGTCGGCGATCCAGGCGGCGGGCGACTGCCCCTGGTAGCCACGCTTCTCGGCGAGCTTCGTGCCGTCAGGACTGATGAGGAGGACGGCCGGGAAGTTCCGCACCCCATATTTGATGCACACCTTCGAGCGTTCCACCCGGACGGCCTCCGTGATCCCGTGCTGGGGGAGGTCGATCATCAGCAGGACGACGTTCCGCTCGGCCCATGCCTGGAACGCACCCGTTTCGAGGACGTTCTTCTCGAGCGTCTTGCAGTGCGGGCACCAGTCGCTGCCAGTGAAGACCGTCAGGACCGGCCGGCCGGTCCGTTCGGCGTCGGCCATCGCGGCTTCGTAGCTCGTGTGCCAGGAATGGGCGGCCACTTCCGTAGCGGTGGCCGCCGAGGGGACAGCCAGGCCGGGGATCGTCCCGAGGGAGGGGAACGCCGCCAACGTCATGCCGGCGACGACACCACGGACGGCCGATCTAAAGCCGATCCTTCGCCCGTGCTGCCGGTTGCTGCCAGCCTGATGCCGGGGGCGGTCTACCCATCCTTGACCGGTCGCTGCTCGCCTGATGCGCATCGTGGCACTCCTCCGTGAATCCGCTACCCCCAATTTCAATCGGGTGGAGGCGGCTTGCTCCAAGAGTTTCTGGCTCCAAAACCAACGCAGCAGGCTAACAGTGGGGGAATGTGATGTAAATCACTCAACTTGACGTAGATTGCCCATCTTTCCTCGCTTTCCTGTATTTGGGTTCGTATAGGGACTTACGGCGAGTCAGCAGACGGCGATTTGGAGGGAGAAACGGCTCGGGGACGGATAGAATCCGCTCCGAAATCCTCCGGGGGAGAGGGTGGATTGCCGGGGCCTCAGGGGGATCCGACCGATGATGACCGCCCGTCTATGCCGCGTGAGCCGCCGCCTGCCGATCCGCGCTGCCGTCGCTTGGCTGTGGATCTCGACGTTTGCGGGTGGGGCGTGGGCCGACGACGTCGACCCCGGGGCCGACAAGCCGGTGACGGTGCCGGAGGTGTTCCGGCAACCGGAACGGGGCCTGGATGGACTCGGGTGGTATCGCTGTCGCGTGGTCGTGCCGGCGACGTGGGTAGGACGGTCGCTGGAACTGTTCGTCGAGCCGTTTGACGCGGCGGTCGAGGTGATCGCCAACGGCCAGTCCGTCGGGAGCGCAGGGGAGTTTCCTCCCCGGTTTCGCAGCGGCTTGGGGGGGCCCGACCGGTTCCGGATCCCTGCCGGGCTCCTGCCGGCCGGAAAGCCGGCGGAGATCGTCGTCAGGACCTGCCTGCGGGACGGACGGACCGGGTTCAACGTGGCGGCACCGGTGCTTTTCGCCGGGGATGAAGCCCTCCGCCTCGCCGGCCGGTGGATGTTCCGGAGTGGGGAAATCGTTTCCGGCCAGCCTCCGGCGCTCCTCGAGCCGGGCATCGAGCCGGCGGCGGAAGTCGAGGCGACGCTCCGCCAGATCGACGATGCCGGGCCGCTTTCCGCCGCCGACGAGCGGGGGAGGTTTCGGGTGGCGGAGGACCTCCGCGTCGATCTGGTCCTCGCCGAGCCGGACATCCGGCAGCCGTTGTCGGTGAAATGGGATTCCCGTGGCCGGATCTGGGTGGCCGAGTTCATCCAGTACCCGGAGCCGGCCGGGCTGACGATGGTCAGCCGCGACGCCTTCTTGAGGAGCGTCTACGACAAGGTGCCGGCCCCGCCCCCACACCATGACCGCGGTCTCGACCGGATTTCGTTCCACGAGGACGTCGATGGCGACGGGATCGTGGAAAAACATGGTGTTTTCGTCGATGGCTTGAGCCTCGTCTCGAGCTTCGCGTTCGATGCCGCCGGGTTGTGGGTCCTCCAGCCCCCCTACCTCCTTTTCTATCCCGACGCCGACCGGAACGATCAGCCCGACGGCGATCCGGTCGTCCATTTGGAGGGCTTCGGCATCGAGGATTCCCACTCGATTGCCAACAATCTCCGCTGGGGGCCCGATGGCTGGCTCTACGCCGCCCAGGGGAGCACGGTCAGCAGTCGCGTCCGCCGCCCCGGGGCCACGACCCCGCCGGTGCTGTCGACCGGCCAATGCATCTGGCGCTACCACCCGCCGACGGGACGCTATGAGATCTTCGCCGAGGGGGGAGGGAATGCTTTCGGGGTTGAGTTCGACGCTTCCGGCCGGCTGCTCTCGGGCCACAACGGCGGCGACACCCGTGGCTTCCACTACGTGCAGGGGGGCTTCTCCCGGAAGGGATTCGAGAAGCATGGAGAACTGTCGAACCCATTCGCCTTCGGCTTCTTCGAGCCG
>Ga0114959_10003566_pt1 | contig 12175 bp, 12 predicted proteins | sample C_130625_EF_Meta_FD_87317 | JGI IMG/M metagenome (GOLD analysis project Ga0114959, IMG submission 87317) | Freshwater microbial communities from Lake Croche, Canada to study carbon cycling - C_130625_EF_MetaG | ecosystem: Environmental > Aquatic > Freshwater > Lake | place: Lake Croche, Canada...
CGAAGCCCCCGAGTACAGCGCTGGCTGGCGATCCCCCGGAGTCGGAGCGCTTCTCGAGGGCCGAGTGCAATCGTGGCTCGACATTCTCGCCGCCCTTGCTCGGGCGCAGGCGACAGTAGGTGTGATTCCTGACTGGGCGGCTACTGAAATCACCGCGTGCGCAGACGCTGACGACCTTGACGTTGAACTGATTGCTCGCCGCACGCGCGAGACCGCACACAGCACTTTGGGGCTGATCGAGGCGTTCGCGCTGCTGCTTCCAGAGCGTTCGCGCCAGTACGTCTACTACGGCATCACGGTGCAGGACCTCACTGACACATGGGCGGCTCTGCTCATGCGCGACGCTGGAGCGCTCATCCGGGCAGACCTACTGGTCGCGCGCTCGGCTGCAGCACGCCTTGCTGCCGAACACCGGAACACGCCCATGGCCGGTCGCACGCATGGGCAGCCCGGATCGCCAATCACATTCGGACTCAAAGCAGCAACGTGGGCCGACGAGCTCGATCGCTGCATCGACAGAATCGACCAAGGCCAGCAGCGTTGGGCGACCGTGCAGCTCGCAGGTTCCACGGGGACACTGGCCTTCTTCGCGGATACAGGGCCGGCGCTGCGAGCAGCATTCGCCTCCGAGTTGGATTTGGCCGATCCCGGTATCTCCTGGACGAGCACTCGTGACCGCGTGGCCGAATTTGGCACGGTAATGTCCCTTGCCAGCGGATGCCTGGGTCGAATCGGTGACGAGGTCTACGAGTTGCAACGACCTGAGATTGCCGAACTAGCCGAGCCATCAAGCGACTCTGCTGTGGGCAGCATCACCATGCCCCACAAACGCAACCCCGAGTACAGCGAACATCTGTCGACCCTCGCGCGACTAGTTCGCGCGTCCGCCTCCGTGCTTGTCGAGGGGCTCGTGTCGTCACACGAGCGGGACGGTCGGTCGTGGAAAGCCGAGTGGGCAGCCCTACCCGATGTTGCGCTGTACTCCAGCCGCGCAGCCGCGCTTGCTGCCGACCTGCTCGAGGGACTGCACGTTGACAGCACCGCAATGCAGCACAACCTTGGCAGTGGCTCGGCGTCCGAGGCGCTTCTGATCGGGCTTTCGCAGCATGTGGGTAAACACCGAGCGCAGGCATTGCTTCAGGTCACGTTGCGCGATCAAACGCCTGACCAAGCCGTGGGGGAGATCGCTAAGGCGGCGGGACTTGCTGAATCGGAAGTGAGAAAATGGCTCGCAACGCCCTGCCTCGGCAGTTCTGGTGCGATGGTCGACCACGTTGTGAGCGCGACGGAGACCGCGCGATGATCGACTTCTCGCGTCTGGAGTTGGCAACTCTTCCTACGCCAATCACAGCACTTCGCCGTTTGACTGACGAATACTCAGGTGGCGAGATTTTACTCAAGCGCGACGACCTCACGGGGTTCTCCATCGCCGGCAACAAGGCCCGACCCCTCGAGTACCTACTGGCGGAGGCGCAAGCTCAGGGTTACACCTGCGTTGTTGGCGGAGGAGCCCCCAAGTCGAACTTCATCGCCGCGCTGGCCCATGGTGCGCGCGTTGCCGGACTCGACTGCGAGCTGCTGGTGGCCGCGCCGGAGGATGCCAGCGACTCCGTGACCGTCGCATTGGCGCGAGCGGCTGGCGCTAACATCACCATGACCGCGGCTCCTCGGGAGGATCTTGATTGGCTAATTGTCGATCGAGCACGCGCCCGAACCGCGGCAGGCACTCCGGCCATGCCAATCCCGCGCGGTGGAGCCACACCGATCGGGGCGATCGGCTTTGCACGTGCAGGTCTGGAACTGGCAGATCAAATCGGTACCGGCCCATGCACGATTGTCATCCCTGTGGGATCGGGTGGCTCGGTGGCAGGGCTCGCTGTTGGCGCGTACCTTGTGCAAGCCCAATGGACCCTTGTTGGCGTATCAGTTAGTCGACCGCTTGAACAAATGGCTGTGGATGTTGACAACCTCTCCGTCGAGACAGCGCGCCTGCTAGGGGCATCTGGCGTAGCACCGGTGGAACTGGTCGATGCCCACGACCACTCATGGGCGGAGGACCGTGCAGCGGCCGACCTGTTGATGCGTTCTGAAGGCATTCTGCTTGATCCCGTCTACGGTGTGCGGGCACTACCTGAGGCAATTCGACGAGCTCGCTCGGGTGAGCGCGTGGTGCTCTGGAGCACGGGTGGCTTACCTAGCGCCCTGTCACTTGCATCGAGCCCGGTGGAAGCCAACGAGGTCGGCCGTGTTTGACGGCGCGATGGAGCTTGCCGCTGCCGGCTACGCATGGGAGATCGAAGACGCCCATTTGCTGCACGCGGACCTAAATCTGGTCGACCTCAATCATGTATTGACCTTGATCAACGATCGCGAGATCCCCAGCGATCCAGCGACTGCACTCGTGCATGCCCTGCTTGATCTCGTTGGCTCCGAGCCGAGTGCTGTTGAGTACGTGCCTGAGTTGGGTGAGCCGTATCTCGCCCGAGAAGCGCACCTCGAGGGCATCGTCGGCGCCCACGTCGGTTGGCTGCGTGCGGGACGAACCCGCCGCGAGGCTGTGCGCACGGCCCACCGGATGGTTGTGCGCCGCGGCATTCTGGATCTGGTGGATGCCGGCTGCGCTGCGGTCGATGCGCTAGTTGTTCAGGCTCGTCGTCACGCAACAACCGTGGCTCCCGACCACACCTACCTTCAGGTGGCCGAACCTACGTCGTTCGGGCACTACATTCTCGGTTTCGCTCACGGAGTTCTACGTGATCTGTACCGACTTCAGGCCGAATTCCCACATGTGAACCTCAGCCCCGTTGGCTCGGGTGCGGTCGCCGGGTCTGAAGTTCTGCGCGACCGCGAGCGACTGGGATACCTCCTGGGCTTCGACGGCCCCACCACCCACATTCGTGACGGGATGTGGCAGTCCGATCCGATGCAGCACGCTGTTCTTGCGGCCACCACTTTGACTCTTGGGCTTGATCGGTTGGCCGAGGATCTAGAGATCCTCGCCAGCGCGGAGTTCGGCTTAGTTCGCCTTGGTGACGGGCTAGTGCGGTCGAGCGTGATGATGCCCCAAAAGCGCAATCCCTATGCGCTAACTGTGGTTCGAGGAACTGCGGGCATCCTGATCGGCCGCTCTACCGGACAGTTGGCGATCTCCAAGGCGCCCTCGGCGCGTAGTGATTCAGCCATCTACTCCTACGGTGAAGTACCCCGCTCGCTCGACCTCGCCACGCGTGCAACTCGGCTGATGGCAGCTGTCGTGCGCACGTTGGAGGTCGACGTCGATGCGATGCGACGCTCTGCCTCCGAACGATCCCTTCAGGCGACCACGATTGCCACTGCTCTGATGCGAAGCGACGACCTCGACTACCGCACCTCGCACGGCGTAGTCGCGCGGGCACTTGTCGCTGCATCGACCCAAGGTGTGCCGATCTCCTTGGAGCACCTTGCGCAAGCCCGGGGTGACACAGTCGCACTCACACCTGCCGATTTTGCCGCAGCCTGCGATCCAGACCAGACGGTGCAGCGCCGTCACGTGCTGGGTGGATCGGCCGATGAGTCTGTCATCGCCGATGCCGGCAGCGTTGAGGTTCAGAGTGAAGAAATCGCGACCTGGTCGCGCGAGGCTCGACATCACATCACAACGGCTGAAGCGTTAACCGTTCAGGAAGCCCGCCAGGTACTCGTTCAGTGCGAGTCCGGCATCCGAGAGCAGGGAGATCACCGATGAGTCCCGTACGCCCACTACCCCGAGTACCGTCGATCATCAACGTAGGGCTGCCTAGCTTCGCGGAGGCTGCCGAACGGCAAGGGGCAACCGTTGTTCATGTCGACTGGGGAATTCCTGCAGGTGGTGACCCCGAAATGATCAGAGCACTTACCCAGCTGCACGGATCTGCATCGGTAGCAATCGACGAGGCAAATGCTGAGGTTGTGCGTCGACTCGACACGGGGGTCCCTGTCTTAGTTGATGCTGCGGTGGCATCAGAGGTCATTCCCGGTCTCGAGGGTCGCATGCTGCTGCATGCGGGACCGCCGATCGACTACGCCGACGTCTGTGACCCACTCAAGCGGTCGATGCGTGCTGCAGTTGTTGCTGAGGGTTGGGCCGATAACGTTGTGACCGCGGAGACATACTTAAGTAGTGGCGAGGTGCAACTCGACGCCGCGAACGACCACAACACCGTGGTACCGATGGCAACAGCGCTTGGTCCTACGACTCCGGTCTGGGTGGTCAAAAACGGGGATGTCACGGCCTTTTCGCCGATCAACCAAGGTCCCGGCGATGTCGCATGGTTCGGTCGCGAGTCCGAGCATGCGATTGAACGGCTGAACTTCCTACGTGACGTGGTACGACCTCGGTTCAGCACGATTCTGCAGCAGACCGGACCGCTGGACATCATGTCGTTTGCAGCTCAGGGTGTGCAGATGGGCGACGACGTTCACCTTCGCACGCAGGCCACCACGAACCTGTTGATCCGAACCCTGCTGCCTCATCTAGTAGCCCTTGGAAACGACCCAGAGACAGTGGCAATGGCAGAGTTCTTGGGCAACAGCCACCTCTTTTTCCTCACCATCGCGATGGCTGGCGCCAAGTCGCTGACCCTGTCGGCAGAGAGTGTGCGCGGCTCCACGATGATTACAACGATGGCCAGAAACGGAACCACGTTCGGGGTCAAGGTGGCCGGCTCACAGGAGTGGCACATTTGCGACGCGCCCCCAGTTGCCGATGCCCTGTATTACTCCGGTTACACCGAGGTCGACGCAGCCCTCGACATTGGCGATAGCGCTGTTCTTGAGCTCGTGGGTCTTGGCGGTGCCGCAGCGGCCGCCTCACCGGCCGTGGCTGGCTTCCTCGGAGGAAGTATGGCCGACGCGGCACGAGCGACCGAAGAGATGCGGGAGATCTGCCTCGGCACGAGTTCACGATTCAAGTTGCCGCCCCTAGACTTCTCCGGATCTCCCCTCGGAGTCGATGTGCGCCGCGTGGTCGAGACCGGTATCCGACCGAAGGTCACCACCGGAATCTTGCATGTGAGTTCGGGAGCGGGCCAGATCGGTGCAGGGGTAGCCACCGCTCCCGTTGAGGGCTTTCGTGATGTACTCCTGCGCCTCGCTGGCTGACCCTGCGCTCAATCGCGGGCAGGCTTGGGACGCTGTTGTCGAAAGTGGACTCGACGGTCGGGTGATAGCCACCTTCACCCGCGCGATCTACCTATCGTTTCCGGTTGGGGTTGTCGCGCTCGTCGACAGCAAGGTTGATTGCGGGCCACTGCATGCCCGGCTGTCGTTTCTGCCTCAGGTCGCGGTCGGCGATATCGCGAATGTCGTCGGTGAGACGGTAATTATGAACGGCACACAAATTACGCTGCCAAGGCTGCTGTGGACTCCTCCCACTATCCCCAATGTGCGGCGAGCAGGTCTATTGCTGCAACAACTGCTGATTCAGTCACCCGTCCTCGACCTGGGTGCGGGCACCGATGTGTGGGAGCGCGCAACTACCGCACTCCGAACCGGTGATGTTGTCGCCGCGTGCCAGCATCTCGTGGGGCGCGGCATCGGCTTAACCCCAGCGGGCGATGACGCGGCGGCGGGCATCCTTCTCGTCTATGCCCTCGCAGATAGCGACCCCGCAATTCTTGCCAATATTGCAGACGCCGCACCGACACATGAGATCTCTCGGGCATTCCTGCGCTGGGCAGCACGTGGTCAGGCTGTTGAACCTGTACATGACCTCATCGCCGCATCGGCGTCAGGAGATGTGCTGGGCGCCCGGCAGGCTCTTCGCAGACTCGGTGCGCTGGGTCACACGTCGGGACTAGACATCGCTGCGGGCGTGGCGGCGGCTATATCCAGTCTTCCACCAGATCGTCGCGCGACGATCGATGTCGACGTCCAAAGCGTCAGGTAAGCTGCCACCACCGCGTAGCCAATAATCTCGAAATGATCGGCCACCCCTGCAATTGGCTCAAGCCACGAGATCCCGCGGTTTGCTAACAGCACAGACGCGTATACGCCACCAACGAACAGTGCAATAGCCGCCGTAACCGCAGTCGTTCCCACGTTGAAGCGCAGCAATTGTCGGTCAGAACTGGACGACTCATACATGTGAACCATGAATAGCGCGTTCAGGCTGTCGAACAGCGCCATACCTCCGGCGAACAGCAGAGGAAGCGATAGCACTGCCGCGATTGAGGCACCTGCCGACGAGGCAGCTGTGGCTGAAAGGCCAAGGAGCGCGACCTCAGATGCAGTCTCCAGACCCAAGCCGAAGACCATCCCAACGATGACCAACTGCCAGCTAGATGTCAGGCTGCGTCGCACCCTTCCGCCCATCGCACGGCTGAGTACTCCGCGACCACCCATGAGTTGCCTCAAGTGCTCGTCGTCGAGTTCGTCACTGCGGTGCGCTGCCCACACCGAACGCAGCACACGTAGGTTCAGAAATCCAACGACCAAGAGGAATATCGCCGCCATTAGTGACGAGGCCGTACTGCCGACACCGTGCCACGAATCGACGGCCTCCTGGGCAGCTGAATGCGCCGCGAATGCGACAACCAAACTGAGTGCTAGCACCACGCTGGAATGACCGAGTGCAAAGAACAGCCCAAGACCTACCGGTCGATCTCCGCGCCGCACAAGAAGTCGAGAACAGTCATCGATGGTTGCGATGTGATCTGCGTCGAATGCGTGTCTCATGCCGAGCAGGAGAGCCACAGTTGCCGCACCCGATAGAACTAAACTGCCCGAGCCGAGCGCCGCTAGGCCCCACCCCACCACGACGAGTGCGACAACCACGCTCAAAACCAGCACCATCCGGGCACGGTGGCCCAGACGATTTGGTCTAGTGGTCGTGATCGTGGTCGTGGTCGTGGTCGCCATGATCGTGACCGTGGTCATATCCGGCCGGTCTAGCGGCAAGTTCGGCGGCACGCTCCTGAACTACAGCACTCGCCACGAGGTTCTTATCGGCCAATACCGACTCGAGTGCGTGCAGCCAGCAGCGGTAGTAGCTATAGCAGTCACCGGGCTGCGCTGACGCCTCCCAAGAGCCGATCTCAGCGATAAGGCGTTCGCGAAATTCGTCCCACGTGAATGCCCCCGCGTCGTTGAGTGCCATGGCTAGTCCGAAGGCTCGGCTCTCCCAAGGCTCAGAGAACACCAGTTCGCCATTGCTACGCGGAGGCGCTGCCGGTCCTTCGATATCGAGGTCGGCCAAGAGAGTCACGATACACCCACAGCGGCTACACCGACCATCGCATCACGGGTCACCAGACCCGCGAGATCTTCCTCGGACATGCTCTCGGTGCCATCAGGCCGCTGGGGAAGAACGAAGAAGCGAACTTCGGAACTGCTGTCCCACACGGTGATTTGCTTTTCCTCGGGAACATCGAGTCCCATTTCGCGAAGCACGGTGCGGGGTTCTTTGACGATTCGCGCTCGGTAAGCAGGGTCCTTGTACCAACTTGGTGGCAGGCCCAGAAGAGGCCAGGGATAGCACGAGCACAGGGTGCATACGACCACGTTGTGCACCTCATCGGTGTTCTCTACCACCACGATGTGCTCTCCTTGTGGACCCTTAAAGCCCAACTCGGCCACAGCCGCCGTGCCTTCTGCCAGGAGTCGTGCCTTGTATTCGTCATCTGTCCACGCCTTGGCAACCACTTTGGCGCCGTTCATCGGGCCGACGTCGTGTTCGTAGGTCTTGATGAAGGTGTCCATCACCGCTGGATCAACCAGGCCCTGTTCAACAAGGAGTTGCTCGAGGGCCTCGGTGCGAAGCGCGATGGGGATGTGGTCGTTCACGGTCAGTTCGCTGGTCATGATGCGTCCTCCAGATAGTCCTCGTACAGGTCAGTGTTGAGCACGAACTTCTCTGCGTCGGCCCCGAACAGTTCGGTGGAGTCGAAGCTGACGGTGTACACCCACTGTGCATTCTCGCCGAGGAAATGCGCATGAGTGTCGGGGAGAACTTGCGGTGGTTCCACGATGGCGATTGTTCCAACGTGGCCCTGCGTGTACTTCTGGAGCCGGGTATGTCCGGGCGCCGACTGTACCTTGGCGCGCACTCGCTGTCCCGTTGCAAACTTGGGTTCGACTTCGACTTGACGAATAGAGCCCGCCGCAGTTGGAGCGTAGTCAGGCTTGGCCGGTTCAGGAACTGGCGGTTCCTCGGCATTTCCGCCGGCGACGTTTACGGCTCGGGCCTCGACTGCACCTGGGGCGATGATGCTGCTGTCCATTAATAGGTTTTCGGCACCGTAAAGCCATCGGCCGTAGTAACCGTCGTCTATGTAGTGCTCGCGATCGAGCCGGTTCATTGCATGTCGGAAGGCGTCGAGGTTTGTCCCCGAGAGCCGCATTGACAGCAGCGCCAAGGCGAAGGCTCGCGCCTCCCAGCGCTCTTCGAAAACCTTTTCCTCAGTGTCTGGTACTGGAGCGGCACCCCACCCGTCAGTACCGCCCATGTCGGCAATGCCGCTTGCTGGCTGTGTGGCCACACATCCTCCTTAACTCAAGGCGAGATTCTGCGATCGTCCGCGGTTGAACGGGCGACGGTGGGCGGCACCGATTGGGGCCGCCCACCGAACCAACTGAAAGCTAGACGGTCCAGGTGTTCATCTGGAACGCACCCTCGGTCCAAGCGGTAAGGGCGGCGTCAAGCACGTCGAGCGGGTTGAACGGGGTGACGCCGGGGATCAAGTCGTCCTCACCCATTCCGTAGAGCGCACCCATGGCGAAACGGCACGCGTAGATGGTCGCACCCTCCTTGAGCAGAACCTTGAGTTGCTCGTTGATCGCCAAATGGCCGGGGAAGGCAGCGGATCCCACAGCTGGGTAGCCGCGAGTACCCGACGCAGCGAGCACGCCAGGACCATAGAGGACGATGTTGACGTCGAATCCCTTGCGAACCAGTCGAGTAGAGGTAAGGAGATTGACGAGAAGTACCGAACCCTCGTAAGGCACCGTGTGGATGAAGACAAATGCCTTCTGTCCGGGCTTTGCCTTGATGTCGGGGAACAGTTTCTCTTCGCTGTTGAAGAGAGACTCGCCCTCTGCGGGAAGCGGCCTGTTCACTGTCTTGGGCATGAGTCCTCCTGTTTGTTAATTCACGTGGTGTTGCTAAATCGCCGGACCCTCCGGCGAAGTCTGAGCGGTCCACCCTTGTCGGTGGCTTCCTGGCATTGCAGTCATGACACGTCCGCGGACCGCCCACGGCAGAACGCGATAGACGGGAATGAAGACCTTGGTCCAAAAGAACGAACCGTCGGTTTCGGGTGGTGTGATTCCGTGCCGACTGGCCACACGCGCCTGAGAATCGCGCAGTAGGTAATGTTGGGCGTTGACCCGAAGCCACGTAGATGGTGAAGCCACGTTAGTTTCCCTTAGCTGCGTTAGCTACGCCGTTTTGGGCGGCGACGGAGATCGGTTCGTTGAGCGCCCCGATGGGAGGCGAATAGACGTTCTCCATCGTCGCAAGATCGTAGAGGGTAAGCCCCTTCTTAATTGCCAAACCGAGAAAGTCGGCACGCTCTTTGATTCCTTCGCCGCCGATGATCTGGGCGCCGATCAGTCGTAGTGACTTGGGTTCAGCGAGAAGTTTGACCTTCACCTTCTTCACATCTGGGTAGTACCTTGCACGCGAGATACCTTCGGCCCGGCCCACCACATAGGGCAGGCCTAGTGCGTCTGCAGCAACCTCACCGAAGGCCGCACCGCCCACCATCCACTTTCCGGCCACCATTCCCCAGGGCACATACACCGCCTGATACTTGCGGGAGCCGCCGGCCGCGTTGGCACCGGCAACCTTGCCCTGCGCGTAAGCGTGGCTGCCGGTGAGGCCTTGGAGGGGGAGGGATGAAGCACCATGGGGTATTTCACAAACGTCACCGCAAGCCCAGACACTCGGCGCCGAAGTCTTCATCGTTTCGTCAACGATAAGCCCGCCAGTGGTTCCGATCTTGATGCCAGCGGCGACGGCAAGGTCGTTGTTGGGCTGCTTGTGGGTGGCCACAACGACGAGGTCGCACTCGATTTCCCCGTCTGATGTTGCGACTGCCCGAACTTTGCCAGTGCCATCATCAAGGAATGCCTTGAGTTTGGTGTTCCAGTGCATCTGAACACCGAGCTCGGTCCAAGAATCATGCACCATCTCGGCGAAGTCTGGGTCGAGCAATTCACCGAGGGCCCAAGGATTTGGATCGATCACATGTGTTTCGATCCCGCGGTGAGCCAGCGCGGTGACCATTTCGATACCGAGTGGGCCCGCTTCAACAACCACTGCCTTCTTAACGTTCTCGAGTCGCTTGTCCCATTCCATGGCGGCACGAATGTTCTTGACGTAGTAGAGGCCGTCGAGATCGCCACCTGGAACACCGGGGTCGGCGTAAACGAATCCTGTTGCGATGACTAGTGAGTCGTAAGGCACCTCACCTTCACCCTCAACGTCGATTACCTTTCGAGCAGTGTTGATGGAGTTGACTTTGGTCTCGTAGTGAACATCGATGCCGGCCTCGACGTAGGCCTCTTTCTGAGCGAGAAAGAGTGCCTCGAAGCTAGGAATCTCCTTGCCGTGAACGAACGGTATGCCGCACGGGCTGTAGGCAACGTCCTCGAATTGCGTGTAGACAGTGACCTGAGCCGATGGGTCGACCGCCTTAGCACCGCCTGCGGCACCAAGGCCTGCGCCACCGCCACCGATCACCACAACTCGCTGTGCCATATCTTCCTCCGCTACCCTGAAGGTCGGCCTCACCGTACACAATGAGGTATTGAACGTTCACTATCCTAGATGAAGGTGAAGTCGTCAATCGGTTTGCGAAATCCGCTGTCAGACTATATTCACGGTCCGCCACAAGGCGGGCTGGCCAGAGGAGAAGGTCGCCGCGTTGAGCCCACGAACATCAAACGAGATCGAGAGCGAACTTCCCTCGCCTGCCATTGAGGTCGACACAATCGTCAACCAGATTGGCCCCAAGGTGTCCGACCTCCGTAAGAGTCAGGGTTTGTCTCTTCAACAACTGGCTGCCATCAGCGACGTGTCGGCGGCGGCGATCCACAAGATCGAGCGCTCCGGGATGGTGCCCACCATCACCACTCTGCTCAAACTCGGCACCGCGCTTGGGGTTCCAGTCAGTTACTTCGTCCAAGAGGACGAGACCCATCCAGTACCCGTGCACCAAACGGTCCATGATCACCGACCTCCCGTCTACACGCCGCACACTGGCCTAAACCTCGAAGGAATTTCAGGTTCCTACCGCCAGTTCCAAACCGCGGCAGCCATCGCCACGATGAACCCCGGAGCCAACAGCGGCAACCGACCTTTGCAGCATCCTGGCGAAGAACTGGTGCACGTTCTGTCGGGTGAGGTGGCTTTTCGTGTCGCCGACCAGGAATTCAACCTCGGTCCCGGCGATTCTTTGCACTTCTCAGGAGAAGTGGCCCACCATTGGGAGAACCAAACCGACGAAGTGACCCTGATGGTATGGGTGGCCCTTCGCAACGGGTGAGTTCGTCAGGTACGACGAACGACGATCTCCGGGGTCTGCTTGATCGTGTTCGTGACATAACAGACCCGTGATGCCGACGCGATAAGCATCTGCGCTACGTCTTCATCGACGGGGATGTCTACAGCGATCTCGATGTGGCTGAACCGCTGACCTTCGTAGGTGCCCGTCACTTCCACGCCAATACTCGCCAACGCGATCTTTCGTTTGGCGGCGGAATAAGCCAGAGAAAGAACGAAGCACGACGCAATCGCCCCTAGCAGCAGGTCGGTGGGCTGGGGGCCGGTATTGGTGCCGCCGACACTCTCCGGCTCGTCGACGCGCATACCGAATTCCCCGGCGTCGACATCCACTTGGAATCCACCGAGCCAGTTTGCAGTCACTATTCGTTCTGCCACGGCCGTAACCTTAGTCGATTCATCGATCGCACTTCGGCGGGAAGGAATGTTGCGCGAGACCGTTGAAGAAATTCCTTTAACCATGATTGCAACTGTCGCATCGCATCGTAAGTTGACCAACGGTGTCCTCTTCGATCTCGACCGAATGTTGGTCGAGATCGAAGAGCAATGCTCGGGTCATGCGACCAGTGTCGCGTATCGAGAGACGGCCTTGCCGAGCCGACCACTGTTGGCAAACACTGGCGCAATTACCTCAGGCCGATATTTGCGAAACTA
>Ga0114959_10003567_pt1 | contig 12174 bp, 14 predicted proteins | sample C_130625_EF_Meta_FD_87317 | JGI IMG/M metagenome (GOLD analysis project Ga0114959, IMG submission 87317) | Freshwater microbial communities from Lake Croche, Canada to study carbon cycling - C_130625_EF_MetaG | ecosystem: Environmental > Aquatic > Freshwater > Lake | place: Lake Croche, Canada...
AAGGAAATCGTCGTCAATCGCATGGGTCGTGTCGGTCACCTGCACAGCCTAGACGCCTGTACCGTAACTATCCATGACATCAAACGCACGTGAAGCGACTGGCAAGGTCGCTCTGGTCACAGGCGGCAACCGCGGAATTGGCTTGGCATGCGCGCAGCGCCTTGCCGCTTCGGGCCACACCGTGATCGTCGGTAGCAGAGCCGGTCACGAGGTTGCACCATTCGCCACTGTGCAACTCGATGTCACCAGCACCGAGAGTGTCGATCAAGCATTCGATCAGATTGAGCAGCAGTTCGGGCCAATCGGAATCGTCGTTGCTAACGCAGGTATCACGCGCGACACACTTTTGATGCGCATGTCCGATGAAGACATCGACGACGTTCTGCAGACCAACCTGTTTGGTGCGATCAGGGTCGCCCGGCGCGCTGCCAAAGGAATGCTGCGCGAGCGTTGGGGTCGGCTCATCTTCATGTCGAGTGTGGTCGGACTCACGGGTTCAGCCGGGCAAGTCAATTACGCGGCCTCCAAGGCCGGCTTGGTTGGCGCAGCCCGCTCAGTGGCGCGCGAGTTGGGCTCACGTGGTGTTACGGCCAACGTGGTAGCACCGGGCTTCGTTGACACTGACATGACCGCCGAGCTCGATGAAGCGCGTCGCGCAGAACTGCTCGCACAAATTCCGCTAGCTCGATACGCCACGGCAAGTGAAATTGCTGGAGTTGTCGATTTCCTAGCCTCCGATGCCGCCGGCTACATAACCGGAGCGGTGATTCCAGTTGATGGTGGCCTCGGAATGGGCCACTAGCGCGCGAACACGAATCAAGGGCAGCAACCGCGCAGCAGATCGCTTGCGCACGAGAGAGGAATCACCGTGGGAATCCTGAGCGGCAAGAATATTCTGGTCACCGGAGTGCTTACCGACGCCTCAATCGCGTTTCATGTTGCGCGATTGGCGCAGCAAGAAGGCGCCACCGTGGTGCTGTCAGGTTTTGGCCGCGGCCTCTCGCTCACCCGTCGCACGGCAACGCGCTTGCCAAGTGAATGCGCCGTAATCGAACTCGACGTTACTAACGCCGAAGCGCTCGCCGGACTCACCCAAACTCTTCGTCCTCATGTCGACACCCTTGATGGCGTTCTGCATGCCATTGGTTTCGCGCCGGCTGAGGCTTTGGGTGGCAATTTCCTCAACACTGAGTGGGCCGATGTTTCCACCGCTCTGGAAGTGTCGGCGTATTCGTTGAAGGCTCTGGCGATGGCATGTAAGCCGATGATGGCATCGGGCTCGTCGATCGTCGGACTCGATTTCGACGCAACGGTCGCTTGGCCCAAGTACGACTGGATGGGTGTGGCCAAGGCGGCATTCGAATCGACTTCTCGCTACCTTGCGCGAGATCTCGGACCAGATGGAATTCGGGTGAATCTGGTGGCGGCAGGCCCAATCCGCACTATGGCGGCATCACATATTCCAGGTTTTGAGGATTTTGAGGCCGTGTGGGCGCAACGAGCACCCATCGGCTGGAACGTCGACGATCCGGAACCCGCGGCTCGCGCCTGCATTGCCCTTATGTCTGACTGGTTTCCGGCAACGACGGGTGAAATTGTGCACGTCGACGGCGGAGTTCATTCGCAGGGAGCCTAACCGTGCACACTCTCGTGGTGATGCGACACGCAAAAAGCGACTACCCACCTGGTGTGGCCGACTTCGATCGACCGTTGTCAGAGCGTGGCCGACGCGAGGCGCCCTTAGCCGGTCGTTGGCTGGCCGAGAATGTTTCCGGCATCAGTCACGCACTCGTCTCGGGTGCAACGCGAACGCGACAAACGTGGCAGTTGGTTGCCAGCGAATTGGGTCACGAGCCGTCGGTTGAGTTCGACGATAGAATCTACGAAGCCAGCACCGACACGCTGTACGAGGTGATTGGCGGGGCGCCGGAATCGGCCTCAACGATGCTGCTCATCGGCCACAATCCCGGGCTTGAAGATCTTGTTGTCCGATTTGCTGCCGTCGATAGCGAGAAACTGGTTCAGGTTGAGCAGAAGTTTCCGACTTCAGCCATCGCAGTACTGAACATGACCAGCTCGTGGAGCCAGCTGAGCGACCACTCGAACGCGCTGACCGATTTTGTTGTACCGAGGCTCTGACTATCCGCGCGCGCTGTAACCGCACGCAATTGCGTGGCGAGCCGCGGCAGCCATCGGCGAGAGCGCCGATGCGCGGGCAGAGATTTCCGCAGACGTTACCGCTGCGCCTTCACCGCGCTGGGCAAGGGCAATGGCTCCGAGTAGCCGAGTTCCGCGACTGATGAGTTCTACGGCACGAGCCGGCAGCGAGTTCGGCAAAATCAGCAGACTCAAATCCGCGTCGATCTCGGAGAGTTGGTCGGCAGCGCTGTCACGGCCACGGGCGACATCGAGGCGTTCCAGAGTTTGAGCACCTTCACTCATGGCCGACATCAGTTCGCGCATGGCCTCAGAAGTCGATTGGTTTAAAGGTCGTGTCGCGTTCGTGCCCTCGAGAGTCCAGGTGGTGAACACAACTCCGTCGTCAGACACCTCAACCTCAGGTAACAGTGCCAGCGCAGGCCCAGATTGTGTGACCACACATTCGCCGGTCGTGATGGCCCGGCGGTTGAACTCGGCCGGCCCAGGTAGATCAACCACATCTCCGGGCGCCGGCAGCAACAAACGCAGCGACGTCACTCCCTGTGATCGAAGACTGCCAAGGGCGATGCTCCAAGCCACAACATCGCCGTCGATCTCAACTCGATGTAGGTCGTCTGCAGCCACAATGGCGATCGAGGCCTCATCCAAACTCACCTCGCCAGCCAAATAGGCGTTCGCCCATGCGGCAACTAGCCCCGAACGCGGAATGTGCACAGACACGCGGCTGAGCATAGGCGCCGCCAATTGGCGGCAAGGAATCAGTAGGGTCGGGTCGTGGCTGAAGTAGTGCGATGCGAGGGTGTGACGGTTGTGCGTGGGGGAGCGCCAATCCTCGATGACGTGTCGCTAGTCGTAAATGACGCGGAGCGCTGGGTAGTGCTCGGGCCAAATGGCGCCGGAAAAACCACGCTGCTTGCAGTGCTGTCGACGCTGCTGTTTCCGACCCGTGGCGATGTCATGATTCTCGATGAGCTCATCGGTGCAGTCGACATATTTGAGTTGCGCCCCAGAATCGGCTTCGCCAGCAGCGCATTGGCGGGCCAGATTCCTCGAGATGAAACGGTGCTCGATTCGGTGATCACGGCCGCGTATGCCGTGATGGGTCGCTGGCGCGAGCAATACGAAAGAACCGATGAACTGCGGGCCATGGCACTTCTGGAGTCAATGGGAGCCGCACACCTTGCAGATCGAACGATCGGCACGCTGAGCGAAGGTGAACGCAAGCGGGTACTGATCGCTCGCGCTCTCATGGCTGATCCTGAGTTGTTGCTCCTTGATGAGCCTGCGGCAGGACTCGACCTTGGTGCCCGTGAAGATTTGGTGACGCGGTTAGGCACACTGGCCACTGATCCTTCGTCTCCCACACTTGTGTTGGTCACTCATCACGTCGAGGAGATTCCGCCGGGGTTCACCCATGCTCTCGTCCTGCGCGAGGGCCGAGTGATTTCGGCCGGGCCCATAGGTCAGGCGTTGACTAGCAGAGCACTGACCGAGGCCTTTGGATTAGCAATCTCGGTCGTTGAGCTGCCCGTTGAGGGCGGGGTTCGGTACACCGCTCACACTTCAGTCGGACGCTGAGCCCGCACGATGCTCACCATGCCCACATTGCAAATGGTTCTGTTGGTCGTCGTTGGCCTAGCGGCCGGGGTTATCAACGCGATCGTCGGGTCAGGAACCCTGTTGGTCTACCCCGCCCTGCTGGGTTTGGGCCTTCCGCCGATTGTGGCCAATGGCACCAACACAACCGGGTTATGCCTGGGTTCGCTGTCGTCGGCCTACGGATATCGTCGCGAGTTGGCCGGTCGAATGAGACGTTTGGCCGTTCCGCTGATCGGAACCGTGATCGCGGCAGCGTTCGGTGCGTGGCTGGTGATTGCCCTACCCGAGCGCGTATTCACAACGATCGTGCCGTGGTTGATTCTTGGTGCGGCATTCTTAGTCGCCGTGCAGCCACGATTGACCAGGTGGCTGCGCAGTCGCCGCGAACATAGGCCACAGTCAACCGCTGCGCTGACGGCCAGTGTGTCGGCGTGCGGTGTTTATGGCGGCTACTTCGGAGCCGGCCAGGGCGTGATCTTGATGGCCATTCTTGGTGTGTTCTACGACGAAGATCTGCAACGAGCAAATGGCGCCAAAAACCTGATGGCGTCGGGAGCAAACATCACGGCAGCGACCGTCTTCTTACTCGCCGGCCGCGTCGACTTGATGGCCGCTGCCCTCATCGCTATCGGAGCATTGTGCGGCGGTCTGTTAGGCGCTCGGCTTGGCCGGCGACTGCCTGATCGAGTCATGCGCGGCGCTGTGGTCGCTGTAGGGGTTATCGCTGCTATTTCACTTCTGGTTCGCCGATGATCATTGAGATTAGCGCCGACGATGATCTTCGGGTTCGCGATTTCGTTTCGTTGACCGATATGTCGCTGCGAAAGCTGCGGGAACCAGTCGACGGTGTGTTTATCGCCGAGGGTGATCTGGTTATCCGTCGCGCACTAGATGCTGGATTTCGGATGCGATCGATGCTGATGGCACGCAAGTGGGCGACACCGTTAGCCGACGTGATCGAGAACCACCCCGACGTTCCAGTCATGATCGCAAGCGATGCATTACTCGAGAGCATCACCGGATTCGCCGTTCATCGCGGCGCTCTTGCCTCATTTCATCGTGAGCCGCTGCCGTCTCTGGATGAGGTCATTGAGCGCGCGGATCGAATCGTGATTCTTGAAGACATCGTCAATCACACCAATGTCGGCGCGATCTTTCGCAGCGCAGCTGCACTGGGCGTTCAAGCCGTTCTCGTGACTCCCCGCTGTGCCGATCCGCTTTACCGCCGCAGCATCAAGGTGTCGATGGGCGCGGTGTTTACGGTGCCATGGACACGAGTCGATCCGTGGCCTGATTCTTTGGCCGAATTACGAGCTCGCGGAATGCGCACGCTCGCATTGAGCCCATCGGGAAGTACAAGCTTGCGCGATCTTGACCCACCGCCGGCACGCTGGGCACTGATCTTGGGCACCGAAGGAGCCGGATTGTCAGCACAAGCCGTGGTGCAGTGCGATGATCTGATTCGAATTCCGATGTCGTCAGGTGTTGACTCGCTTAACGTTGCGGCCGCCAGCGCGGTCGCGTGCTACGCCCTCGCCCCACGCGAGTGAGCCACGAGAAAGGTGTCACGGTGCCCGGTCAGATTGTGCTAATCCGTCATGGTCAAACGTTATGGAGCATTTCTGGGCAACACACGGGCCGCACAGATATTCCATTAACTGTCGAGGGCGAAAGCCGGGCCGATGCACTTGCCCCTGCGCTGTCGCACCGAAGTTTCGGCCTGCAGTTGTGTAGCCCGCTTCAACGCGCACAGCAAACCGCTTTACGTGCAGGTTTGACTCCCACCCTTGATGCCGATTTGCTCGAATGGGATTACGGCGCTTGGGAAGGACGCACCACGAGCGACATTCGTCACGAACTTGGCGACGACAAATGGGTCATCTGGGATCACCCAATTCCGACCGGCGAAACCCCCGGCGAACAACCCGACGATGTGGCCATACGAACCCAGCGGGTGATTGATCGATGCCTTCCGGTGCTCGAGGCCGGCAGCGATTGTGTGCTCGTCGCCCACGGCCACGTATTGCGAATCCTCACCGCAACCTGGTTAGGGCTACCGGCAATTGACGGCCGGCTCTGGACCCTTGATGCAGGATGTGTCAGCACGTTGGGCTTTGAACGGACCCAGCACGTGATCACGCACTGGAACGTTGATCCGTCGCGGTAACGACCAATTAGTCGCGGCGCAACCAAAGGAAAACGGTGACGACGAAAGCGACGATCACCGCGAGCCACTTCAGACCTTGCAAGAAGGTGATCGCCAGCCAAACACCGCCTGCGCCAACAGCGCCCGCTATCAAAGCGGGCACGATGTCGCCAGAGTTCTTCGCGGGTTGCTCGGGCGCCGACGGTTGCACAGCCGGTGTGTTCGCGCTGCTCGCGGCAGGTGCGCCCGGGTTCAAGCTTGATTCGACTTGCCGCAGCAATGCCTCGATATCGTCGTCAGCCACCCTGCAATCTTGTCACTGCGAAACTTCTGAGGCAAAGCCTGGCAGCCATCGGCGCAACACTGGCGCCACCTCAATCGTGGAACCAAGTTGGCACAGAACGCCCACACACCCCAACCACACCCGATGAGTGAGCAACTGTTCGGGCGGAATCGTCAACTTCATGGCGACGGCATAATCGGGATTTCTCGGATCGTCGGGTCCGCCGGTGAATTTCGCTCTCAGCCACTCGGGCGAATAGGTGAAAACCTCCGACCGAGCCGGTTCGCTAAACGGGGCCAAAAATGACGCCAGCCGCTGAGCGTTCACCGTGGTTCCGGCGCGCACAAAACCTTCGGCTTGCAATCCGCGAGCCACCTCGGCCGGTTCGGTCGCCAGCATCACTCGAATCAAACGCCCAAATGAGGTGGGCATTCCACCGGGCATACTCACGACGGCTCCAAAATCCAAAACTCCCAGACGGTCGTCACCAACCAATCGGAAATTGCCCGGATGCGGGTCAGCGTGTAGCAAGCCGGCACGCTGCGGGCCCGACAACAAGAAGCGCTGATAGGTGGCCCCAATGGCATCTTGAAGCCCTGCTTGCGTTGTGCCGGCAACCGAAACGAGGGGTGCTGAATCTAACCAGTCAGTAACCAGTACACGGCTAGTCGCAGCTCGCACTGCCGGAATCTCAATGTCGGGGTCGTCGGCGAACCCGCTAACGAACCGACTCTGACTCTTGGCCTCGCGTTCGTAATCAAGCTCGCCAGCCAGTTGGGTTCGCAATTGGGCCATCACCGGCGGCACGACAAGGCCACGTGCAACCAGATGAGCTGCGCGCAGCAACCAGGCCAGGGTCGCGAGGTCTGAGGCGATCTCCTCACGCACTCGCGGGTACTGAATCTTGACCGCAACGTCACGGCCCTCGAACGTCGCGCGGTGAACTTGGCCCAGTGATGCCGCCGCAATAGCGGTCGGCTCGAGGTTGATCAGCCGTCGGCGCCAGTCTGTTCCCCACTCATCGCGCAAGATCGGCTCAACCTCAGCGAACGGTAAGGCGGGGTTGCTGTCTTGCAGCGCAGCTAGGGCCCCGGCCCACGTGGCATCAGGATCGGCTGGAAACAGGCTGTCGACCGTCGACAGCAATTGTCCGGCCTTCAGGGCGCCACCTTTGAGCGCACCAAGCTGAGTACGTAAGGCGCTGGCATTGCCTCGACGTAGTTCGGCCCTTTCGGCCTCTCGATCGGCACCTCGGGCTATCCGAATTTGTGAAGTTGCGCTTCGCGCCAGCATGCCAGCCGGAATGCTGGCAAGCGCCACTCGGCGCTGCACGTTGATTCGGGCTTGGCTCACTTACCTAGTATCCCGCTCGCGCGCCATCTAGGCATTAACGTGAAGATCATGGCCGACTTCACCTCCAAAGACATTGCCGCGATGTACACCGCCAAGCGAGCCGAAGCTGTGGCTGAGTTGGGTAGATACAACCTGGCGATTTTTGGCAAGACCGGCACGGGTAAGAGCACCCTCATCAACGCGATTTTTGGCCAAAACATTGCCAAAACGGGCATGGGAAAACCAGTCACCGCGGGGCTCGAATACTTCGAACATCCCGATGGAATTCTTGGCGTGTACGACTCGCAGGGGTTCGAGACCGGAGTCGCCGGCGATTCGGTCTTGGCCCAACTTGAAACCATCATCACCGACAGTCGCAACAAGCCGCTCAACCAGCAGATACACGCCGCGTGGTACACCCTGCGCTGGAGTGATCGCAGGTTTGAGCAATCGCAGGCGTCATTCGTGCGGCGCCTAGCAGAACTGGGCATTCCGGTGATTTTCGTATTGACGCAGGTGCCGATCAACGCAACGGGGGAGTACCACGCAGACGCGGTGGAACTTGCCGAATACGTCGAGTCAATGCTTCTTCCGCTATCACCAGCCAATTCAGTGTATCTCACCAACGCTCTGCCCGATGATTTTCACGGCACGCCGGTGCACGGCTTGAACGAGTTGCTCGATGCCACATTTGAAACCGCACCCGAAGCAGTTCACAATGCCTTGACAGCTGCCCAATACATCGACCTGGAGCGTAAAAAACGCAGCGCAACCAAAATCGTCAAAGGAGCCTCCGCTTCCGCGCTCGCTACTGGGGCGACTCCGATCCCTTTCTCCGACGCCGCCATCTTGGTTCCGCTCCAAATCGCAATGATTGCTCGCATCTCAACGATCTACAACGTGTCGTCTTCAACCTCGCAAACGGCCACGCTGGTCGGTTCGCTGATGCTCGCCTCGGGGGCTACTACAGCGGGGCGCTGGCTGGTCTCTAGCCTGCTACGTGTTGTGCCAGGCGGACAGATACCGGCCATGGCAATCTCTGGAACGGTTGCCGCTGGTCTTACTTCTGCGATGGGTTACGCATGGATTGAGGTGTGCGAGCGAATCCTCATCGTCGGCAGTATCGACGAGGCTGATCTCAAAGAAATGTTCACCGCTGAGTTCAATAAGCGGCTCGGCCGCGGCATGTCATCGCACGATTAGGAACTCCACATCAGTACACATTGGAGGAATGATGTCGGATCAGGACAACGTTGTACCGCCGAGCAGGTCGGGCGGAATCGCAAGCCGTGGCATCATCGCAATGGTCGTCATTGGCGCCATGGCCTTGTTCATCTATCAAAACGCACAATCAGTGCCATTTCACTTCCTCTTCATTGACTTTCAGATTGCCGTTTGGCTGCTGATTTCGATCTCGTTTGTGCTCGGCATGATTCTCGACAACGTGGTCATAGGCATGTTCCGAAAGGTGTTTCGCCGAGGTAAGAGCAAGACCTAACTGCACATAGGCTAAGAGTCCAAACGCCACGAGAGGACCCTCATGCCTGCCGAAAGTCGATCACTGCAAGACACCGTCGTTGCGATCACCGGAGCCACCGCCGGAATTGGTGCGGCAGCAGCACACCAACTGGTTGAACAGGGCGCACGTGTAGCGGTTCAGGGCCGACGCAGCGAGCGCCTTGACGAACTCGTGAGCCAACTAGGCGCCGACAATGTGGTCTCTGTGCCCGGCGATGTGCGCAAAGCCGCCGACAATGCGGCTCTCATGGATGCAGCGGTCGACAAGTGGGGACGGCTCGACTCCGTGGTGCCGAACGCCGGTATTGGCTTGTACGGAAGCATTCTCGACTGGCCCGATGAGCGGGTGGCCGAAATGATCGACACCAACTACACCGGCACCGTGTGGTCGGTTCGCGCGGCGGTTCCGCACATGCTGAACACAACCGGCGGCGGCGACATCGTCATCGTGTCAAGCGTGGCCGGCCTTCGTGGCGGTGGCGATGAAGCCGTGTACGCCGGAACTAAATTCGCCCAGGTTGGCCTTGCTGGCGCCCTCGATCGCGAACTGCGCGAGAAGGGCATCCGGGTCACCGCGGTGTGCCCAGCAGGTGTCGAAACCGAATTCGCCCTGGGTACCGGACGTACCGCTGGCGATCCGGCCCTCGCGGCTTTTTTACGGCCCGAAGATGTCGCTTTCGCCGTGGTCACCGTTCTGGCACAGCCACGCAGGGTGCGCACTACTCTCTGGGCGATGTGGTCGATGGGTCAGCAGAGCTAGAGGTCGCCATTGCAGGGTTTACCCCTGCGAAAGCGGTAGCGTACGGCGCATGACGTCGGTTGATTCGGTGCCCAACACAAGTGCCCCCAAGATCAGTTGGGCCCCGATGTCGGCGATTGGCCTTGGGGTCGCAGTCATCATCATGGACGCGACAATCGTCAACGTCTCATTGCCATCGATCATTCGTGATCTAGGTATCACCTCGGTTGACGCTGAATGGGTGAACGCGATTTATTCGCTCACCTTCGCAGCCCTGCTCATCGTGTTTGGCCGTATGGGCGATCGCTACGGCCGGCGGTTGATCTTCATCATCGGCGCTGTGGTGTTTGGTGTTGCAAGCGTCGTGGCCGCGCGCAGCGACTCTGGTCAAGCGTTGATTGCCGCCAGAGCCCTGCAAGGTCTGGGCGGCTCAATGATGTCGCCAACCTCGCTATCGCTGCTGAATTCGACCTACACCGGTAAGTCGCGCACGATGGCATTTGCCATCTACGGGTCGATCATCGGCGGCATGGCGGCTATCGGTCCGCTGCTTGGTGGATACCTCACCGAGCAGTGTTCGTGGCGCTGGGCCTTCTACATCAACGTGCCCATCGCAATCATCATCGTGTTGTGTGCTCTACGGTTCGTGCCCGAGAGTAAAGACGACCACATGCAACCTGGCACCGACTGGCTTGGTTCGGTGTTCTCGACTCTTGGTATTGCGCTGTTGGTTTTCGGCTTGATTGAGGGTCGCAACTACGGCTGGTGGCATGCCACCAGCAACGGAAATCTGCTCGGATACCAATGGAGCACCGGTGCAATCTCACCTGTAGCAATCGCACTGATCCTGTCACTGATCTTCCTCGTTTTTCTGTATGTCGTTGAAACACGACGAGCGGCCTCCGACAAGGTCGTGCTGCTCGACTTCCGACTCTTCTCGATTCCGACCTTCGGCCTCGGTTCGCTGGCAGCCTTGATTGTCAGCTTGGGCGAGTTCGGCATTCTGTTTTCGCTGCCTCTGTTCCTGCAATCGGTGCAGGGCTACTCGGCCCTTGGGGCGGGCGCAATGCTGGCCACGTTGGCCCTCGGTGCATTCATTGCAGCGCCCACCGCCGGCAAGGTTGCACAGGCGCGAAGCCCACGTTTCGTGGCCCAATTGGGCTTAGCACTCGAGGTTCTCGGAATCCTTGGCTTGGCCGTCTTTATCTCACCCAGTGTTAGCGGTTGGTGGATTTCGGCGTGCTTGGTCATTTACGGCCTCGGCGTGGGCTATGCCACTGCCCAACTCACCGGCCTCATCCTCGCCGACGTGCCGCTTCGACTTAGTGGCATTGCCAGCGGCACGCAGAGCACCGCGCGTCAGATTGGCGCAGCCCTCGGAACCGCAGTGCTGGCAACTGTTTTGTTCGTTTCGCTGTCAAACCACACACAAACCAACGTCGCCGCAATTCCGGGTGTGAGCGCCGACCAGGCGGCTCAAATCGCCACGGCTGTCGAACAATCCGCTGGCACGATCATTCCAAGCTTTGCCCAAAAACCCGGCGGGCAATCAATTGCCGATGCCGCCAGTGCGGCCTATGCAACGGCTGTGAAGGAAACGGCTTTGGTGGCAGCGTTCTTTGTCTTCCTGGGTTTACTGGCAACGTTGAAGTTACCTCCCGGTCGGCCGCGTGAAGATATCGCGGACTTGCCGGCGACAGATGGGCTGATGGCATGACTGAAGATCTAGATGTTCGCGGCGGCGGATGGCTCTCCGATGATCAACTCGAAGATGCCCGACAGGCACTTCCGATCGTGTACGTCGACGCCGTTCCGGTTCGCGTTGATCATGCGGGCGTGATCACTCACGTGGCGCTGTTGCTGCGCGCCCGACCCGACGGCAGCATCAGTCGGGCAGTGGTGAGCGGTCGCGTTCTGCATCGCGAACGTGTGCGCGACGCGCTACTACGACATCTCGATAAGGATTTGGGGCCGATGGCGATGCCACAGTTGCCACCATCTCCGTCACCATTCACCGTGGCCGAGTATTTTCCTGACGCTAGCGTGACCGGATTTCACGATCCACGACAGCACGCGGTGAGTCTGGCCTACGTCGTACCCATTAGTGGCGACGTGCAACCCTCTGGTTCCACCCTCGATATCGCCTGGGTTACTCCAGAAGAGGCCACGAGCCCTGATGTTGTGATTGAGATGACCGGCGGACAAGATCGGCTTGTGCGCCTGGCACTGGCAGCCTCGGGTCGGCTTCCTTAGTTCGTTGGCTTGGCAGCCAAGAACTGCAGGCTGTCTCGCTTGTAGCGGTTCAAGAAGCGATCGCATCCTTCTTGAATATTGGGATCAAGTTTCTTGCATACCGGGGCGCCGGTTGCGTCGTGAGTGAAGTAGAAGCCTGCGACC
>Ga0114959_10003568_pt1 | contig 12173 bp, 13 predicted proteins | sample C_130625_EF_Meta_FD_87317 | JGI IMG/M metagenome (GOLD analysis project Ga0114959, IMG submission 87317) | Freshwater microbial communities from Lake Croche, Canada to study carbon cycling - C_130625_EF_MetaG | ecosystem: Environmental > Aquatic > Freshwater > Lake | place: Lake Croche, Canada...
CATAGGGAGTCACAGTCGGAGTCACAGGCGGAGTCACAGGCACAGGCATATTATTCATCGGCTTCTGTTCGGCGAAATACAGATTTCGTGAAAGCACCATTTTCTACACTACGCACGGAAAATATCACATCGGCAGATAACGGGGCGTGGAGTAGCGATACACGGTAGCCGTAAAGGATTGTCCCATAACCGGCACCCCTACCGACTCGCCGTCAATAATTTCATCACAGCCGTTATCACTATCGCAATTGCGGCGTTTGTATTGAACCGGAACTTGAACCGGATTCATACCATCGGTACGCGTGTAATAATTCCAGCGGTCGCGATTGGTCGTGAGTTGTCGGCCGAAGAGTGGCAGAATAGTACGTGTTGGAGTTCCAGAATTATCCGTGCCACCCTGCGTCGTTAAAACTCCCATCTGCTGATACGCATCGGGTACTCCTCGGGTCTGTACATTGACCGGCGTCATTGGACCGACGCCTGCGGGAATAGGAATCCCTCGTATATCTGGAGGAACGTAATATGAACGCTCGGGCGAAAGAGGCGCGAATCGCGGATCGATGACTTGTGGTTGTGCTTGTACTTGTGCTTTTGGTTCTTGCGAAGTGTGTTTCGATTCTACTACGATGACGGTTGGCTTCTGCGCTACTGTGTTATGTTTCATATAAAATACGACGATAGCGGCGACGGCTACGAATACTAAAAGAATTGTAAGTACTGTAGTTGTATCGAGACAATACATTCCAGGCGGACATAAACCTAAGGCGGTCATCGCTCCGCCAATCATTTTCAATCCGCGCTTACGCATCTTCTCTTTCTTTCTTCTGCGATTTAATATGGTAACGTGCTAGTTCTACCGGACTCATATTTGCTAACGAAATACGTTCTATCCACGATTTCGGATCGGCTAAATATCCGGTCATATGTTTTAGTTTGGAAATGATATTGAGCAACGCATTATCGACTTGTGGCGTATCCAGAAATCCTTCTATCGTACCTCGGTGTTTCAATACAATGTACAATGAGACGAGAAAAAGCACAGTGATCACGATGAGAACTATGCTTTTCATTTGTAATGGTGTGTGATTTATACTGCGGGTTTTTCCCCGTCGTTTAGACCGTTGTAGGAGTGCCGGCACCGAAATATCCCTGGAACATATCCATCATCTCTTTACCATCCTTGATGAGAGGCTTGAGCGTCTGGAGCGTCGACATGAGTTGCTTCTGCGTGGTCATTAGATCTTGCGTATCTTTGGTCATCGCGGCAATCTGGTCGGGTTTCAATGATTTATAGGCGTTCATGAACGTTGTACCGGCATCGAGGTGAAAGTCCTGGTCATCGCCTTCGCTGGGCATTTTGTATTTCTTGCCGAGTTCGAGCATTTCCGCGCGCTCGCCGTTGTCGGGAGGAGGTACGCGTTTGGCTTTTTTCTTCTTTTTCGGAACATCCTCGAATTTCTCCTCGTTTTCTTCGTCGTCGTCTTCGTTAGCGAATTTCTCAATGTGCCGGGAATAGTGGAGCGTTAATAGTCCGGTCAGCGCACCACCGATGAGTGAGGCGGCGACGTTTCCTCCCGTGATGGCGTAGAGGATAAGCGCAACTCCGATTGCGAGACCAATTGTAGTCAGTTTGGAGTGGTAGAAAATGTACAAGGACGACAGAGCGAAAATTGCGTAACTCGTGTAATTGAGTGTCGTTACGTTATCCAACTTATAAAAGGATCGCACCGACTTGAGCGTTCTGCTAATCGGGTCCATACTCTATTTTACCCTAATTTTTTATGCCGGCGCTCATGAGGGTCTTTCCTCGTTTTTGCGTGATAATGATTGTCTTGGAATCTTTCTAATCTGAAAGAATCCGCATTAAGCGAGCCAGTCGGCTACGCCTTTATAGACACCGAATAGCAAACCCGAAAGCAGCGATAAAGCAATCAATCCGAGCCACGAGAGCTGACCACCTACGGCGAAGGCCCACGTTGCATATTTGCCTAAAAATATGTGAAGCACCGGGAGCGATAGAACAAATACTAGAAGAGCAACGACAATTGGATCGCGGATACGTTCGAGCGCTGATGACCATACATTTTTCCGCGTCGGCTTACGGTCCTCGTCGAGAGGAATGTATTGAGAGGGTCTCGCCATTTGCGGCATCATCATAGGGGGCATCATAGGAGGCATCATCTGTTGTCCTTGAGGCATCATTTGTCCTTGGGGCATCATCGGAGGAACTTGAGATCCACCGACTTCTGCGCCGGATGCATTCATATCTTGAAGAATTGCTTGGACGCGGCTAGCATCGGCGGCGTTTGCGACATCTCCACTCTCGAGCGAGTCAATGGGCGTGCCGTCGGACATGGTTTAAACTGGTTGAGGTCTTTCATCCGCGTAAAACACCGCACGTTCGGCGAATTCTACAGGGTACCACCCGTCATATCCAATAAGTCGTGTTGAACCTGCGCGAGATAGGCGGCCTGCTCTTCTTCCATCTCTTCGGGCGAGTTCGGAACATGCGAGGTTTGGAGTTGTATCAATGTACCCATGCTGTAACCTTCAGTTTTTCGTACAATTATGGCTACAAAACATACAAGAAGCAATACTACGAGTAAAAAAAGTATATGTAGAAACTTCATTGACTCTATAAATAGAATTTTTATTTGCTAGAATTAAGATGGAAGTATCGTTAGCGTTTTTAGAAAAATTAGGAAAATTCGATAAGCAAATTTCGAATGTTATACAGTCTCTTCGCGCACAGATGAATACTACATTGAAGGAGAATGAAGAGAAGAATGCGCGTATAGACGCGCTGTTGACGGAAATGGTCCATAAAGATACACTGAATATGAATCTAGCGATGAAGATATGTGACTGCGAATCGAAAAATACCGAATTAGAATTCAAACTTCGACAGAAAGATACCGAACTAGGTATGAAGACGAAAGAATTAGTATTGCTGAATGAGAAGGTGTTAGCTGCGCAACTACAGTTCGAGTCGCAGTCGCAGCCGCAGCCGCAGTCGCAGCCGCAGCCGCAGTCGCAGCCGCAGTCGCAGCCGCAGCCGCAGTCGCAGTCGCAGCCGCAGTCGCAGCCGCAGTCGCAGCCGCAGTCGCAGTCGCAAGAACCGACTCTCGTTATAGTACAATCCCAGCACATTACTCCGGAACACGATGAGATATCTCCTGTCACTGATCCTGTACCAGCACATATGGCAGACCTTGAGAGCCCAACGACATCCAACGAAGTGATAGTTGTTCCACCCCCGAAAAAATCGTTTTTATGTTGTCGAAAATAGTTCAAGTCTTTTGAATAGATACGTCGTGTAACCGTTCAAAAAAAAATCTGTTTTAGTTCAGTTCCGCGAACGACATCGTATCGATAACGGGTACAGTTCCGCCCTTCGGACATTCAATTGGTTTCGCATCAAACTCGACACATTTGGAACCGAACTGATACACCGCTCCGCGGATATCACCAACCGGCGGACCGCGTAAAATTACGCATTCGGGACCCTTACATAAAGGACGAAATATACACGCAATACCAAATCCAATGACGAAACTAATCAATGTTGGAAGCCCAGGTACTTTCAAGACAGAGTCGAGATCGTACATCCTTGTATTGAGTACAGAAAAAATCTCACGGTATAGAAATGAAGTATCTAAATCATTTAGAATTTTTTCCTTTTTTAATCGGACTGACTATCGGTATATTTTGCGTATATATATTGAAACCTGCGCCGATTGTAATTAATAAGTATCCTAACTTGGAGAATACCGCTGATGTAATCTACAAGGACCGTAATGGAACGTGTTTTCAGTATAGCGCGAAGACTGTCGAATGCGATAAGGTCGAGGATCGTATTAAGCCGTATCCGCTTCAATAACCGTACGATCCTTCGCCAGGGAGCGATGGTTGATTAATTGTATGAGCGTAGTATTTCTATCGTCACGGGTCGCCCAGTCGAGTAATTTACGCGGAACTTTTTCATCGATGAATGTTGTTCGGCGCGGATACATCGCCGACCGGTACGCGGCTTCGGCAGCGGCCATTTCTTTGGAGATACGACCGACCTCTTTCGCGGCGACGGTTCGCGCGGCAACCGTATCGGCCGACCGCCAGGTATCAACCGCAGATAATAGTTGTTGCTCAACGTCCAACATAGTTCTCTGCGCTTCACTGACGGTTTCTGACATTTGTTGCTCGACGGCGTTCCGTTTAGCAACAGCGGCTGTTGCTTCCGCAGCATCCCGGTCCGCTTGCTCGGCAACTAGTATTGTAACATAATCGTGACCTTTGGGGATCGGAATCGTTTTGATCGGCTCTCCTTCCCAGTTATCAGGATTCAAGATGAGCAAAGAACCGTTACGATATACCATTCGGCGGTCGTGTTTTTTATATAAATTTAGCCAACTATCAATATCATTCACTCGGGCGGGGTCGTACCATGCGCGGGCAGCCATACTTTTTCAAGGAGTGAGAAAGTAGAAAAGGATGGACTCGACAATCCTCTACGCAATGATGATCGCTCTTGCTATGTTAATGGCGATGATACCCTTCGGAATTTTTATGGGTTTAGGTTCTATGGTCGGTGCGAGTGCGGACGATCCTCGCTTACTTGTCACTTTTTTCTTGTTAGCGCTCGTAGTGAGTTATTTGACATCCTTCGGTTCGTTTGCCCTCATACAAAGTAATAACTGTTCGAAGATTCAGAATTGGAAACAGATTGCGAACAATGCGGGTATGGCGTTGGGATTTCAGGCGGTATTCCTATTTCTCGCCTGGCTCATACCTGGTCTTCGAGGAATAGTTAGTAATTTAATGCCACCGGATTTAGATCCGGCGATTCTTGATTCCGTAGGTTATGCCTACTTTAGTTTCTGGGCGTCGCTCTTTGGTACAGCGATCGGAGGAACCTTATCAGGCATTTGCGGATAGATTCGTAAGAGTCGGCGGTTTAGTACCGAAATAGACATATTTCGGCGGACCTTTCGTAGGCGTATCTAATACGTAATAACCGGGGACTTCGCCTGGTGCTCCTACAACATTTGCCGGTAGTTCGGGCGCTTGACTAATTGGCGTGAGTATGGAGGAAGGAGCAGGAGCAGTCGCAGTCGCAGTCGCAGGTAAAGAAGGCATCGATTGAAGTGCGAGTCCTGCGAAAAAGACAGTCGTCATAGTAGCGAATACGTAAGAAAGAATTGCCCAAATGAGAGTAAATAGCCAAAAAGGAAAAACGGTATAAGTATCTTTATTCGACAATCCAAATTCTTTCCAAGTACCATTTCCTTCACGGAACATCATCGCCGGTCGTATAAATAAAATAATAGCGATACCTACAATGTAGATTCCAAATGCGATCCAAAGTGTATTCATCCCTTATTTAGACTACCGATTTTTCAAGATACTAAGTCCGTAATATCGTAGGTCATTGTTCCTACGCCGGCATACATAATCCCATTTTCTGTTTTTACCCAATCCCAAATAGGAAGTTCCATAGCAGTTCCGGAAAAGATTTCATCATAGTCGGATCCCGTTTTAACATCCATTTTTGTTCTATGATAATTGAACGGCCGGCGTTTGATTATCATAAAATTCCAAGTATCCGTAGGATACGCAAATACAAGAGACATATTGCTATTCTTCGTGGGAAAAATTATACGTCTTCATCTTGCGCAGCCCGATGATTGCTGGTATCATCCATACCGACTTCTTGCGCGCCAAAGTTGTAGAATCCGTAGCGATCTTCGGCGGCGGCTTCGGCGACTCCCGTAACATCGCCCGAGAATTCGGGTAAGCCCATGGCGGCTCGTTGTTCCCGCTCAAATTCGAAGAAATTCGCGTCGTAGGTGAAGAGATTTTTAATAGTACCAACCGCCCAGTCGCCGATTTTGAGTTTTTTCTTCATTAACTCGACTTTACGTAAATCGCGATCTAGTTTATCGAATTTTTGAATAAAGGAATTCTTTTCCAACTCGGCGCGGGCCTGAATCGCTTCGGTAATCTGTTGCGCATTCAACTGATAAGTTTGTACTTCGTTATTTGCGGCATTGAGACTTTCCAACATCCAGTTACATAAGAATCGGCTCGCATCTTGCTGTAACGCAACGGAACCGGAATAGAACGAACTGGACGGTGTAAGAAGCGCAAGTAGTCCCGAAAATACCGACCAGCGGAGGACAAAGGTGTATTCTTGGGCCGTGAAATCAGCATCGGGACGAATATTCACGCGCCATACCGCTAGCCATTGTCCGAACCAGTGACTAAACTTCTCGCTCGCCGAGGTTACAATTTCCTGAACGTCCTCGTCGAGATTCTGGAGAGCGCTTTTGGCGTCGGTCGTCACGGTAGCGACCTTCGTCCATATCTTCTTGAGCAACTCTTCGTGATTACGACTGATTTTAGGAAACCATTTTTTCGCGAACGGAGACGAATTGGTGAATTGACGAGCGATTTGCGATAATCGTATAACAAAGATATTCGTTAAATTACGGACACTGACGCTTGCTTCGGGATTTTCCGTCGCGGTGGCGAGAGAAACCATCGTCTCTTCAATGACCTTCGTCGCACGCGCTCCCATCAAATTGCTCATACGTTCTTTGAGTTGGGCAAGACGCGCATCGTACCGTTTCGAAAAGTCACCGAATTTACCTATACGTCCAACACCGGTCAGATTTCGCTCTCTGATTTCGGTCACGGCTCGTATAAGACTTTGCCAATCGACGGCGGCGTCGGGTAATAGTAGGTGTAGCGTCGTTCCCATTTCCTCCAACAGATTCATAAATCGTACTTTCATAATCGGTTCTTGGGGTACGATAATCTTTTTCTGGCGAATTTCGAGTTCAAGCGCGTGGAAACTTGCTTCATTCATATCGACGCCTAGGGTCGCAAAGGCGGCAAGCGTAATCTCTTTACGCTGTTTCTCGATTTCGTTCATCATACGCTCGCGTTTTTTGCCGTCCGTTTCGGATATTTCTGCTCCAGTTAAAAATACAAGTTCTTGAGGATATTTGAAACGGCACTGCCGGCATACTAAATCGGCACCGAATTCATGGACCGCGCCGTAGTTACGACCGCGGAAACAGTGTTTGAGGAATAACTTGTAATAGGTTGCGGAGTCCGCTGAGGGAGCAACTGCGTTATCCAGAGGAGCCGACCACGGTACAAAGATATGCGTACCGGTGGATGATAATGCGGGATCTCGTCGTTTGAGTAGGGCCGTAGCATCCGTATGGGCGTGAATTTCGGCCGTCATAGGGTCGTCTTCGGAAAGCGCCGAGAGACCTTTGAGTGCGACGACTCCGAGACGCGAGAAACAGCAGACCGAATCGGAGCGCGCATTCCCAGGTAAAATAATTCCAGACGTTTGTGCGTCGGTATGTAATTTTGCGACGTGTTGTTGCGTCAGTTGGTATTCGCGACCATAGACGACCGGTGCGATTGTACCAATATCGGCCTTTTGTACGTCGCGTCGGAAACGTTCAATATTCGTAATAGGTCGCTCGGCCAGCACCGCCGGTACGGCGATACGTGGTAAAGGACGGAAAGAACTTGGTAGAATATCGGAATTACTAGCGAGCGCGGCGCCCGATGTTCCTGTTGCAAGTAATTTCTTGTGTGCTAAGGCCTCCGCAAGAAGAGCTCGGTAGTTATCCGTGACGGTCGTGAGAGGAGGAGGAACTGCTTCCGCGAGAGGTAAGCAGAGTAATGAATGTAGGGAGCCGTTCACGACATTTTCAATCTGTGTTTGTCGGGCTTTTCCGGTCATACCGGACCACGGTGTCAGATTCCACGGCGCATCATTGCGATTGATAGTCATCAGAACGCAGGCAATGTAATTGAACGCACCAGTTCCGGCTGTACTCATCACGGAACCGTCGAGTGGAAATCCGTCGCGACTGAATACGCAACCCGTAGCGGGTATAGGAACCTGGACGGATGATGTTTGAAGTTCCAGAATCGTTAATGCGCCAATCACGCCGATTTGGAAATTCGCGTAATATGCGTCGTACGGAACTCCGATAGGTTTCTTTGCGGCGGCGAGTTTCTTTTGACGCGCTTCGTAGGCCGTTTTAGGAGGTACATTCGTTTTGAGGAAGTCTTGGGCGGCGGCGACGACCCGCTGATAGACGGGTATATCTACCGCCATACCGCTACGCTCAAATACTGTGCGGAAATTGTAATAGAGTGCTAAATCCGCACCTTTGAACGGAATCTTTTCTAGGACCTCTTCCTCTATTACTAAGGACAAATCCAGTTCATCCTGCTCTTCTTCTACAACGACGTTACGACCGACTAAGGGACGACCTTCGTCGTCAAATTCCAGATGCGTATCGTACTCGATTTCTTGGATCTTCTGTCCGCAATTCTTACATATATAGGCACCTTCAAATACGGGACCGGCGTATTCTAAAATCAGCGATTTATGAAGCGCGGCGCCGCGGTCGGCGTTCAGAAATTCGTTGAGCATTAACAATTCGTGCTTACAAACCAGATCTTTTCCGCAGGTACCGCAGAGTATCCAATTACCTTTCTGACCCGCCTGGTATTCTTTGACAAACTTTTCGAAGAGCAACATACGTGTCTGGTCTTCGCGAATACTACGAATCTTTTCTAGTTGATGTACGTGCTTACACGGATTAATACTAGGTACAGCCGTGAATTCTTTCGCAAGATCGCGTCGTACGGTTGTATTCCGCGTCTCTCGGCCGGCTTCGGCTTTGTAGGTGATTTCCGCGGCGGTTTTGACCTCAATCGGAACGGGACCGGCGACTGCGTACCACAGCGGACCGAGTGTTGAATTGGCGATTTTGAGTACGTCGTTCGCGATAGCGAGATCGTATTTTTCCAGCGAGGTTTCTTTTTCTTTGAATTGTTTGAGTACAGACGAAAACGCGGAATCGTCCAGACTTTTGAGTAATGCGGAGTCACTGGCGACTACGGCAGGAACGGCGAATACCGAGGGAGTTTCGAGCGCGGCAATTGCGCGTTGCTGTAACAGACCAAAGGCTTTCGTCCAGCGGGCGTGGCCGGCATCGACCGCATTCACGAGAGTTTGGAAAATATCATCCGTGAGTTCCAGATTCCGAAGTCCAAACGAATCCAAGACTTCGATATTTTCCTGATTCATGTAGGATAGCGCAGGACGAATACGTTTCTGAAGTTGGTCGGCAATCGTCACCAAGTCATCGGATCGTACGACAATCTGATTCTCCCAATCTTTCATTAGCGATTTGTAAAAAATCATTTTATTGCTACGACTCTGTTCGCTGGCCTGAATATCCCACAGTAATACCGATGAACGCGTAGGAGCGCGGAAACGAGTCATAGATTTAGAAAGAAATACGTGGCCGACGGTCGCGGCGGTATCGGCGGGAGACACTTTGATGAGAGTATCCGTAGTTGGATTTCGGAAATAACTCGCCGAGAGCAGACGTACAGTACGATCTTCGACAGTGCCAAGGAAATCGGTTGTCAGAGTTATCCGGTTACCTTCCTTGTCGAACGGAGGTGGTAAATACGGAGGAAATCCTTCCACGGCGTCGGGCGGAATTTGGGAACGTAAAACATCCTGATCGACACGTACTGATTCTGTACTGGCGTCCATACCTGCTGGTACGTACGAACTCACTGAATTTAAGAGTCCGTTCAAATACGTAGCGAACGCATTCGTTCCCTTCAGCGCTTCCGCGAAATTTTGTTCGACGCTGGCCGCGTCAATCAGTCCGCGCGAATCGTTGCGAAATTGAACGTCGCGATATCCTGCGACTGCTCCTGCTCCTGCGCCTGCGCCTGCTCCTGCTCCTGCGCCTGCGTCTGCTTCTGCTTCTTCATCAATATAGAGTACCCGCTTGACAGCCGCGACAGGTAGGAGCGACGAAATAGGCGCTCCCGTGGGTTGCTTCACAAGCGAATCTTGAATCGTGTTGGCAATGTAGGAACGCGAGGCGGCGTTTGGCAGTACGGCTCCCGCTACGTCACGTGTGACTATAGAATTTTTCAGCGCAAGCAGAAGATCGGTGATACGGTAGAGATTCTGCATGACTTTCGGATCTTTTTGTCGCTTGATTGGAACATCGGTAAGCATACTTACAAACATATCCTCGCGTTGAATACTGTCACTGAACGTCTGTTCGGCACTCGGCACTTCTTCCACCAATGCGGCGGGTAATAACGAAAAGTCAATATCCGGGTAATCTACGTTTTCTTCTTCTTCCAATTCATTCACGGCTTCTAATTCGCTTTCGGAAATGGGCGCGGAATCATTTTCGGCGGCGACCGGAGCGGCACGCGGTCGTACTACAATCACGGGCGGTGACGGACCTACGAATCCGAAATCAAGAATACTTCCGTCTTCCATCCGAATCGCGTCGTATTCGTCTGTAGCAATAACTTCATATACCGTTCCTGGCTCGGACATTAGTTTTCCGCTTGCGTCAAATAATTCCAGCAGTTCGCCGGCGACGGTACTCAGTTGTTTGGAAAAATGCGGAAAAAGACGCTTTTCGTGGATCTTTACATTATTGACGCCGAGGCTTTCCAAGAATAAACCGGATTCCTGAATGAGAGGAAAATCGACGGCGGTCGAACTACTATTGTAAGGTCGTATGCGGATTAATGTTCCGTCGCGGAATATGATACGACCGGTTGTCGTACCATATACATCGCTCTCGAAGGTGACTAAATCACCTAATTCGGGAATTCGGTCATATTCGGACATCCTTCTACTTACGGTAAGGTGGCTTTTTTAGACCTATGCGTGGGAAAAATTGAGACCTGCGTTTGGACCCAAATGAAATGCGGTCACTATTCTTCCTTCCTACACACTCTTTCCAACTTACTTTCTTTCCTTCCAAACAATGTCTTCCTCCATCTTTTCCGAACTCCGTTCCAAGTATGTTACCTGGCCGGCGCTTTCTTCGTTTCTGACGTCGGAGGACGGTGGTTCTCTGCGTATCGACGACAACTCGACGCACGAGAATCCGTTCGCGCTGATTCGCTACGTCAAGGGCAAGAGCAATCTAGCGCTGCCGCACGTACGCGCGTGCCGTTCCGTCGTATGGGATACGATTGAGAATCGGCCAGTCAGCGTAACGTCGTTCAAGAGTGCCGATGGCGAGGTTCTACCGACAGAGAGCGCGGAGAATTTCCGCGTCGAGCCGTTTATGGACGGCGTGATGATTGGGCTGTTCTACGACAACTACAATGCGCGCTGGCGTATCCATACGCGTTCGACGCTAGATGCGAATTGCCGGTACTACAGCCAGAACAAGTCGTTCGCCCAGATGTTCGCTGAAGCGTTCCTGCCGACGCAGTTTGATGCTCTGAGCAAGGATACGTCCTACACGCTCGTACTACAGCATCCCGCGAACCGCATCGTCGTTCCGATTTATGGTGTGCCTCGCGTCGTAGAAGTGGATAGTGCGAAGATTCACGCGTCGGGCGACGTCAGCTTCGCTCCGTCGAAGTTTCCGACGGTCATCTCCTGGGACGCCGTACGCGCCCAAATCGCCGATCTCAATACGCGGTTCGGTTACAAGGTTCAGGGTCTGGTCGTGAAGCACAACACGACGGGCGAGCGCTACAAGATACGTACAAACGAGTACAACCGTATTCGGAAGATGCGCGGAAATTCTGCGCGTCGCGACTTTCTGTGGCTGAGCAACTGGCAGAACGGTACGATGCGCGACTATCTCACCTTCTTTCCTGAGGAGCGCGCGGAGTCCGACGCGGTAATCAATCGCTGGAAGCAGGCTACGAATACCGTGTTTCATCTCTACACGGATGTATTCAAGGCCCGTAGTCTGGCGAAGACGGCGATTCCGCCGAAGTACCGTCCGCTGGTCTTCGGACTACACAGCATGTATCTGGATACGCTGAAGCCGAACAACCAGTCGGTCGCGTGGCGGACGGTTCTTGAGTACATGAACGGTCGCGATATCGCGCAGATGCTCTTCGTTATCAACTGGGAGTCGCGCCAGGCGGCGAAGCAGTTGCTGACTCCGAGCATTCCTCTAGAGCCGCCGACCACGGTCGGTACGGATATCGCTCCAGAGTCAAGTGTATGTGTAGAGGAGGTACCGTATGTACCAGTGACGTCCGTTGTCTCGGAGGAGAGTGTTGCTTGACTAGATGCGTGGAGAGAAAAAACCTAGAACATAAAAACAAAAAATAAAAAA
>Ga0114959_10003570_pt1 | contig 12171 bp, 8 predicted proteins | sample C_130625_EF_Meta_FD_87317 | JGI IMG/M metagenome (GOLD analysis project Ga0114959, IMG submission 87317) | Freshwater microbial communities from Lake Croche, Canada to study carbon cycling - C_130625_EF_MetaG | ecosystem: Environmental > Aquatic > Freshwater > Lake | place: Lake Croche, Canada...
CACCGCAGGCAAAAACCCCAGAAAGATTTGTTGCAGTAGTTCCTGCTCCAGTCAGCACGTATCCCGCAGGATCAAGATCAACTTGGCCCTTTAGTAATTCAGATCTTGGATCATGACCGATTGCCACAAACAAGCCAGTGACAGACAACTCTCGAGTTTCACCGGAATTAATGTCTCGGAGCGTAACCCCGGATAATTTTGCATCGCCATGCAGTTCGGTCACTTCACTATTCCAGGCAAAGTTAATCTTGGGATCATTATGCGCACGCTCAGCCATAATTTTGCTTGCGCGCAATTCGCCTCGGCGGTGAATCATTGTGACACTTTTTGCAAAACGTGTTAAGAAAGTTGCCTCTTCGACAGCTGAATCTCCACCACCGACAACTGCGATGTCTTGATCTCGGAAGAAAAATCCGTCACAAGTTGCACACCAGGAAACACCGTGACCCGAAAGTCGCTTTTCATTATCAATTCCAAGTTCGCGGTAGCTAGAACCGGTTGCCAAAATTATCGAATGGGCTTTGTATTCCCGGCCTTCACCATCAATAACCGTTTTCACATCTCCAGTTAAGCTGGCCGATGTCACATCATCAGTAATCAAATTTGCGCCAAACTTTACGGCCTGTGCTCGCATATTTTCCATTAGGGCAGGGCCCATGATTCCGTCTTGAAAACCGGGAAAATTTTCAACCTCAGTTGTATTCATTAGTGCCCCACCAGCGGTAACGGCACCTTCGAAAACAATTGGCTTAAGTTGCGCCCGAGCCGCATAAATTGCCGCGGTATATCCAGCTGGACCAGAGCCGATGATGATTACGTCATTGATGTCTTGAGACATTAAATTTCCTTAGATTGAAGTACTTCAAGTTTACTAACTCATTAGTTACCAGTTAGACCCAGGCGAGTCGCATTAGCCTTGAACGCCTAAATACGGTCAAATTTAGAGGCGCACTCGTACTTCAGAAATACCGCCTTGGAATTTATTTGAACCAATCTTAGGTAAGTCAGGTGTCAGCCAAATCAGAACGTACCTACCTGTAACTGGCTTTGTTACCGAAACTTTGCTGGAACTGTCATTTGAGTTAACGTCGCCAAATTTTGGATCTGTTGCAAAATTAGGAACGGCCGAGTTAAGGACATAGATTTCTGCCGAATTTCCAATCGATGTGAAATCGACCTCAACGCCATATACGTCTTGCGTAGTGCCAAGATCAAGCAAAAGCCCAACGCCGGCTTTACCTGCCATATCAGCTTTTCGATAACTTTCAGTAGTCCAAGCAGTTTCGTTACTGCCATCGATAGCAAGTAGGGCTCGGTCATCATTTTCAGAGTCGTTGCCCAAAGGGTCGTAACTTGTAACCTTTGCGACTTCTGCCAATTCCCCAGTTGCGACTGAGGTGGCGATACTTGGAAATGGGGACGCCAATGCATCAATAGCCGAATCAGATCTATGAAAATTACTTGTTAACAACTGCCAACCAACCCAGCCAAATACTAAAACGGATAGTGCTGCAATCAAGGTGCTTCGAACCCGATTTGATTTCGCAGATTGCGGCGGCGTCCAAGTTACTGAGCTTGCAGTCAACCGAGAGACTCGGTTTTGCAGACTTTCGGATTCCTCAACTTCGCCAACTGTCAATGCATCGATAACTTGGCGCATTGAGGTGAAGGTGCCATCTTGAGTCCGTTGATAAATCCGATCAATGTAAGGCTTTACGCCAACATGGACTTGGCTTGGCAAAACCAAACCATTAGCCGCATCACTTATAGCTGCAGGTAGAGAATCGACGCTACCAAGCGGCCACATTCCAGTCACCATCACAAAAAGCAATTGTCCGACACCCTTGATGTCCTGGGAGATACCGTCGCCGGGATCAGGTCCTAAAAGTGCAGAATCAACACCGAAGCCAGCAAGTCGCACTTCTTGACCAGGAGAAAAAATTACATTGTGCGGTCGGAGCCGTCTATGAAATACATTCAACGAGTGAGAATGCTTCAAAGTATTGGCAACGGTTCCAAGTTGCTTGAGAGCTTGTTCAATTGGAAAAACTTCACCACGACGAATAATTAGCCGATCTAAGGTTTCACCTTCTAACCATTCAGTGACGATACCTACATAACGATCTTGCGAATTCGAATCTCCAGCAGTTGTTATCTTTCCATCGGAAATGACATCCAGAATCGAAACTACATCGCGACGATCATTTACTGCCGCAAGCTGACATTCCTGTAATAGTTTTACACTTCGAAGATCGGAAGTGGGCAGCAAAATCAAGTTAACCCAACGCTTAAGAGATAGATCCATTGCGCGCCAGATTGGTGAACTTAAAGAACTTGCAACTTGCACATCTAATGCATAACGACCATCAAAGATACGATCATTAGCAACACTCATGTTTGCAGTTTAGTTGCCTATTTGCGTCGGACTAACGCCAGTACGGCGGCAACCTCAGCGATGCGCAACAGTTTTGCCAACCCCAGGTAAATCAGTGAGAACGAAATCGCAAATATTCCAATTGCCAACCCAACTCGCAGTGCAGACATGTCAGCTTGATTGGTAATTGTGAGGCGAACCAACAGGTAGGACACAAATGCCGCAAAGATACTGGCTGCACTCACTCGGATAATCAGGCGTAAATGGCCATTATTACGAATCTCAGGCACGCGTTTGCCAACCCGCATCCAGGTCAGAGCGCAGGTGATCACATACGAGATCGAATAACCAAGAGCCAATCCAGCGACCTGCAACCCTTGGGGCATAACAGAAAACAGCGTAAAACCAATCAGGATGTGCAGGCCGTTAAAGCCCAGATTGATCATAAATGGAGTCCTGGTGTTTTCTTGGGCGTAATAGCTTCGAAGCAGTACGTAAAACAATGAAAAGGCCGGAAGCCCGATTGCAAACATCGAAGCGACGCCACCAAGAGCAGCGCCTTGAGTCGTGGAAGATGCGCCGTAGCCATAAAGCAACGCACCAATCCATGGACCAGCAGCTAATAAAAGGACTGCACTAGGAATAATCAGCGCTGAGACCAATCTCAATGATGCGGATAACTCCCCACCAAATGCAGTTAGATCCTTGTCATGCGCTTGTCTACTCAAGCGAGGCAGTAGCGCAGTAATGATCGAGACTGTAATTATGGAATGTGGCAACATCATCATGAGTTGGCCTTTTTGATAAGACGTAAATCCAACCGCAACAGTATTGGGATCACCTGACACCAGGACGTTTGCCAAAGTAGTTAAATTTGAGACCATCAAAAAAGTAATTTGATTTACCAAGACTAAGCCGATCGTCCACTTTGCTAAGTTTCCAACTTTGCCGTTTCCTACATTTCTAAATTGAAAGTTTGGTTTAAATCCATACCCAGATTTTTTCAGTGCTGGGACTAAAATTAAGGCTTGAGCCATAACTCCCAGAGTTGTGCCAAAGCCAAGCAGATTTATCTGTGCCGCTGTTACTGACTCAGCAGTTGGTGCCGCAGACATAAATGAAACAAAAATTACAGCAGTTACGATCACGATCACGTTATTAACGATTGGCGCATACATTGGTAAGGCAAACGAGTTACGCGAATTTAGAATTTGGGATGCAAGTGTGTAAAGTCCGTAGAAGAATATTTGCGGCAAGCACCAACGCGCAAACATAGTTGCAACATCAAATTCTTCCGGAGCCCAAAGCTTGGTTGCATAAAGATGCACAATCAGTCCAGCGACCAATACTGTAATGATTACAATCCCAAGCAAAACTAATCCAACAAGAGTCAATAACTGATCAGTGAATTGCTTTCCTTGATCGGCATCATCTTCCATGTGTCTGACTAGCGCAGGGATGAAAACCGCATTAATTGCGCCACCAGCAATAAGAATGTAAATAATGTTTGGAATGCTGTTTGCAACAGAGTAAGTGTCGGAAAATATCCCAGTACCAATTGCGGCGACTAAAGCAATATCTCGAAAAACCCCAGTGATGCGACTGGCAAGGGTGCCCGCCGCCATCCCTGACGTTTGTCCGATGAATGATGACACTGTCTTTTCTAACCGCCTACCCGTGAACTAACTTTCCGGATGTTTAATCGAACGCTTGTCTTTTCGCCGTTTAACAAAATTACTCAGAGCCAATAGAACTAACAGTCCAAAGGCTCCCCACACCAGAGTACGGGCGAACTGACTATAAGCGGCTGAAGAGATTTGCATATTTTCTACTTCACCGAAGCGCTCACCATTAGGTGCAATCAACTGTGCCTTCACATCGACAACGCCAGCGCCACGCAATGTAATAGCTACCGGAACTGTAATGCGTTGCCCGCTACCAACTTGGATTAACTCACTAGGAGTAGCAGAGAAGCGAGAAGTAGCAGTGCTGGTTAGATCGACACTTACAGATACTTCGCGATCACTTTCGTTGACGATTGTGATTGGAATTTCAGAGCTTTCCTCAGGCGTAGTGATTCGTGATGAGGCCTGCAGACTCACAGCGCCAAGATATGTATCGAGGATTTCAAGATTTCTAGACAAATAACGGGCGGCATCAACTTCAGATCCCCATAGATCAGAAAATCCCAAGATGCGCGAGGTATCAAAACCAGTTGCTAATTGCTTATCGACAAATAGGGAAGATAAAATTTCGGTTTCACTTCGCAGTTTATTTGCGATTCGAATAGTCTGCCGGGTCAACTGATTTTGATAATCATCAGCGAGCGGAACAAAATTTTGCGTTGGCTCTGAAGCCGCTACTAAATCTAAGCTGGCAAGCTGCATCCAATTATGATCGCTCAACATAGAAATGAGCGAAGTAAGTCTTTCGGAAGAAATTTTCCAGTCAGGTGGAGCCAACACAATTATTGAACGTGGACTCTGTGGAGACTCCGCAGTCATCATGCCAAGCTCACTCTTAATACACGTTACAGCTTTAAAAAACGCTGCATCATTTTCATCAGCTCCTGATAAGCATCTCGAAGCAGCAAGATCATTAACTAAAACTGGATTCGAAGCAGATTTTGCAACGGCACTTGTGGTTTCCCGTTCATTGCCGCGCAAGAACTCATTGGAAACTATGGTTCGGATGCCCTGCTCATTTAACATCGCTACAGTTTTGCGATCCGAGACCGCTTGCACAGGTGCATAAAAAATTTGCTTGCCCGAGGCCAATGAACGCGAGAGATTTATTGCGTCTAACAGGTCACGTTGCTGATTTGCTAACGACAATGCTGTTAAGTCCGTGTGTCCGTATGGTAAGTAACCAACAGTAGGAGCTAACCCATCCAGTGCAGTATTTAGCGCTAGCGGGATTTGAGAAGCAGAACTGGCGGCTAACTGACTCACCCAAGTTCGCAAAGCGGAATCTTGCAACCAGGAAATCTTCGATATCGGTTGATTCAAAATTAAATTCAACAATCGCTGTGCTTCATTGAGATCGTTCTTTGGGCTGCCTACTTCGCCGCTGGCTAAATGATCATTGAGCGTGGTTAACGGAATAACAAATGCAACATTTGTTGGCTTTATGTCTGCATTGAAGAACCAAGGAGTTGTAACAACAGTAGCTACATCGCTCACATTCAAACTAGGTTTGACACCAAGTCCGTATACCCCAGCAGCATCAATTCCTAGTACCTCTTCACCACGGAAAGCAATCTGCCAGTTCTTCGTAATGCCTGGAGCAATGTTGCGTAGTACTGCGGACTTATCGCTTGCTTTGATGTTGCGGGCACTTGTAGGGTCTGCCAAAAGTTCACCAAGTTCGGTGCGCGATTTGATGGCAGGTGTTGAAACCAGATTTAGTTCAAGGTTGTCAATAACGGATTCTGAGGTATTGGTGAAGGTTCCGGACAAAATCACCCGGTGATTTGTGCTTAACGAGTCAATTGAGTCAGCTAGCACCGAGATGTTAAGACCGGTAATTTGCACCGAGCCACCTTCAGCAGCACTCGATGCGGAAACTTGAAGGCAGAGCAACAGACTCAAGAATCCAATTACGAACGACCTCATTGCGCCAAGGAATTTAGCCGATTCAGATCGCGAATTGCGCGGTGAGTATCGGGACTCACGTTGACGGCTCACTTTGTAAGAATACCTGCAAATATTGGACTTTTTGCAATTGCATCTAGGCTAGGTCATGTTATGGACAACACATCGCCACAGGCAATAGCAACGAGAACCGTAACATCTGCTCTGGAACAAATGCCCGATGTGATGAAGCTTGCACAACTGTTTAGTGTTGCTGGCTTTGAGTTCGCTATCGTCGGTGGCCCGGTTCGGGACCTAATTCTAAATCGCGAAATCACAGACCTAGATTTCACAACCAACGCTAACCCGGATCAGATTCTAAGTTTGGTTACGCCTTGGGCCGATTCAGTTTGGGACATTGGAATTGCATTTGGCACTGTTGGCGCTCGCCGAAAAGATTTTCAAGTAGAGATAACGACTTACCGCACGGAAATTTATAGCGATGAAAGTCGAAAGCCCGAAGTTAGTTTTGGTACTTCGCTGGAAGCGGATCTAGTTCGGCGCGATTTCACTATAAACGCGATGGCGGTAAGACTTCCCGAACTTGTTTTCATAGATCCATTTGGAGGTGTAGATGACTTGAGTAAGCGAGTTATCCGCACGCCACGAGAACCAGAATTATCTTTTTCAGATGACCCATTGCGCATGATGCGAGCTGCGAGATTCGCAAGTCAATTAGGTTTCACGCCAGTTGTCGATGTTTTGTTGGCTGCCACAGAAATGTCGGATCGAATAAAGATTGTTTCCGCAGAAAGAGTTAGAGACGAATTCACAAAATTGATCATGGGTGATAATCCGGCTCTTGGTCTTGAAATTCTAGAGGGAACTAACCTTGCCGAGCATGTAATTCCCGAACTACCCGCGCTCCAACTTGAAATTGATGAACACCATAAACATAAAGATGTTTATGAACATAGTTTGATAGTTCTACAGCAAGCAATCGATTTAGAAACTACACATGCCCCAAAATGCGAGCCTGATTTAGTGTTGCGCTTGGCTGCACTCTTGCACGATATCGGCAAACCAAAAACTCGCCGATTTGAATCAGGGGGCGGTGTCAGCTTCCATCATCATGAAGTAGTTGGCGCAAAGATTGCCCGGAAACGATTAACGGCTATGCGATATCCGAGTGACTTGGTTGATTCGGTCTGCAAACTAACGGAACTCCATTTACGTTTTCATGGATACGGACAAGGTCAATGGACTGATTCAGCAGTTCGCAGGTATGTCAGAGATGCCGGAGAAGAGTTAGTTCGACTTCACAAATTGACTCGAGCAGATTGCACAACAAGAAATCCACGACGGGCTGCAATTTTGGCAGCAACATATGACGACCTGGAAGACCGAATCAAAACTTTGGAACAACAAGAGGAATTGAATTCGATTAGGCCGGACTTAGATGGTAACGACATTATGTCCATCTTGAATGTTCCATCAGGTCCGATGATCGGAAAGGCCTACAACTACTTGCTAAATGTTCGTTTGGATGAAGGACCGCTGAGTAGGGAGCAAGCGATTGAACGCCTAACCACTTGGTGGAATTCGCAAACCTAGAGCGACCTCTGATTTGCGCGATATTTACGAAGTAAAAAGATGGCCAATCCGGTACTGCAACTGAGCAATACAACGGAATATGCTGCGCCCACATTTATGTTTTCTCTGATGCCATCAATTAACGCATAAGTGGTGATACCTAGCACCAGAGAAATGTTTATCATCATGTCAAAAATTGAAAACACCCGACCGCGATGCGCATCATCAATAGTTCGTTGAATAGTTGTATCAGCATTGATCTTTAGCAACTGTCCGGCAAAACCCAGCGAAGCAGCAGTGGCACAGATTGCTGGCAGTGTTCCTATTTGGTAACCAACAAAACACACCACGGCACTCAAACCAGTAGCGACTGTCATTGCTGCGATCAGGTGAACCTGGCGATGAGGTGAACCGTCAGATCCAGATTTGGTTTTATCTGCGCGATCACTCAGTAAGAAGGTACTCAAGATCGCAGCGGTAAATGCACCAGTAGCAGCAGCGCCTGCACAAAGCCCAAAATCCAGCACTGCCTGGTCGGCGGTAGAAACGGTATGCCAGGAATTTCGCGAAAGCAACAGGGTATGCACCGTCAAAGCTCCAAAGGCCCATCTTTGTAACGCTACGGCTGACATGCTACTTAAAGTTCTGCCAGAACGAATCATGTATTTGAATCCAGCAGCGAGTCCCGATAAAGCATTTTTAAATTCATCGCGCATTGCGGACTCAACCAGGTAAGGACCAAGAATATCTTTTGGAGTGATGCGAAGTGCAATCAATGAAGCTATTCCAGCAAGAACCGAACCCGCAATAACTAAGCCGGCATTAATTGCATCTGAATTTTCTAAAATGTTTTGGGTAGCAATACCAAGCGCGGCTGCTATCGAGGCAGCAGTGGTTCCTAAGGTAGGAAAAAGTGCATTAGCTGGGACGAGATCACCCTCATCGACTACATGGGGAAGTGAGGCAGACAGCGCAGCTTGCACGAATCTATTGACGCCAAGACTGATGAGGACAAGAACTGCAAGGATTACGCTCGCTGAACTGTTAGCAATCACCACCGCAATTGCAATCATTGTCACGACACGAAGCAAATTTGCACGAATCAAAATCGTGCGGCGAGACCAGCGATCAATAAAGACTCCAACAAAGGGAGCCACAATTGAATACGGCAAAAGTAGTATGCCAAATGCCAATGCAATTTTGCGTGGATCTGATTCTCGCTGTGGGGAGAATAATACGAAGGTCGCTAATGCGGTTTGCAGTAAACCATCTCCCGCTTGGCCAAAGATGCGCGCGCCAAGAAGTTCTCGCGCATTGGCATGTCGCAAGAACGAAAACGATCTAGCACTTGGGCGATTCACTTAATTCACGCTACCCCTAGTTTTATGAAATTGTCGTTTTGGGAAGAAAATTACCGAGATAAACAACTAAGGGCCCCTAGTCGAACTAGGGACCCTTAGTAAAGGAGGCCGCTTATGTGTCTACTACACCCGAAGCGCAACGGTTCTATAAATTACTTACTAGCAGCTACTTACCAGCAATGAAGTCTTCAACTTCTTGACGGCACTTAGTGTCGTCGTATTGAACCGGTGGACTCTTCATGAAGTAGCTTGAAGCACTCAGGATAGGGCCACCAATGCCACGATCTTTTGCAATCTTGCAAGCACGAATTGCATCGATGATGACACCAGCTGAGTTTGGTGAATCCCAAACTTCCAACTTGTATTCAAGGCTCAATGGCACATCGCCGAAAGCACGTCCCTCAAGGCGAACGAAAGCCCATTTGCGATCATCAAGCCAAGCAACGTAATCGCTTGGGCCAATGTGAACATTGCGAGGATCGATCTTGTCGCGTAGCTGAGATGTCACTGACTGGGTTTTGGAAATTTTCTTCGATTCCAAGCGATCGCGCTCCAACATGTTCATGAAGTCCATGTTGCCGCCAACATTTAGTTGATAAGTGCGATCAACAGTTACGCCACGATCTTCAAATAGCTTGGCAAGAACCCGGTGGGTGATTGTGGCACCTACTTGGCTCTTGATGTCATCTCCAACAATTGGAACTCCAGCGGCAGTGAACTTGTCGGCCCATTCTTTTGTACCAGCGATGAATACTGGAAGCGCATTAACGAATCCGACACCAGCATCAATTGCACACTGTGCGTAAAACTTTGCAGCTTCTTCGGATCCAACCGGAAGATAGCAAACTAATACATCAACTTTTGCATCCTTAAGTGCCTTAACAACATCAACTGGTGAATCATCGGATTCAACAACCATGTCACGGTAGTACTTACCAAGTCCGTCATAGGTATGTCCACGAAGAACTGTGATACCTGTCGGCGGGACATCGGAAAACTTAATCGTATTGTTCTCACTAGCAAAGATTGCGTCGGAAAGATCCTGGCCAACTTTCTTCGCATCAACATCAAATGCAGCAACAAACTTCACATCTTTAATGTGATAGTCACCGAACTGCACATGCATAAGCCCGGGGACTTGTGCCTTTGGATCAGCGTCTTTGTAATACTCAACGCCCTGTACCAGCGATGATGCGCAGTTTCCTACACCAACGATCGCTACTCTAACTTCACTCACTGTAAGCCTCCTAGTTGTCAGTGAATTTTTCTTACGGTCTTACTTTTTGTTAACTTGCGAGACTTGGGAGTTACCGCTGCTTGCGGCACCCTGCGATTGCTCTCGCGAGATAAGTTCGTTTAGCCAACGCACTTCGCGTTCAAGTGCATCTAGGCCATGTTGTTGCAGCTCTAAAGTGTATGAGTCCAAGCGCTCTCTGCCTTTAGACAAGTTTGTTTGCAGGTTTGCTAAGCGCTCTTCAACTCGACTGCGACGACCCTGCAAAATATGAATTCGAGTATTTACTTCGGTTTGACCGAACAGTGACATCCGCACTGCAAAGTTGTCATCGTCCCAAGCGCCTGGCCCACTATCGGCGACCATTGCATTGAAGTGAGCTAAGCCAGCGTCGGTTAAGGCATAAGTAATGCGAGCTCGCTTAGGGTATTTTCCAGTTCCAACTTCATCTTGTTCAACAAGAAGTCCACGCTCGACTAATGACTTAAGTGCTGGGTACAAAGCACCATATGAAATTGTGCTGAACAGACCAAGCACTGAAATTAATCGCTTACGAAGTTCGTAGCCATGTTGCGGGGTTTGGGCGAGTACGCCAAGGATCGCAAGCTCTAGAGCTTCAGATCTTTTGGCCACGGCGATTCCAACCCTTAAAAATAGGATATTTAGATGTATCAAATCGATACATCTAAATAATACAGTCCAGCTCAATTCCAGCAAATTGACGAGGTATTTCTGGCATATTTTCGACTAAATCAGGCCTTTTCTGCCGATACAGAGCGGAATTACTGAAATTGGTTGGTGCCAACAGCCAAAAGAAGCAGTTGAGGCCAGCGGGCTTAAAGTTGTCAGGTGAGCAGGCCCGGATCGCATCAGAGTATCTCGGGTATTCGAGCGGGCGGCATTAGTTCCGAACCGCCTCGTCCAATTCCATACCCAGCGGAGGATGTCGCAGATCCGGTTCGCCCGCGCCACGTTTTGGACTACGTTTTGGCTCGCCGGGCGGTCCTAGAACAAATCAAACATGATGCATTGCTACGAGAGCAAGTTTGTGATGCTGATCCATATCTATTGCGAGCCGCCAAACATCATGGCGAGGAGACGGAACGCCTGTGTCCGATGTGCGCTAAGAGTGAACTCGTACACGTGACGTATATCTTTGGCGATGATCTCGGGTACTTATCAGGAAGAGTAAAAACATCAGGCGAACTAAAGGTTTTAGCCTACGAGTACGGACATTTTCGGGTTTATGTTGTCGAAGTTTGCAAGTCATGTGGCTGGAATCATCTCCACATGTCATACGTATTAGGTGATGGCTCGCCTCGCACTCCACCTCGTGAGCCTAGAGATGTGCTGAAATAGAGGAATGGCAAACTATCCCCGCAAAAACAAGCGCGGCATCATGCGCTTCATCCCATCCGTAAAGCAATTAGTTTTACTTGCCGGATTCGGAATTGCCGCAGGATTACTTGCGATTGCGATCTCGGTGAAAGTAATAGCGATCCCGCAAGCCAGTGAAATTGCAACTGCGCAAACTACTATTTTGTTCTACGACGATGGTGTAACAGAATTAGCTCGACTTGGCGATGCAAACCGAGTATCGGTGGATTTTTCAGAAATTCCAGTCGTCACGCAACATGCAATGCTGGCCGCTGAAGATCGTGAATTTTATAGCCATGGAGGCTTTTCTATCCGCGGAATTTCTCGCGCAATTTATACAAATCTTATGGGTGCCTCAGGTGCTGGTGGCGGCTCCACAATTACTCAGCAATATGCAAAGAATGCATTTCTAACGCAAGAACGCACAGTTACCCGTAAAGCCAAGGAACTGGTGCTCTCAATCAAACTCGAAACTCTAATTAGCAAAGATCAAATTCTTGCTGACTACATGAACACAATTTATTTTGGAAGACATGCATACGGCATTGAAAGTGCATCAACTTCATATTTTGGTAAGAGCGCAAAAGATTTAAATTTTTCCGAGTCAGCTTTTTTAGCTGCGATCGTTCAGGCACCAAGTGGATTGGCGCCGGAAAAGAA
>Ga0114959_10003576_pt1 | contig 12160 bp, 20 predicted proteins | sample C_130625_EF_Meta_FD_87317 | JGI IMG/M metagenome (GOLD analysis project Ga0114959, IMG submission 87317) | Freshwater microbial communities from Lake Croche, Canada to study carbon cycling - C_130625_EF_MetaG | ecosystem: Environmental > Aquatic > Freshwater > Lake | place: Lake Croche, Canada...
CGTGCAATGCAAGGTATCAAGGGCTTGAAAGGCGATAACGCCGATCAAGACGCTGGTATCAGCATCGTATTGCGCGCTATGCAAGAGCCATTGCGTACGATCGTTAGCAACGCCGGTGAAGATGCTGGTGTAGTTGTTAATGCAGTACAAGCAAGCACGGGTAATAACGGCTATAACGCAGCTACTGGTGAATACGGTGACCTCGTTGCACAAGGCGTGATTGATCCAACTAAAGTAACCAAAACTGCATTAGTAAATGCTGCTTCTGTTGCTGGCTTGTTGTTGACAACCGATTGCGCAATCTCCGAAGCACCAAAAGATGAATCTGGTGCTGGTGGTATGCCTGATATGGGCGGTATGGGCGGTATGGGCGGTATGGGCGGCATGATGTAATAGCCCCACCTCCTCAGCAACCCTGCTGTAGAAATAAGAGCGCCTGGTTCAAAAGACCAGGCGTTTTTATTTGGGTGTAAGCTATGTCCAACTTTACCTTTAGGATCTGCGTCAATATGGCTAGTCGCAATCGGGCAATCCCCTTCATATATTTGTCTCTAGTCTTCGCAGGCTTTTGCTTGGGCTCTGGCGCTGTGGTCGCTCAATCAGCCGACTCTCAGCCGGTATTTCAAAAGAGCGTTTCTGATCTGCGCAACCATCGTTATTGCGAAGTTCTGTTGGGAAAGCGTGAGTGTCTCAAGTTGCAGATAAGGGTATTTAATACTCAAGGACTCAATCTTTGTCCTGAAGCGCAATGGAAGGAATTAAACAAAGATGCTATTGCCAAAAGTTTTGATGCCTCATTTGTCATGTTAAATGGACCGCGCTATTGGGTCATGGATGAGGTTCAGGCAGCGGGCAACACTGTAAATGATGTGAAAGAGTCTTTTGGTGGCATTGAGATGAATTTACGGGCAACTGTACAGTTAAGCCTGCTAAAGCAATTGATGGGCAGCAAGAGTTACACTCCTAACGAAATTACCCGCACTACTAATTTTGTATATAGAGCCGGTAGTGCTGTATACGAGCTTACCTCTCCTGCACGAGAGGTTTATGTGATGCAGTCATACTCGCAAATTGTGAATCCCTCGCTCAGCATGAAAGACTTGCCGGTATTGGGCGAGCAACTGAAATTACCTGCTGGCTGGACTTACCAAAGCCGCGTACTCGATCAAGAGCTTTCTTTGATAGCGAATGGCGTTGCCTATGTATTGCAGGATAATTTATCCAATAGCTATCAGAGGCGCTAGTTATAAAAAAACCGCCCGAAGGCGGTCAATTATTTAAAGCTCTTTGAAATGGTGCTTACTCAACAGCCTTGACCATGTCTTCAACTACCTTCTTCGCATCACCGAAGACCATCATAGTTTTATCCATGTAGAACAGTTCGTTATCAATAGACTGTTGCCCTTCGGGCTTTTGCGGGCGATTCATGGGCGAATCTAATTCCTGCGTTGTTAAACATAAATACATGCGAACGTTCTCATTATGTCAGATTTGACAGAAATTTCTACCCGCATTTGGACAGAATCTGGACAAGCCTAGCCACCCCATTCAATTTCTGAGAATCTTGAAACCACCGTACCCGTACCTCCTTAATTAGCCATCTTATCTTGGCTACCAATGCACTCAAAAATGCTCGTGTGCTGATCTATTTTTTAAATAAGTTTTTTTTGAATCATTCTGGCTAAACGCTGGGTTCTGAAGAATTTTTTCACTTATTATTTTTTGTTAAAAGTTCAACAACGCTAACCTGTAAGCAGGCAGCTAATTTGCTAAGTATTTCTAGTGAGGGGTTAGCAATTTGGCGCTCTATTTTGCTAACAAGGGTTCTATCTACTCCAGATTCAAGTCCGAGCCTTTCTTGGGCGATTCCCTTTGCTCGCCTGAGGGTCCTTAAATTGTCGCTTAACACCACTTTCAGCTTAGTAAAGTCTTTTTCCCACATAGTAACCCCCTAAATACAAGGGTTATCACGCATAAATAGATTTAAAGCCACGGTTTATATTCCACGGTTTTAAAGCTACAATAATTCCATTACTTAAAACCTTTATGAGTTTCAAATGAAATTACTTACTGCCATCATCTTTTTATTTCTATTGGCTTCTTGTGGAGGCGGGGGTGGTGGAGGTGGTGGAGGTAGCTCATCAACTCCCACTCCTGCAGCAGCACCATCTTGCATCAATTCTCAGGTTGCAGGGTGTACATATAGTGCAACTGATCCCACACAAACAACATACGGTTGGTGGCAAGGAACAAGCTATGTTGGTTCCAATGTAAGACCTGCTTATTTTGCTGCTAATAGTCTAGGCTCATTCCAAATGTATTTGGGAAATGATTTTGCTGGAGGATATTTTGCGGGAAGTTCTGCTACACAAGGTTCTGTCTTGACCCTTTCATCTACTGTGGGTGTAGATCCACTTGCATCATATTTATACTCAGCATCCTTAAGTGGTTCGGATGGTGGCGTTATCACAAACAAGATATTGAGCTTTACACAACCAAGATATAACTTGGCAAATGCGTCAATGACAATGAGTTATACATACAATACCGCTGGCGATAGTCCAATTAGTAACTATGTAGGAAACTATGTAAGTGGTACATCGAGCCTTAATATTGCATCAAATGGTCAAATATCTGCTACATATCCAGCACCTATTTATATTCCTTACAATCAAAATCAGATGTGTACATTGACCACATCAGTCGCTACCTCTGCCTTAATGAAGAATGTGGTTTTAAGTGGAACTGATACATGTAACCAAACTCCTTCTATGGGGCTTTATTACTTTACTCTTACGGGGGTTGGTCATATGGTACTAAGGCTGAGTATCGCAAATAATACTTCCCAGAAGGCAATCGTTTTTTAGAACTCTTCGATTTCTATGAATGACTTCAGATAATTTTAAGCCACTCTACGGAGTGGTTTTTTATTGACTACCAGCCCCTATCAATTTCCCAGAATCTTGAACCCATCGTACCCGTACCTCCTTAATCTGCCGCCTTGCTTAAGATACCTATGCACTCAAAAACGCTCATAGGATCTGCCAAGCTTCGCTTTTGGAAGTAACCCGCTTATGAATTTATATTGAAAGAGGGTAGGGGTGTATATTTTTAGTTATGAACTGTTTATTTTGTGAAATCCCCCTAGAGCGAATAATTGCATCCAATGAGCTAGCTTATGCTATTCGTGATGGCTTTCCTGTTACCCCCTTACATACGCTAATCATTCCTAAACGACATGCAGTTGATTACTTTGAATTAACTAAGGACGAGTTACTTGCCTGTAACGAACTGATTCATCAGTTAAAAGAATCGATAATCAAAGAAGATTCATCCGTAGTTGCATTTAATATAGGCATGAATGCTGGTGAGGCTGCAGGACAAACCGTTTTCCATTGCCACATGCACTTAATACCTAGGCGCAAGGGTGATGTATCCAGCCCAAGAGGTGGTATACGTCACGTAATTCCTGATAAAGGTCATTATCAAGAGGTAAACGACTAATGAAAAACCTTGAACTCTGGTCTGAATACTCTAGAGAACAAATTCATGGAATTTTTTCTCCTGAAACAAAATTTACTCCACAAGCAGGCACTTGGGGGTTGCACGGTATTATTCCAGTTCCCAATAGGCAGGGTGACTGGGTATTCATAGTCACCTATGGAAATAAGCAAGGTGAGCATACCTTTGATGAGTCCATCACTGAGGACGGAGTATTGAGTTGGCAATCACAGCCCAGAATGGACTTTAATAGTGCCGCAATCCAATCATTTATCAATCATGATGATAGAGTTAATAATATCTATCTATTTTTGAGGGCTAACGATAAAAATCCATATGGTTATTTTGGTAGGGTTGGATATTTGACTCATGACTCTGAAAGACAAAATCCAGTTTATTTTCAATGGCAGATATTGGATTGGGAGCCACCAGTTGAATTTATAGACAAGGTAGGCATTAACTTAATAAAGTCTGAGCCAGCTGAATCTTCGCAGTCCGAGGTAGTGCTTATCAATCAATTGGTATTTGTCGATAAGCCAGTCCCAAAACTAAGAAGCGCAGGTGTAAAAACAAGTGAATTTAGATCACGAAAATCACCAGACTATGGATTAATGGATGCTCGAAATAAAAAGCTTGGGTTGGAAGGAGAATTATTCATATTGGATCAGGAAATCCGAGTGCTTAAAGAGGCTGGGAGGTCTGACTTAGCTGATAAGGTAGTACATATTTCAGTTGTGGAGGGTGATGGTGCAGGACATGATATTAAGTCATTTGATCTTGATGGGAATCCCAAATATATCGAAATTAAAACAACTAAAGGATCAGCACTAACCCCGTTCTTTATATCCCCTAATGAATTGGAATATAGCAAGCAGCATCCTGAGGGATACCACTTATATAGACTCTATGAATTTGATCCGTATACAAAAGTTGGTAAGGTCATCGTACTTCGTGGAAATCTTTCAGATCAGATAAATTTGACCCCAACACAGTACAAGGCAGACTTTAATATTGCCTTAAGGTCTAGTTATTTAAATATTAATTGAAAGATTGAGGACTTCTTTTCATTAATATTGATCCCAGCACCAGCTCTTATGGGAGAATATATTTCATTTCTTGGGCATCCTTCCACCAGCTTTCAAGCACTCATCTAAGGTCTTATAAGGGGTGAAGTTCTTAGTTTGACTGTAATAGGTTGAATTAGGGGCATGGCAGATACCTGATTTACTCATCTTTACAGGTTCAGATGCAGCAAATGCCGTTGCCATCAATAGCAGGCTAGTGATTAGTGCAATAACTGTAGATTTCATAATCAAACGGTATCACAATGATGTATAAATTGGGGGCTAAAAATGAAGAAATTTCTGATTTTTGCTACTTGTGTTCTATCTACAGGGGCTTTTGCACAGCAAAGCTACCAGCAGATTGGTAATCAAAGGTACTACCAAAATGGCTCATCTTCTCAACAGATTGGTAATCAGACCTATTATTCAAATGGTCAATCAGCCCAGCAAATTGGAAACCAGACCTATTACTCAAACGGAACTTCTGCACAGCAGATAGGTAATCAGATCTATTACTCTAAGGGTGTTTCAGCTCAGCAAATAGGCAATCAGACTTACTTTTCAAATGGTAAAAGCTGTCAACAAATCGGGAATCAGACTATTTGTAACTAAAGGACCGATTGATAAAAAATGAATTTTAGAAAGGGACTAATCCGTCTATTTATTGTCTCAACCCTGTTTGTTGGTTTGGTCGGCTATTACAACGGCGCAAGCGATGGGAATTTAACTCAAACGCATTTTTACGGCGTCATGAGCAATGCCATTCGTCAAATGGATACTCCTGAATGCCAAGCTATTGTTGCAAAGAATCCTACGGAAATAACTAGTCTATCCGGAAAGGGAGTAGAGAAATGTACCGACCTTGCTGTAGTTTGGAATAATGCAAGAGCCTACCACATCAAGCAGAATCGAACGGGGCTTGTTAATGTTGAGGATGTCCGTAATAGCTATCAAGAAGTATGGGGTAACTACACAATTACTCGTGGGCTATTTAATGCAATGTCGGTAATGCTTGGCTACTGGTTTATTCTGGTCGCAGTCTTATTGCTGTTCTTTATATGCCGATGGATTTGGCGTGGCTTTAAGAGTAAATAATGAAAAAAATATTTTCAGTTTTGATTCTTTTGCCAGCGGGTATTTATGCTCAAGCTATTTATGATGCCAATGGTCAATATAAGGGCTATAGCCAAACATCGCCTAGCGGTGTGACTAATACCTATAATTCTATGGGTCAGAATGTAGGCTCTTCTCAAATTGATAATGGGCAGCGTAATTTCTATACACATAATGGTGCATATCAAGGCACAAATACTGCGCCAGCTTACAACGCACCAAACACTACAATTAATGCTCCTAGACAAGCACCACAAGCACCTGTTATGAAGGGTTGGTGATTTGTGGCTTAAGTTTGGGATATTCGGTTTTTAGATTGGGCTTGTAATTTCATTATTTACTGGAGGGTAATATGTCTCTTTTGCTGAAAATACATCAAATTCACGATTGTCTAACTGTAGTTTGCGATGTCGAGTCGGATATATTTGATAGTAGCTTCAAGGGGCTTTTCCGAAAGAAAGATTATGAGGGCAATGATGGGGCCCTTCAGGTAGCGTCGGGAAAGCTGGTAGAAATTCACGAGTCTTTAAAAGTCTTTCATTCAGATCAGGCAGGTATTCAAATGGTTGCAGAGGATGCTATGAATTATGCGTATATGCTAGTTGTGTCAACAGTTCAACTGATGGTGATCAATAAGAGCCTGGAGGCCAAGGCAAATGGTCAGGCCTACTCAATGGGGAAATACAATGAGGATGTGAAGTTGTTTCAGGAGGCTCAGCAGGCATATATGAGTCTGGGAGCAAAGTTAAATGCTGACTACAAGTTATACGCGTATGAAATTGCTAAATTAGAAGATTAATAAGATTCATCATTTTTATATTTAACCAAATTTTTTCATAGGAGTAAAAAATGGGATTTCTTGACACATGGAACGTCAGTGGAATAACGACGGACGCATCTAAGAGTTCCGAGCCATTTTATTTATTGGCCGAAGCAATAGATTCGGATGGTGAATTTGAAATACCTATCAACATGTTGCTTAGTGCAGCAAGCCATTTTGTTCAATTGAAGAATAATTTTGATTTATTCTTCAATTCTGGAATTAAGAGCCATAAAACAGATGCAGTCAAGTTCTTGGTAATTTTTGCCGCATACGGAACAGGTAAAGATTGCACTGGATGGCAATGGCAAAATGTTAGACATTTATCGCAGGGACTTTACACTAGTATGAAAGATTCCCCAGCGCACTTTTTGCACTTCAATACACCGTTGATAGAGACTGCTAATAGCGAAGTAATAAGATTTATTGAGCAAAATCGCTAAATCTACATAATGGTGGTTTTACTTGGTATTGTCTTGTGTCTGCCACATTGCTAATGGAAAAATAATGAAAATATCATTCCATACCTTCAATCCGTTCTATTTATGCTTTTTATTTGCCTTACCAAGCTATGCTGCAATAAACTGGACTGAAGTTGATCCATCAGATTCTAGAAAGTTTTCTTTTTTTTATGATGCAAGTTCAATTACCAAACAAGGGAATATTGCCTCAATCAAAACATTAAAGAACTTTAAGGAGCCACAGAATTCGGTGGATCCCAATAAGCCCTATACCTTTATGTCAAAAACCACTCTTCAGGAAATTGATTGCTCTAAGAATAAATATAGAAATAGAGAAATTTCTATGTGGTCTAAAGAGGGTGGCGAGGGTAAATTAGAGCAAAGTCATAATTATGGTCAAGATACAAGCTGGGGAAAATGGGTCAAAACTACCTCTATTGAATCTGTTTTAGTGAGTAAGGCGTGCAGAGGTTCGTAAGCGGTCTGGAATAGATCACACCGTATCCACCCCCCATTTTCTAATTTGAAATATCCCATTTCAAGACATTAGCTGGGGTAAGTAAAGGTATTAAATATGAGTCTGAGTTTACGAAGCGCAGAAGACCGTTTAACTAAGGTTTCTAAAACCTATTCTGTGCGCATATATGACAACTTAGATCCAATAACTCTAAATCTAAGAATATTTTCCGAAAAGATGACTGTTAAATACACATTTGGTGCTTTTATGCACCAAATGGAAATAGATAATGAGGGTAATTTTCAGGAAGAAATTTTTCGTTTGGATAAATTGCTTACTCACAATGAATCAAAGGGCATTACTTATAGGCAATATGGAGCAATTGATCCTCATGAAGGATCTACGTTAAATCATGTCAGAACTTACTTTGTCTCTGGTGCAGCTAACGGGATGTTTGGATATGGCATAACCAAGGAGGAGCGATTTCCCGATGTGTGGTTAGCGCTTGAAGCTACTTCAAATTTATTTTTCCGACTATTAATTGCTAGGCAATCAACTTTGACGATTCTTAATTTACGTATTCACTCTAAGACTCTTACCGAAAAAATTGAGACTTCACAATACATTAGCCAGTGGCGATGGGGCGACATCCCCTAACTTCAAGCTATAGAAAATATTTACTGGGGCTATATACCATCAGGACATCCAAGCCCATCAGCTAGAGTTGATGCTTTCCTTCAAAATATTGGTGTTTTGGCGCAACAATACATAACAATGTTTGGTTTTTGATTTAAGATAGAAGCATACATAAAGAGGGGGCGAAAGCCCACAGCAACCAGTCCAAAGGACAACGGTGCTACGCTTATAGCGAATGTGATCTAGCTCTGACTAGATAACTAAACGACAAGCCCCTTCTACGGGGCTTTTTTATTGCCTCCGCTCTTTAATAATTTAGATCCCATAGGGAGGGAGAAGGAGTTTTCATGTCAAAAAATGAATCTGACAAGCCAAGTTATCAAGATTTGATTAATGAAATTGCTGCAATGTTAGATGGGAAGGACTCGGGAGCAGCGCTTACTGCATTGACAGTCTTATTGGGTAATGCGGGTTACTTCCATGAAATGGATTTTGAAGAATTTATAGCTTATGTAGAACGTAATACCTACTTAGTCTATAAAGACCAAAAAGAGGCAGAAGAGTTGTTTGTATTGCATTAAAGGGTGGATTTAGTCCGACTTGCTACACCCGTTATTTTGACGAAGCAGCTAAACAGGAGGTTGTTATGAAGGATGTAAAAAAACAAAGTTTGGTGGAACTAGCAATATCTAGAGGATTTAGAGTTGCAGATGAGAATGATCCGATTTATACCGATGGTTGGGTTGTAATCAGCTCAGTAAGTAAAGAATTGGAGCGCTTAGCCAAGGAAGAGGAGGGTAAAAATGAGACCGAAGAGTGAACAGGAAATCTGGAATGAAAACGTAGCTAATATGCAGTTAAAGTTGGCTCCTAAAAAGGTCTTTGAGAAGCTATTAAACGAGTCCTACGACCCAATCGCTAATGCGATGAGCCGACACCCTAAGCTGACAGAAGAAGAGGCTGAAGCGATGGCAAAGGCATTTGGGTTTTAACTTATAAGGGGCTTTATGCCCCTTTTTTCTTTAGCAAGAACAAGCCACGAACAGGATTGACATGATGCTGTATCAATGGATACTTGCTGGTGCTTAGTGTGGGTAAGATTCTTATCGTTTACTCGACTATTCATAGCCTTTTCTGTATCAATATTGCCCCCAATTGATACTAATACTGTAGAGGTCCTCATGCTATTAGAGTAACCATAAGATCTTGCTAACATTCATGTTTATTCCTAGATGGTACTAAGAACAAATTACTTCTGCCTACCATATTCAGCTTGATAAATAGGGTGTAGCCACTTGCAGGATCATTAAAGTACTTCTACAAATGACTACGTGTTTACAACTGCAACACAAGTTGTAGTAATCAACTAGAACTTATATTCTCCTGCATTTGTGAAAGCGAAATATTTAAGGCATGTAAGAAAGGCTCAGGACGAGACTGAATAGCTTGGACAAGGGGTTGCCATATACTTTCTTTAAAGTCATGCGAGGCAAGTTCCTTGCAAGCCTCAATAGCCTTTTGACTAGCAATTCTCTTAGCATGTCCCTTTAAATGTTGTGACGAGGTAAAGCCATACTTATGCCCAACAATGCTATACAAATCTTCATTACGTTTTCGGCATATGCCTTTGTATCCCAATACATTGCTTGAGGGTAATTTAGATCCCATAATCGGCACCATAATGACATGCAAATGGGGTGTGTTTTCATCGTAGTGAATAATGGCATGTGCAATAGGACAGATTGGATAGCGTAAGCGTAGCCAATCAAGACACTCTATATACAGGGATTCAAAATTACATTGAAATCCATGGGTTGTAGTGAACATCCATTCAATTGCATACGCTTTATCAAAACGTTTATTAACCCCCTTGTTTGGATTAATGCCAGCCTCTGTAACGAGTCTTAGGACTCGATCATCAAGGGTCTCTGTACCAAGCGGTATCAATTCTCTGTTTAGGTGGCTTTGTTCTGGGTTGATATGGTTAAAGGTTTTAACCTCTGCTGGGATTTTTCGTAAGTTGTGGGCTTCTGCTAAAGCAAGAGTTCTCTTGAAGCCATTACGTTTTAATAGAGTGCCGTGCACAGTTAATTTATACATAAATTTTCCTTAGGATTGTTTCCGCACAAACCTAAAGAGAAGGCTTGCGCAGTACTACACGCAAGCCTCGATACCTCGTCACCATCTGGATTTGTAAAGTGACTTTCTTATCCCTTTCGGGTCCCTATCTATGTAATGGTGACTAAATCCATTACCGCATAATACCAACGGGGGCTTTAAGCCCATCGATACCAGTCTTGTCAGGACTGTCTTTGTAATCGTATGTTCATTTTAAATAACAAAACTTTGTAAAGATATGGATGAATAAAACGATAGTAATGACAGGCTGTTAAAACGTCTTACAAGTTTCTTACATCCATTTCAATTTTCTATTCAAAGATCTACGAAGCAATGAATTGCATAACGTTTAAACGAATAGTTACCATAAAAAAGTATAAAAATTTACTCGCATAGAATGTTTAAACGATCTACTGATCATAAAAAATTAACTTCATCTACTGCATAAGCTGTTTAAACAAGGTTGTATCAACTTTATAAAGACCTCCGTCTGAGCGTTTAAACTTTTTATACATTTATTTCATATAGAAAATGGATGTTGTATTTATGCAATTTTTTGAGCAAGTAATTCTGCGCTCGGATGGTAATAACGTTTAAGCATTCCCAAACTTTTATGTCCAGAGACTGCAGATAGTTCAATCAGATTCGGTAGCTTTCCAGCAAGGCGAGTAATGCCCATGTGCCTCAGATCATGGAAGTGAAAATCCTCCAGCCCCGCTTTGACTCTAGCCCTTTCAATGGCTGCAGATAGCGTGGTTCGATTTACTGGAAATACTTCGCCTCGAAGATTTCTAGGGAGTGTATTGAGTATTTCAATGGCGGCAAAAGACAAGGGAACCGTTCGTGGCTCACCATTTTTAGTGAATGGAATAAAAGCAGTACGCTTTTGAAGATCGATATGTTCCCAGCGTAGATCAAGTATTTCGCCTCTTCTCATTGCAGTTTCTAGGGCAAATTTAGTGAGTGGAAGTATCCAAGTGTTAGCGTTCTTTACTCTTGGTGCAAGAGCTTTGTATAGCCTGTCTAGTTCATCCTCAGACAGAATGCGGTTGCGCCCTTGTGGGCTTGCTGGTTTTTTTACTAGCGGGATAGGATTAATCATATTGATACCCCATTCCCGCCTTGCATGGTTAATGATGGAAGAGAAGTAGCTGAGCTCCCGAATCACTGTGCCATTAGAAATAATCTTTAAACGCTCATCCCTGTAATCCGCTATTTTGATTGGAGTAAGGGCAGACATGCATAACTTGGCTATTGGATGTCTTGCAAGCGCTCTGAGGCGGTAGGTATCCTCTTTCATGCTTCTGGTCTTCAACGTGACCTCTTGCACGTAACGCTCTATAACGTCTTTAAAAAGGGTTCTATCGGCTAATACCAAATTGGTATAGCTTCCCTTATCGATGTCAGTTTCTACATGCCTTGCCCAGCGCTCAGCATCGTGCCGAGACTGAAAGGACTTTGCGATGGGTTGTTCACCCTTTCGGGTGATTCGGGCTTGCCACTTACCGTTGCGGTTACGAATTGATGCCATTTTTCTGCCTCAGTTGGACAGAAATTGGACAAGCCCTAGTAAATTTCCCTTACAGCCTTATAACAATTGGTCTGGCAGTCTTACTCAACAGCCTTGACCATGTCTTCAACTACCTTCTTCGCATCACCGAAGACCATCATAGTTTTATCCATGTAGAACAGTTCGTTATCTAGGCCTGCATAACCAGCTGCCATCGAGCGCTTGTTCACGATGATGGTTTTAGCTTTAAATGCCTCCAAGATAGGCATGCCAAAGATGGGGCTACCTGGAGTACGCGCAGCAGGGTTCACCACATCGTTTGCACCTAGTACTAAAACAACGTCAGCTTGACCAAAATCGCTATTGATATCTTCCATTTCGAATACTTGATCGTAGGGTACTTCAGCCTCAGCCAACAGTACATTCATGTGACCAGGCATACGACCAGCCACTGGGTGAATTGCATACTTCACAGTCACA
>Ga0114959_10003577_pt1 | contig 12160 bp, 10 predicted proteins | sample C_130625_EF_Meta_FD_87317 | JGI IMG/M metagenome (GOLD analysis project Ga0114959, IMG submission 87317) | Freshwater microbial communities from Lake Croche, Canada to study carbon cycling - C_130625_EF_MetaG | ecosystem: Environmental > Aquatic > Freshwater > Lake | place: Lake Croche, Canada...
CTAAAGCTCTAATGATGCAATCACCTAGAGCCTTGGCATGCACTGAAGTCCCAACTATCGAACAGATGGTTGGAGTGAGGGAAGTAAAAACTGCATCAGGCCCAGCCGCTACCGCGTAGAGCTGTTGATCCTCGGCTCCAAGATACATGTCTGTCGGTTGTCCAAAGAGTATTGAATTTCTGATCAAGGCAGCCTTTGGAGTTGCTGAAATATTCAGCGCAGATGAAAGAGATTTCCCACTGATCGACGAGACCGAGAAACGATAGACCGAGTTGTTAGATAATCCAGTGAATCTAACCGAGGTAGCTTTCGAGGACAGAGTCTTTACACTCTCCCATGTTCCCTTGCTAGCGGAAACTCGATAGCCGGTTATTTTGTATTTTTGGGATGCAGTCGCCTTTACCCATTTCACAATTACAGATGTGTTTCCTGCAACGGTTGAAATGGTTTTAGGTTTAGGAATTGAAGAATTAACAGTTGCGGCATTGGTTACTCCACCAACAGCTAGCAAACCAACTACAAGACTCGACATAGCGAGAAGCCGGATAACGTTGCGCAAAAGTGTCCTCAATAATTCCATTGCAGACGTTTCGCACAAAACGCTGTTATCAGGCTAACAGAGTGCAGCTGATAACCCTCAAAGCTAAGCAACTAGCAAAAGGAGTTGACTAAGACTTTCTTGAAGTAAGTACCTGGTCAATAAGACCATACTCAAGAGCTTGAGCTGCTGTCAGTATCTTGTCACGCTCGATGTCCTTGCTAACTTGCTCCTGAGACTGCTTAGAGTGCTTGGCAATGGTTTCCTCGAGCCAGACACGCATACGCATGATCTCAGCAGCCTGAATCTCAATGTCAGATGCCTGACCACGGCCACCACCACCGGATGCTGGCTGGTGAATCAAGATGGTTGAGTTAGGCAGAGCAAGCCTCTTGCCAGGGGCTCCACCGGCTAGCAGAACTGCAGCTGCAGAAGCAGCTTGACCAAGACATACGGTCTGAATCTGAGGTTTGATGTATTGCATGGTGTCGTAGATGGCAGTCAGCGCAGTGAATGAACCACCAGGTGAATTGATATACATTGTGATATCGCGATCCGGGTCCTGTGATTCAAGAACCAGTAGCTGAGCCATGATGTCATCAGCTGTTACGTCATCCACCTGTGCACCAAGGAAAACAATTCTGTCCTCGAATAGCTTGGTGTATGGGTCAAGGTGACGGTAACCGTAAGGAGTTCTCTCTTCAAATGAAGGAAGGATGTATCTGGCTTCTGGCATGTTGTTAGTTGTCATTAGAGTGTCCCTTACTTGGTGCCTACGCCAGTTGAAACTGCTGCGAATTCTTGAATGTGATCAACGAAGCCATACTCCAAAGCCTCTTGAGCATTGAACCAACGGTCACGGTCACCATCTGCCATTACCTGTTCAACTGTTTTACCAGTTTGCTTTGCCGTGATTGCTGCAAGCTGCTTCTTCATGTCGTTGATTAGGAACGCTTGAGTCTGGATGTCAGCTGCTGTTCCGCCGAAACCACCAAGTGGCTGGTGAAGGAGTACTCGAGTGTTTGGGGTTAGGAAGCGCTTGCCTTTGGTTCCTGCAGTTAGAAGGAACTGACCCATTGATGCACACATACCGATACCAACAGTTACAACGTCGTTTGGAACATACTGCATGGTGTCGTAGATAGCCATACCTGCTGTGATAGATCCACCAGGAGAGTTGATGTATAGGAAGATGTCCTTGGTTGAATCCTCAGCTGCAAGAAGCAGCATCTTGGCACAGATTTCGTTTGCATTATCGTCGCGAACGTCATCGCCTAACCAAATGATTCGGTCCTTGAGCAGTCTTTCGAAGACGTTGCTCAGTTGAGTATTTTCAGCCATCTATAGTTCCTCTATCTTTGTGTGTTGCCTAATCAAGATAACCGAGGAAACCGCTAAATCTTCGCAGTGTTCGCCACAGGCAAATTTAGTCGTGGTCGTGACCCTCGTGGTTCTCAGGAGCGAAACCATCATCAGTCTTAGTGAATTCTGCAAGGTCAACCTTCTTGCCAGCGCTGTCGGTGACAGTAGCAGCCTCAAGAACGATGGACAGCGCTTTGCGACGGGCAACTTCAGCTACAAATGAAGGAATCTGACCCTGCTCATCAACTACCTTGACGAACTCGTTAGGCTCCATGCCGTAAGACTGGCTGGCCTGGATTAAGTACTGAAGAAGTTCGTTCTCGTTGACTCTGACCTGCTCTGCTTCAGCAATCGCATCGAGCAACATCTGAACCTGGAAGGACTTAGTTGATTCAAGGATTACCTCTGCACGGTGTGGGTCATCGCTTGCTTTACCTTCGCCTTCAAGGTGACGCTCAACATCAGCATTAACCAATTCATCTGAAACTGGAACTTCAACCAGAGTTAGAAGTTGTTCGGTTAGAAGTTCACGAGCCTGAAGACCTTGGGTGTATGACTTGCTTCTCTTGATCTGCTCTTCGATTGAAGAACGAAGTTCAGCAACTGTGTCGAATTCACTGGCCATCTGAGCCCAAGCGTCATCTAGTGCTGGGAGCTCTCTTTCCTTCACTGCATTTAGTGTCACAGTGATTTCAGCTTCCTGACCAGCTTTATCGCCACCAACAAGTTTGCTCTTGAATGTCGTGGTCTCGCCTGCGGTCAAAGTATCCAGTGCATCATCGATGCCATCTAGAAGAGAATCGCTACCAATTTCGTAAGAAATATTCTGAGCCTGATCGATCTGTGTTCCATCAACTGATGCAATTAGGTCAATAGATGTGAAGTCACCCTTTTGTGCTGGACGCTCAACGGTTACTAGAGTTCCAAAACGTGAACGAAGGCGGTCAATCTCTGCTTCAACTTCACTGTTGTCTACCTTGATGGTGTCAACAGTTACCTTCAAACCTTTGAACTCAGGAAGCTTGATTTCAGGTCTGACTTCAACTTCAATTTCAACAACTAGATCTCCAGCAAAAGTCTTTTCATCAGGAGTTGACTTCACATCAGCTGACGGCTGACCTAGTGGGCGAAGTTTCTCTTGCTCAATGGCTTTGCGGTAGATGGAATCAAGTCCATCGTTGATTGCGTGAGCCAAGATTGCTCCACGACCAACTCTTTGATCCAGGATTGCAGCTGGGATCTTTCCCTTACGGAATCCAGGGATGTTTACTGTCTCAGCGATGTGCTCGTAGGCGTGATCAAGACTTGGCTTGAAGTCAACTGGGTTCACCTCGATGGTTAGCTTCACACGGGTTGGGGTTAGGCGTTCAACTACAGTCTTCAACGGTATCTCCTGAGCAAGGTTCCACTAAAAGTGAACCGGTTTTGTTTTACAAAAATGGTCGGGGTGACAGGACTCGAACCTGCGATATCCTGCTCCCAAAGCAGGCGCGCTAGCCACTACGCTACACCCCGGTGGTTTTTATCCTCACTTACGCAAGAACAAAACAACCTTGGTAATCCTAACCCATAGAATGTATTTGCGCTTAAAGTTATTAAGCATTGCGGATGTAGCTCAATGGTAGAGCCTCAGTCTTCCAAACTGATGGTGCGGGTTCGATTCCCGTCATCCGCTCCAATTACCGCTGGCAGCCAGGACACCAATAGAGTTTCCGGGTTGCCATAAGCTCAATAACCACGGTTGTAGAGCACCTCAGGCAGCCCAAACCCTCTCTTTTATAGACATAGTTTCGGTCAGCCTTCTTAGGCTTTTTAGTCAGCAGCTCTTCTCGGGTGATCATGAAACCGGTCCTCACCCCCACTTTCATCAACTTCACTGAGTCTTCCCACAGGGAAACTATCTGTTCATTCGAAAGTTGATTCCCTAAGACATGAGGGCTTATTCCTGCTCGAAACAGAATCTCTGCGCGATAGACATTTCCAATTCCACTGATGACATCTTGGTTCATCAACAATATCCCGATTGGACTCTTGGATGACTGAACACGGTCAATGAACTTCGCTTGCTCAATCTTTTTAGGGTCGGGGTTAGTAGGGTCTGGGCCAAGACGTTTCTCAATGAGCTTTACTGACTTGGTGTCAATCACTTCACAGACTGTAGGTCCTCGAAGATCGGCAATATTTAAATCATCAAAGAATCTAACTCGAACTGCTCCGCTGAGAGTGTCTTCTTTTGCTCTAGGGACAAATCTCCACTTACCGTAAATACCTAGGTGGACTCGGCAGGTCAATTTGTTATCGAAATCAATGAACAGCTGTTTACCGATTGCCCTGACTCGCTTTACCTTTTGACCTGAAATCAGTTTTGCTTCCGAGGAAAAGCGCCCCTGCGGTGAATCAACTTGGACCGGTTTGCCTTTGAATAACCTATTTAGTTCATTAGCGATTCGCTGAACGGAATGACCTTCAGGCATAACTGTTAGAGAATCTCACCGGTTTGTTCGTAAATCCCGATCTTGCCGATTCTCCGAATGTGTCTTTCATCCTGTGAGAAAGGTTCAGCAATAAAGGCATTGACTAGCTCAAGAACTTCTTCCTGGCTGTGTTGACGAGCACCGATGGCAACCACATTTGCATCGTTGTGTTGACGAGCAAGTTTTGCTGTGTCCTGATTCCAAACCAGAGCTGCCCTGATGCCATGAACTTTATTAGCTGCAATCTGTTCCCCGTTACCAGAGCCGCCAAGGACGATACCTAGAGCCTGAACACCAGCATCCTCATCTGCTCGAACTGCCAAGGCTGCTGTAATGCAGAAACTTGGGTAGTCATCAAGGGGGTCATATTCCTTAGGTCCGTGATCAAAAACCTCGAGTCCGGCCTTAGAAAGCTCAGAAATCAAGAAATGGCTTAGGTCGAGACCAGCATGGTCTGTGGCAATGTGTATACGCATTTTTAGGCTTCTTTTTAGGGTTATCGTTGGTCAATACTAGGCTAGTTCCTAACGTCCCTAAACAACCATTGGAGTTTGTAATGCCTGCTGAAAATCTAACCCGCCTGGAAGCCATCGAGCGTGCCGAGCTAGTTGAGGTTTCCTCATACACAGTTGAACTAGACCTTCTCAAAGGTGAAGAAGTTTTTGGTGCAACAACAACAGTTAAATTCAATAGCCACAAGATCGGTGCATCTACTTTCATTGATGCAATCACCAAGACCGTTCACCGCGTTACCCTAAACGGAAAAGACCTAGATGTCTCAGCGGTCAGCGATGGTATTCGTATTCAGTTGGATAACCTCGAAGCAGAGAATGAGCTAGTTGTGGTTAGCGATAACCCGTACATGCACACCGGTGAAGGTTTACACAGATTTGTTGACCCAGTAGATCAAGAGGTCTACCTATACACCCAGTTTGAAGTTCCAGACTCAAGAAGAATGTTTGCAGTCTTCGAGCAGCCAGATCTAAAGGCGACCTTCCAGTTCACTGTTTCAGCACCATCGAAGTGGAAAGTTATTTCCAACTCACCAACTCCAAATTCAGTTGACCGAGGCGATGGCACAGCTATCTGGGTATTCGCGCCAACTCCTAGAATCTCTTCATACATCACCGCACTTATCGCAGGTCCTTACTCAGAGTGGCGAGACAAGCTAACTTCAAGTGATGGCAGAACTATTCCACTTGGTGTCTATGGAAGATCTTCACTTGCTAAATACATCGATGCTGATTACATCTTTGAAAAGACCAAAGAAGGTTTCACCTTCTTCGAAGAGCAGTTCCAGTATCCATATCCGTTTGAGAAGTATGACCAGCTCTTCGTGCCTGATTTCAACGCAGGTGCGATGGAGAACGCAGGAGCTGTAACCATCACTGAGAGCTACGTCTTCCGAGGAGCTGTAAACGGCTTCATCAAGGAACGAAGAATCATCACTGTTCTTCACGAACTTGCTCACATGTGGTTCGGTGATCTTGTCACTATGCGTTGGTGGAATGACCTATGGCTTAACGAGTCATTCGCTGAATACGCTTCATACCTTGCAACTGCGGAAGCCACCGAATACAAGGAAGCTTGGACTACTTTCACCTCCCACGAGAAGTCATGGGCATACCGTGAAGACCAGATGCCTTCAACTCACCCAGTTGTGGCCAACATCCGCGACCTAGAAGATGTTCAGGTTAACTTCGACGCGATTACCTACGCAAAGGGTGGTTCAGTACTAAGACAACTTGTTGCCTGGGTAGGTCAAGAGAACTTCATGAAGGGTCTAGCTTCTTATTTCAAGAAGCACGCCTTCGGTAACGCAGAACTAGTAGACCTACTAACTGAACTAGAACTCACTTCAGGTCGTGAACTTCGTGACTGGTCAAAGCTATGGCTTGAAACATCAGGAGTAAACACACTTCGCGCAGAACTAACCGAAGATGCCGATGGCAAGATATCAGCATTCTCAATCTTGCAGACCCACCACGTTGATTACCCAACTCTTAGGCCGCACCGTCTAGGTATTGGTTATTACAACAACCAGAACGGCAAGCTAGTTCGCACTCACCGAGTTGAAATAGATATTGATGGTGCTGAGACTGAAGTTCCAGAACTTGTTGGCACAACTCGTCCAGACCTAATCCTGCTAAACGATGGTGACCTCGCCTACGCAAAGCTTCGTCTAGATGAGCGTTCATGGCAGACCACTTTGGATCACCTAGCTGACTTCACCGATTCACAGGCAAGAGCACTGCTTTGGGGCGTAGCCTGGGATTCAACGAGAGACGCAGAAGCTGATCCAAAAGACTTCATCCACCTAGTTCTAAAGAACATTGCCACCGAATCGAACGCGACCGCGATGATGACACTGCTAACGTTGGTCACCGTTCAGAGCATGTATTTGAAGCCTGAAAACAGGGCTGAATACAAAGCCACCATTGGTGATGCACTGCTAAAGATGGCAAGAGCAGCGGAAGCAGGTTCAGAAGCTCAGCTTCAGTTCCTAAAGTTCACCCCTCGCTTTGCTTCAACTACTGAGCACGCAGCTGCTCTTCGAGCAATCCTGTCTGGCGAAGAGAAACTTGCTGGCCGTGAAATCGACACTGACCTCAAGTGGGACTTGCTAACCGGTCTGGTTACCTTAGGTGCTGCAGATGTTGCGGAGATTGATGCGATGTTGGCAACTGACAACACTGCAAACGGCCAGAAGGCCGCAGCTCTTGCTAAAGCATCTGTACCGACTGCAGAAGCAAAGGCCTCGGTCTGGAACACCGCAGTTGAGACTAACGAATGGTCAAACACCATCCTGCAGTATTCAACTCTGGGCTTCTCAAGAGGCGCAAACATTGAACTTCTTGCACCTTTTGTTGATAAGTACTTCCAGGACGTTTTGAAGATCTGGAACACTAAGACCTTCAAGATGGCAGAGTATGCAATTGTGAATCTTTACCCGATTTCAATCGCCACCCAAGAGCTTGCTGATAAGACCAGAGCGTTCTTGGACACTGCTGAGATTGTTGCGATTCCTGCTCTTCGTCGTCTACTGGTCGAAAACCTTGACCCAATTGACCGTGCGCTAAAAGTTCAGGCACAAGATAACTAGTTATGGCTATTGACGATTTCACTGGTGGGGTTCACACCTTCTACCTCAACTGGGGGCCAGCTATTCGTATTGTGCTGGCTGTTCTGTCTGCGTTAGTGCTTCGTGCAGTTTTACAATTCTCAATTCGAAGGCTGATAAAAGGCGTCGCGCTAAGTGTCAAAAAAATCGAGGGCAGTGAACATTCACCAGTAGCGCAGGCAAGACTGATGCAGCGAACTAGAACCATTGCATCAGTTCTTGGCAACCTTGCTACCTGGGGTCTAACCTTTGCTGTCATTAGCGTTGTGCTCTCAGAAGCAGGCGTCTCCCCCGGCGCGATCTTTGCCGGCGCTGGGATTCTAGGTGCTGGTCTTGGTTTTGGAGCTCAGTCACTGGTTAGGGATCTAATCTCTGGATTGTTCATTGTCTTTGAAGATCAATACGGTGTCGGTGATTCAGTTGATTTAGGTCAAGCTAGCGGAGTGGTTGAAAGTGTTGGTTTGAGAGTCACCCAGGTGCGCGATCTTGAAGGAACGCTCTGGTTTGTTCGTAATGGCGAAATAGTTCGAGTTGGCAACCAGTCACAGGGTTGGGCGAGAGTGGTAATTGATGTTGCTCTTGAATACAACAGCAACTTGGACAAAGCGCATGAGGCTCTAACTAAAGCGGCTAAGTCGCTAGGTAAAAATGAAGCGCTAATTGGTGAACCTGAAGTTTGGGGCATAAACGCTCTAAATGGTGATCAAGTTATCGTTCGACTAGTTCAGAAAACTAAGCCTGAAGATAAAGATGACATCGCCAGAGAGTTACGAAAGCTAGTCAAAGCCGAACTCGACAAAGGCAAGATCAAACTTGCCACTGGGCACAACTCAATCTTTGTTAATGTCAATAGCTAATGACTGAAAACGAATTTGAAGATAAGGACAGAGTTGAGACTCTGCGAATTGTCACCAGTGCCGGTAAAGACGTTGAAGGCTTCCTATACGAATTAGTTGGTGGTAAAGAATTCTTTAGAAGCCTCTGCGCAAAATTCTATGAAGGTGTTGCTCAGGATGAGATTCTCAGACCGATGTATCCAGAAGAAGACCTAGGACCGGCGGCAGAGCGGTTGCAACTATTCCTAGAGCAGTACTGGGGAGGACCTAAGACTTATCAGGAACAGCGCGGGCACCCTCAACTAAGGCTTAGGCACCAACCTTATAAGATCAACCCTGCCGCCAGAGCCGCTTGGGTAAAGCACATGCGTGAAGCTTTGGATGCTCAGAACTTACCGGAACTCTATGATGCCCAGATGTGGGCTTATCTTGATCGCGCCGCGACTGCGATGCTAAATACCTTTGAAGACTAGTGAGAAGTTGTTACGTAGTCTGTTGCAAACTTAGAAAGCACGTGCCCATGAGATGGGCTAAGCCTTAGCCATTCACCTGAAACATACCAAGGGACTTGCTCCCCCTCTATGAGAAAACCAAGTCCAGCTGCCACAAATGCAGCACCTGCCGGGATTGGGAATTTATAGTCAATTGCTCTTGACCAAATTTCCCCTCTGATGCGAGCAGCCAGTGGACCGCCGACTGATGCAGGAAGAGTCTGCGCCACTTCAGCAACACCTTTGGTGGCCGCTGCCGTTAATTCTTCTTGACTGAAATAACCACCGAGCTCCCAACCACTTCTGGTCGGAGTTTCATTACTCCAATGCACTTTGTAATCACTCTCAGGAAGTCCAATGCCATTGGAGATGCCTGTCTGGCCGGTGACTTTTGCCAAGCGGTTCAAAAGGCTAAAGCCCTTTTCGCTATTAGGGTCGCTATCGCCATTTAGCAAACTGGCGAATTCTGCTATTGGGTATGAGAGGTCGAATTCTGTTGGTGTCTTTAGCGCTAGGGTGCGCAAGCCAAGGATAAGCGGTGCCGTATCAGCTAGTTTCAAACTATAGGTTGGGGCAACATAAACAGTCAGGACATCCCCGTATGCTCTAATCCTGACTCCGCCATCGGGGTCCATCTTTTGAGCTCGGTTGATGTATTTAACCAGGTCGTTTAGGTCTTCTGCCTCGGGCAGTTCAAAGAAATTCTTCATCGCCTAACTAAACTAACCTGTGCGGGCCCAATCAATGAAGATATGGAGTTGTTTTGTCAGAATCTATGCCGATACCGGAAGACCCATTACAGGAGCTTCTAGATACTCTAAAACTTTCTAGAGTTGCTAGAACTAGAGAAGATATCTTTATTGGGCCAAGTAACTTTATGCCAACCGGCAGAGTCTTTGGCGGGCAACAGTTAGGGCAAGCGCTAGTTGCTGCCAGCAATACTGTTGAACCAGATCGATTCATTCATTCCATGCATGGTTATTTCCTAAGAAGCGGCAACATGGATTTGCCAATTACCTACTCAGTAGACCGAATAAGGGACGGACGATCTTTCAGCACCAGAAGGGTGCAGGCATATCAAAACGGTGAACCACTTTTTTCTAGCATCTATTCATTCCAAGTAATTGAAGAGGGCTTAGAACATCAGGATTCTCTCCCCGAAGGAATTCCTGAACCTGAATCATTACCGGCATTGATTGATCTAGTTGCTGATTTGACTGACCCTTCAGCGCAATATTGGGCTAAAGCTCGACCATTCGATATGCGACACATTGAGAAATCTATATATTTCTATATCGAAGGTGAGCATGTTGCCCATCAGGCGATTTGGTTTAAAACAATTGCCCCACTACCCGATGATCAAATCCTGCACAACGCTGCTCTTGCTTACGCGAGTGATTATTCACTCTTGGAACCGATCTATCGAAGACACGGATTAGTTTGGTCTCATCCTGGACTAATGGCTGCAAGTCTTGACCACGCGATGTGGTTCCATAGACCTACCAGAGTCGATCAGTGGTTACTCTATGTGCAAGATTCACCGAACGCTAGAGGCGCTCGAGGGCTATCGCTTGGAAAAATCTTTAATCGAGCTGGTGAACTAGTTGCAACAGTTGCACAAGAAGGCCTGGTCCGGATTCCTAAAGGCTAATTAGTCTCTGGTGAGTCGACGATATGTTGATCTGTGCGGCTTAGCAGCTTCTGGCCCTAATCGAGCAATCTTGTTCTCTTCGTAGGCTTCGAAGTTACCTTCAAACCAGTACCACTGGTCTGGATTATCGTCAGTTCCCTCGTAAGCCAAAATGTGAGATGCAACTCGGTCTAGGAACCATCTATCGTGCGTAATCACAACAGCACAACCAGGGAATTCCAGAAGAGCATTTTCAAGTGATGAAAGTGTTTCAACATCTAGATCGTTTGTTGGCTCATCGAGAAGCAATAGGTTTCCACCCTGCTTCAAAGTCAGCGCTAAATTCAATCTGTTTCTTTCACCACCGGATAGTACTCCTGCTGGCTTCTGTTGATCTGGCCCTTTAAAACCAAAGGCAGCCACGTAAGCACGCGAAGGCATAGTTACGTTACCTACCTGCAAGAAATCAAGACCGTCAGAAACTACTTCGAAAAGAGTCTTAGTGGGGTCAATACCTCCACGAGATTGGTCAACATAAGAAACCTTTACAGTTTCACCAATCTTGAGATCTCCCCCATCCAATTTCTCCTGACCGATGATGGTTTTGAACAGGGTAGATTTACCAACACCGTTAGGACCGATAACTCCGACAATTCCGTTGCGTGGAAGATTAAAGCTCAAGCCATTGATGAGAGATCTTCCTTCAAAACCTTTTTGCAGGTTAGTTGCTTCAAGAACTATATTTCCAAGACGAGGGCCAGGTGGTATTTGAATCTCTTCGAAGTCCAACTTTCTGGTTCTATCCGCCTCAGCCGCCATTTCTTCGTAGCGAGCCAGACGAGCCTTTGATTTGGTCTGTCTTGCTTTTGGTGAAGACCGAACCCAATCCAGCTCATCACTGAGACGCTTAGCTAACTTCGCATCCTTCTTGCCTTGAACTTCTAATCTTTCCTGCTTCTTTTCAAGGTAAGTTGAGTAGTTTCCTTCGTAAGGGTAAGCGCGGCCTCTATCGAGTTCTAGTATCCATTCCGCTACGTTGTCTAGGAAGTATCTATCGTGAGTAACAGCTAGCACAGCACCTGGATACTTAGCGAGGTGTTGTTCCAGCCAAAGCACTGATTCAGCATCGAGGTGGTTTGTTGGCTCATCTAGAAGCAATAAGTCAGGTTTTTCTAATAGCAACTTACATAAAGCAACCCGACGTCGCTCACCGCCAGAGAGGTGAGTAACCGGAGTGTCCCCTGGTGGACAACGAAGTGCATCCATTGCCTGATCTAGCTGTGAGTCTAAATCCCAAGCGTCTAGGTGATCAATTTCTTCCTGCAGAGTTCCCATCTCAGCCAATAGCGTGTCGTAATCAGCTTCAGGGTTAGCGAGTTCTGCGCTGATTTCGTTGAAACGGTCTAGCTTTCCTTTGATGTGTGAAACAGCTTCTTCAACGTTTCCAAGTACTGTCTTCTCTTCATTTAGCGGTGGCTCTTGAAGCAAGATGCCTACGCTGTGCCCCTGAGCCAAGCGAGCTTCGCCGTTTGAAGGAATGTCAAGGCCGGCCATAATCTTTAGAACGGTTGATTTACCGGCACCGTTGGGCCCGACGACACCGATCTTCGCGCCTGGGTAGAAGGCGAGCGTAACATCATCGAGAATGACCTTGTCACCGTGCGCTTTACGCGCCTTAATCATTTGGTAAATGAATTCAGCCATGGAA
>Ga0114959_10003579_pt1 | contig 12157 bp, 12 predicted proteins | sample C_130625_EF_Meta_FD_87317 | JGI IMG/M metagenome (GOLD analysis project Ga0114959, IMG submission 87317) | Freshwater microbial communities from Lake Croche, Canada to study carbon cycling - C_130625_EF_MetaG | ecosystem: Environmental > Aquatic > Freshwater > Lake | place: Lake Croche, Canada...
CCCATGGGCACGATTACCCCCAGCCAGGGCAGCAGCTGCGAACGGCCATGCCAAAGGGCTGCGAGCTCTAGCCGGGGCAGATGCCAACCGATCTGTTGCAAACTTGCCTGCCAGCTGGCGGCATCGGTGGGGATCAGCCCCGTGGCCCAAGCCAGGGCCACCCCCAGCAGCACGGCCACCAAACCACCGGGCAGTGGTAGGCGCACCCCTCCGTAGTAGGTGACCAGGATCACGGCCAGCACCGACAGCCCCACCACCGGTTGGGCATAGGTTTGTAGCAGAAACCCCAGGGAGATGTAGCCCAGGGCTATGCCGGCCAGGGTGGAGAGCAGGGCGGCCCGGGGTAGCCAGCGCCGCAGGGCATCGGCCACGAAGGCACCGCCGGCCTCCAGCAGGCCAGAGCCCAGGCAGGCCATCAGGCCTGCCTCCCAGGAGAGCCGCACGGCGCTGGCCTCATCCAAGCCGCTTGACCGGGCCGCCAGCTTCACAGGCAACATCACCAGAAAGATGTAAGCGAATAGAGAAACAGTGTTGATGCCGTAGGGCAGGGCGGTGCGGTCTGACCGGCCCTCTCGCTGGCCCAGCTGATAGGCCTGCACCGCATAGGCCAGGTTGCCCATCAGCAGGCTGACGCCCACCCCTGGCAGAATCTTGCCAAATATCAACTCCGCCGGATAACCCAACACCCCGCCGCAGAGGGAAAGGATCAGCAGTAGTTGGATCAGGTTGTCGAGCCCGAGGCCCAGCCAGCCGTCCAGATCTCCCTTTACAAACCAGCGGGGGGTGCTCTGGGGCATCGGGGGGCAATTGGGCTGCTAGCCAGGCTCGCCCATGGGGGGCTGCCAACGCCAGGGGTTAGTGAGTTGGCTAAGCGCTTCACTGAAATGCCCCATGGTTGAGTGCTTAAAATCTGGGAAGGATTTTGCGAGCAGATAATCGTTTGTATCAACGCCCTAATCCTTTTATCGGTATTAAATGGATCCTGGTGTTTTTCCAGGTTGATCGGCCAATTTTGTTTAGTAAAAGATAGGCGGTCTTAAGCTAGTCTCTGCTCAATGTCTAGTCAGCCTTAATCCTTTGATTTTAGTTTAAGTTTTTATTTTAATTCTTATCTTTGGAGTTTCTTTTTTCTGTGATAGCGGTGGAATCTGTTCTGGGCGACGGGTTTAAGGTGAATGCATTGAATTAGCTGTTTTTCCTTGCTTTTCGCGATTGCATTCTTGGCTTACGTAAAACGTATTAAGTGATCTTGTTTTTGTTGGCTGGTATTCGGCTATGGTCTTATTGGGTCTTATCTGCTTCGATGGCTGGCGGTCTCGGCTATCCATGCTTGCTGGCCGCTGGTGTAGCCGGTGTGGGCTTTGCTTTGGGTTCTGATTTTGGCCCTGCCGCCAAAAAGCCAACCCCTGCTAACCCGCTAATGGTGGGGGCCGCAGTGAGTTTAACTGAGCCGTTGCAGGCCCTGGCCCCTGGCTTTGCTAAGGCTCAGAAGTTGCCGACTCCCATTTTCAATTTTGCATCTTCTGGTGTGCTTCAAAAGCAGATTCAGAAAGGCGCACCCATGGATGTATTTGTTAGCGCTGCCGCAAAACAAATGGATGTCCTGGATAGGGCAGGCCTGCTGCTGCCCGGTAGCCGCCGAGATATCCTAAGCAATGATCTTGTTTTAGTTGTTCCTTCCGCTAGCAATGTTGGCATCTTGTCGATTCCTGGGCTAACCGCTGACTCGGTTCGTAGGATTGCCATCGGTGATGGTGGCGTTCCCGCTGGGGACTACGCACGCCAAGTATTATTTTCCTTTGGCCTTTCTAATGTGCTGCAGGGAAAATTGGTACCCCTTGGTTCGGTGAGAGCTGTGGCTAATGCTGTGGCGGCTGGGGACGTTGATGCTGGCTTTGTTTATCGCAGTGATGTTCAGAATGTGGCCAACTTGCGTATTGTTTTGGCTGCACCGCCCAAGAGCCACCTGCCAATTCGTTATAGCGCTGCTGTGATTAAAAGCAGTGTCCAACCGCAGCAGGCTAAGGCCTATCTGTCGTCACTCACCACCCCCCAGGCGAGCCAGTTGCTTAAGCGTTATGGCTTGATTCCGTTCTCCTGTGTTGGTGTTACTTCTGGCACCAAATGATTTTCTTGGGGCCCCCTAGCTTCCTCAGCCACTGGTCAAGCCTTGACCTCTCCCCCCTCTGGCTATCGCTGCGCAGCGCCAGCCTGGCGGTGCTGCTGGTGGCCCCCCTAGGTATTTACAGCGCCCAGCAGGTGCGCCTCTGGCATGGGGCAAAGCGAACTGCAGCTGATCTGCTATTGCTTTCGCCCTTGGTGCTGCCGCCCACGGTGTTGGGATTTATTTTGCTGCAATTACTTGGTCGCCATGGCCCCATAGGGGGGCCTTTGCATCAATTTGGCATAGAGATTATTTTTACTTGGCAGGCCACGGTGCTTAGTTCTGCCGTCTGTGCTTTCCCCTTGATGTATCGCTCAGCCTTGGCAGCTTTGGATCAAATTGATGATTCATTGCCCCAGGTGGCCCGCAGCCTTGGTGCCTCTGAATGGCGGGTAATGCGTGTAATCACCCTGCCCCTGGCCTTACCTGGGTTGGTGGCAGGGATAAGTCTTAGCTTTGCCAGGGCCCTGGGGGAATTTGGCACAACCTTGATGCTGGCTGGCAACATTCCTGGTAGAACCCAAACCTTGCCCCTGGCAATTTTTGCCGCCGTTGATGCTGGTGATACCAGTAGGGCCTGGTGCTGGACGATGTTTGTGTTGGCCCTTAATGGCATTAGCTTGCTGCTGATGCAACGGCTTGAACGTAGGGGCAATGCTCAAAGATTTTTGAGGCAGCAAGGCTCCAGCTCCCATCGGCTTGGGGGCCAGCTGGTCCCGGAACCTCTTGTAGCTGAGCCTCCCCATCCAGCACTGTTAAAAACCAAGCCATTTCATCTGAGTGTGGTGCTTGAGCGTCAGCTGGCAGATTTTTGCTTGCAGCTTGATTTTGAGACCAGCTGTGGCCGCCTTGGCATTCTTGGTGCTTCTGGTGCTGGTAAAAGTCAATTGCTACGCTGTTTGGCCGGCTTGGGGGTGCCAAATAAGGGGCAAATTAAACTAAATGGTCGCCTGTTGTTTGATAGTAAGACTGCTTTGAATGTGCCTCTTCAGCAGCGGCGCATGGGACTTGTGTTCCAGCACTACGCGCTTTTCCCACACCTTAATGTGCTCGATAATGTAGGTTTTGGTCTCGCCCATTTACCTGCCCATGAGCGGAGGCAGCGGGTGGCCGATCAACTCAGCCGCGTTGGGCTGCTGGCCATGGCCCAGCACTTTCCACGGCAGCTTTCAGGCGGCCAGCAGCAGCGGGTGGCCCTGGCCAGGGCCCTGGCCATTGAGCCGGAAATGTTGTTGCTGGATGAACCCTTTTCTGCCCAAGACACCTACTTAAGGCGACAGCTGCAGCAGCAAATGGCTGATCTCTTGAACGAGTGTGGTGTGCCTGCCCTTCTGGTGACCCATGACCTGGAGGAGGCTTACCGGCTTTGTGATGATTTGATGTTGCTTGAACGCGGCCAGGTGCTTGCCCATGGGCCTAAGCATGGGGTGTTTGACCACCCCCAGCAATTGATGGTGGCTCGCCTCAGTGGCTGCAAGAATTTCTCACGGCTACGGCGCTTACCGGATCCCACCCAGTTATGGGCGCTGGATTGGCAGTTGAAAATCACTGTTGAAGTGCCCCCTGCGCCGGAGTTCAGTCAAGTGGGTATTCGAGCTAATCACCTCAAGCTCAGCCCTGGCCCAGCCAACTCCCACCAGTTGGGGCCCAATCAATGGCTCTGCCAGTTGCAGAAATTTAGTGAGGGCCCCCATCGAGTAAGTGTGTATGTAATAGCGGGTAAGCAGAGTGAAAATCAGGTTGCTAATCTTGATCGTAAGCAGCAACCTTCTCCAATTCAGGTGGAGATCCGTCGCGATGACTGGTTTGAACTTAGGCAGTATCCCCAGCCTTGGTTGCTATCGGTGCCTGGGGAGCGCCTGATGTTGCTACGCGATGCAATCATGTTAGATTCTTGATATTTTATTATTATAATTCTACTTGGTAAATGTTGTTTGATTTGGCTCTTTAAGGGTTGATCTGTGCTTATTGTCGCTTCTTTGTATACTCCAGGCGGCGGTGCTGGCAGCTGGTCTAAATGGCATTGAACGGCAGCTTGACCCTGGACCAAGGTCTGATGCCAACGCCTATACAGATCCGCCAAAGGCTGCTTCTTTACCCAGGGACCTACCCATGGCCCTGGCTGCTTTCAGTGCCGATCACGGCCTAAGGCAAGCCCTGGGCGAGACCTTTTGTTCAGCTTACGAGGGTTTGCTTCAAGGTCAAATCCAGGGGGATGCAAACATTTAGAGGGTTAATCTTTTTCGGAGTGCCAGTGGTAATTGGAGATTTCTATGGGCTGTGGGCTATTTTTATTGGCCTCGGCATAGCCGCTGGATGTCCTGGGGGCGGTAAAGGTTCTGGGGATGCTCTGGATCAAGAACCTCAAGCCGGTTGTTTTTGGTGAGCAGTAGATCTGTGCCGATTCGATTGGCCAGCTCCTGTTGTTTGGCGCCGCTGCTGCGGCCCCAGGCCAAACAGTCTTGGCGTAGTTCCGCTTGGGTGCTGTTGGCGCCAATCAGCATAAATATTATAGAAAGGCTTATTTCTAAGCTGATTTTTGGCAATTTGGATAAATCTATTTTAGTTTTATTTTTTACCGGCTTTGCATCCTTAATTGTTGGGGGCATCAAAATCAGCAGCTCTCCTGGAATCAGTCTGGGATACGTCTGGGATCAGTGCCAAGGTTGGCTGGACCTTGGTTGCTTGGCTTTACTCAGCTTAAGGGTGATGGAGCGTTTAGGCGCCGCCGCCAGCCGCTCCGCCCCTATGGGTGAATGTCCGGCCACCATCTTCCCGGGTTTGTTCTGTTACTTGTGAGCTGAGAATTTGCAATTTGATTTATGCCAGGCCGCGTTCCAGCAGGTAGCTGGCCAGGTTTGAGGTGCTGCGGCCCTCTTCGTCGCTGCGTTCGGTGAGCCGGCGGTGGGTTTCCCAGGGGATAGTGATCGAGATTCTTTGGGGGGACCGGGTCAGTAGTTCACGGCGGCTGGCGGAGGCGCTTAGGGGGTTCTGCATCTGCTTAAGGGCGTTGGGCCAGGGCTACTACCCCGTGAATGTAGCGGAAGTGCAGGCTTTATGTAGGTGTTTGTGGCGATTTTGGCGGTTCGTAATGGTATATCCGTTCTCTGTGCCCCCTTGCCAGTTTTTTGCTGTTGGGTAATTGCCTGTATTCCATGGGTTTTTGAGGTTCCATCGGCGTTTTGCTTAGTTTTTCTAAGGCCTTGCGAATTGTGCTAAGGCGCGGACAATGCCCTTAGTGAGATAACAGTCTGGGCGCCCATGCTTGATTTTTCGCCGCTGAACTTCCTAGGTCATCTGCTTGGTTTTCAGTCTGCCAATCAGCGCAGCGGGCCCCTGCCCAGGGTCCAAGAAGATGAAATCACCCGTTTGCACCGTCAGTACAACGACGTTGGCACCCGCATTCTTGAGGGCCGCAAGTCGTTGTCTCGCCAGTCCCGTAACCAGCGCTCCCCTGGCCAAGACCAGCGCTGGGCCGCCTGAGCCAGCTGCTCAGCGCGCATACCAAAACACACAACGTTCGCCGCGAGGTTCCAGGGTCCAACCCTGTTGTTGGTAAAACTCCACCACCCCTGGATCGGCAAACAGCGTTACTTTTTCCACTTCCATGGCCCGCAGTCGTTCGAGTAACACCGCCATCAGGCCTTTGCCAAGGCCGGAACGTTGGTAGAGGGGGTGAATGGCCAGATCCCAGATGGTGGCATCAAGTACCCCATCACCGGTGCAACGGGCAAATCCCACCAGTCGCGGTAGGCGGGGGTCGTGGCGCCAGAGACCCACCACCAACAGGCTGTGGTCGAGGGCCTTGCGCACCCGCCTTAGGGGGCGCCGGCTCCAACCCACCGCATCACAGAGCTGTTCCAGTTCCACCAGATCGATGGGCCGTTGCAGGCTCGCCACCAGCCTTAGCTTCTGGTTGCTTGTGGCCAGTTCCCGCCAGTGGTCTCCATAGAGCTGATCCAGCAGCGGTTCAGCCGTAGACAATGCCATGGGGCGGGCGGTGTTAAAGGAACTCTAGGAAGTGGTGTGGCGGCTACTAAAAGCCGAGGGTTTTTAGAGACTGGCCAGTCCCCGTTCCTGTAAATCCGCCAGTTGGGCATAAAGCCCCCCCTGGCGTCGCAGTTCAAGATGGCTGCCCTGTTCCACCAGCACGCCCCGTTTCAGCACCAGGATTCGATCACTGGCCTCCACCGTGGCGAGCCGGTGGGCGATCACGATGGCGGTGCGGTGGTCTAGCAGGCGCCCAAGGTCCCGCTGCAGGGTGGCCTCGGTGGCTGGATCCATGAAGGCCGTGGCCTCATCCATCACCAGCACGGAGGGGTTGCGCAGGGCCACCCGCGCCACCGCCAGCAGTTGCCGTTCGCCCGAACTGAGGTTGCCGCCCCGCTCTCGTAGGGGTGTATCTAGGCCCTGGGGCAGCCGCTCCAGCAATGGCTCCAGTCCTAGTTCGCCACAGAGGCGCTCCAGGTCAGGGCGGGGAATCTGGGAATCAAGCCGCAGGTTGTCGGCCACGCTGCCGCTGAACAGGAAGGTGTCCTGCAGCACCACCCCCAGGCGCCGCCTCAGTTCTGGGATGGGCAGATCTTGAATGTTTACGCCATCCAGCAGGATGCGGCCCTGCTGGGGTTGATAGAGCCGGCAGAGCAGCCGGATCACCGTGGTTTTGCCTGAACCGGTGGGTCCCACCAGGGCCACATGTTCACCGGGGGCAATGCGCAGGTTGAGGTCTTTGAGGATTGGTTCGTTGTCTCGGTAGCCGAAACTGACGTCCTCAAAGATCACTTCCCCCTGTTGTTCGGCCAGGGTTTGTGGGGCGGCCGGTTGGCTGCTTTCGATGATTTCCAGGGGTTGGTCTAGGAGTTCGCCAATCCGTTCCACGGCGGTTAGTCCCCCCTGGATCTGGGTGAAACGCTCGGCCATCTGGCGCAGGGGATCAAACAAGCGCTGGGAATAAAGAATGAATGTGGTGAGGGTGCCAAGGCCAATTAGTTCCGCGCCCACTAGGCCACCGCCAATGGCCAGCACCAGGGCTACGGCGATCAGGGCCACCCATTCGAGTAGGGCAGAAATGGCACTGTCGTAGAAGATCGTGCCATCCACAGCCCGGCGATATTTAGCGTTGGTGAGGGCAAAACGTTCACTGTTGAGCTGTTCCCGCCGGAACATCTGCACCACCTCCAGCCCCTGGAGGTTTTCCTGCAGATCGGCATTGAGTTGACCCAATTCCTCCCGCACCCGGTAGTTGGCCTTGCGATAGCGCTGCTGCAGGTTGATCACTAAGTAAGCAACGGGCAGCTGCAGGGCAAGCAGCAACAGGCCCAGGCGCATGTCGATCGAAAGCATCAAGCTGGCGATCACCGCCAGGGTCACTAGGTCGGCCAGCACGCCGATGGCACCACTGCCGAATACCTCAGCCAGGGCATCCACATCACTGGTGAGCCGGGTGAGCAATTTGCCCACGGGGGTGCGGTCGTGGAAGCTGAGCGAAAGGTTGAGGGCGTGGCGGAATAAATCCACCCTCAGCCGGGCGGTGAGCCGTTGCCCAATGGTTTGCACCAAAAAACTCTGGCTGCCTTGGAGGGCCAAACGCAGCACCACCGCCCCCAGCAGCATTGCCACCAGGGTGCGAATCGCTTGGGCCATGGGCATGGCCGCCAGCCAGGGCCAGGCCGGTTCATGGCGTAGCACCGAAATTGCTTGCCCCACCAGCAGCGGTTGCACCGCACTGGCCCCTGCCACCGGCAACAGCAACACCAGGGCGGTTATCAGCCGGCGGCGGTCGCGATATAGGTAAGGCAGCAGCCGCTGCAGCCGTTTGAAGTCTTGGCCACCGGCCCTCTGCTGGCCCCTATTGGCCATGGGTGCCCCCTTGCTGGTCCATGGCTGCCACCAGGTTTTGGAGCGGGCCGGTGTCGAGGCGCAGGGCTAGGGGGTTACCGATCAGGCGGGCGGTGCTGAAGAACAAATCTTCAATGGCGATCAGGCCGTTGTCCTTGAGGGTGCGGCCGGTGGCCACCAGATCAACGATTGCTTCGGAAATGCCAGTGAGCGGCCCCAGTTCTACGGAGCCGGTGAGGTGGATCAGGTCTACGGGTAGGTCGAGCGCCCCGAAGAAATCACTGGCACAACGGGTGAACTTGCTGGCCACCCGGCAGTGGGCGGGCAGATCAGCGGCGCGGCGGTAGGGGCTGGAGGCCTTCACGGCCACGGCCATGCGGCAGCCGCCAAAGCCAAGGTCTAACAATTGGGCAACGGTGCGTTGCTGTTCCCGCAGCACGTCGTATCCCACCACCCCCAGTTGGGCCTGGCCATAGGCCACGTACACCGGCACATCCCCGTTGCGCACCAGCAGGGCCCGGGCCCTGCCGCAGGCACTGGGCACCATCAATAAACGGTTATCGGGGTTGGTTATTGCCCCGAAATCCAGGCCAGCCGCCGCAAAACGGGCCACCGAATCCTTTAGTAGGGCCCCCTTGGGTAGGGCAACGGTGATCATGGCCAGCCACACCAGAGCCGGACTTTAACGAGGCCCCTGCCCCCACCAGGGGGTTTTCAGCGGCACACTGGCTCCAGTGGTGGAGTGCCGGTGCTGGAAATCCTGCGGTTGCCAGTGCTGAGCAACAACTATGTGTTTGTGCTGGCCGATGCCTGGCGGGCTGAGGCGGCGGTGGTGGATCCAGCCCTGGCGGCCCCGGTGCAGGCCCTGCTGGAGCAGCGGGGCTGGGAGCTGGCGTTGGTTTTACAAACCCACCACCACAGGGACCACATCGGCGGAACGCCGGATTTACTGCGCCGCTGGCCCCAGGCCCAGGTGTGGGCCGCCGCCGCCGATAGGGAAAGGATCCCCTTCCAAACCCGTGGTTTGGCCGGTGGCGATCAGTTGGATTTATTTGGTCGGCCCCTGCAGGTTCTGGCGGTGCCGGGCCACACCCGGGCCCACATTGCCTTTTACCTGCCGGCGGCCCAGGGGCAGGGGCCAGAGTTGTTCTGCGGCGACACCTTGTTTGCCGGCGGCTGCGGTCGTTTGTTTGAGGGCACGGCGGCCCAGATGCTGGCTTCCTTGGGGCAATTGGCGGCCCTGCCGGGGGACACCAGGGTGTGGTGCGCCCACGAGTACACCGAGGCAAACCTGCGTTTTGCCCTCACCCAAGATGCCGATAATCCGGCGCTGCAGCGGCGCTGGCAGCAGGTGCAAGCCTTGCGGGCCGCCGGGGAGCCAACGGTGCCCTCCCGCATGGATCTGGAGCTCGCCACCAACCCCTTTTTGCGTTGTGGGGAGCCGGCCCTACAGCTAGCCACGGGCCTCCGGGATCCGGCGGCGGTGCTGGCGGAGATTCGCCGCCGCAAGGATCAGTTTTAGAGCTTTAGAAGGCTGAGGCGCCGCAGCTGTTTGGTTCAAGGGGCCGATGGCTGGTTTCAGCACTACAACCGAATTACTTGATCAAGAATGAGAACCTGGGCCAGCAGCTCCAAATGCGGCTGGATGACCAAGAAATCCTCCTCTTGAGGTGTGCCTAGCCCTGCTGGTGAGTGGGCACAGCCAGCTGCGGAGCCATGGCGCCCCGGTGACTGTGATCTGAACCTGGCTGCGCCCCCACCAGCGAGAATGGGGCCCAGTGATTGCAATTCCCATGGGCCATGCGCTGATTGAGGCGGTGGAAACCAGCCAAGCCCCAGCCCCCGTGGGTCCCTACAACCAGGCGGTGAAGGCGGGGGGGATGCTCTACTGCTCCGGCCAGATTGCCCTTGATCCCAGCAGTGGCGCCCTTCTGGGCGCTGGTGATGTGGAGGCCGAAACTAAGCAGGTGCTTGCCAACCTGCAGGCGGTGTTAGCCGCTGGCGGCTGTGGCCCGGATCGGGTGGTGCGCACCACGGTGTTCCTCACGGATTTGGCAGATTTTGCCAAGGTGAATGCTCTTTACGCCCAGCTGTTTGGCCAGGGGGTTGCCCCGGCCCGGGCCTGCGTGCAGGTGGCAGCCCTACCCAAGGGCGCCCTGGTGGAAATTGATTGTGTGGCCTTGTTGCCCTGAGTTGCCTGCCCATATCTGAAATGTTTAAACCCCTTCTGCCCAGATCTCGCCGGCAGTTTTTGGTTGCCCTGGGGGCTGGCACAGCTTCCCTCGTATCCACAGGTTTGCTGACCAGCCGGAGGGCTAGTTCAAGGGGGATAGATAACAGCATCCAGTGGCAGCCCAGCAATACCTGGGTGTTTGCCATTGGCGTACTCACCTACCCCGAGGGTGAGGCCTGGCCCCAAGCTGGCCGCCGGGATGCGGCAATGGTCAAAGCCCTGCAGCGGGTGGGCGTGCCAGATCAACAGATTATGTTTATCAAAGATCAAAAAGCCACTAAGAAATATATTAAACAGCAGTTCCAAGCTTTTTTAAGTAAGGCGCCAAATAATGCCACGCTGTGGTTTTATTTTACTGGCCACGGGGACAAGCAAGATTCGGGAATTGGCACATTTGAACTGTATGACGGCTCCTGGTCAAACAAAAGTATGGTGGCTGCCATAGAAAAATATTTTAGAGGAGAAAGCGCGCTTTTGTTTGCTGATTGCTGTTATTCGGGATCTCTGTGTGAATATATTGCCCGCAATCCCGGCAGGGTTGCCTATGCGGCCATGGGTTCATCTAGTGCCAGCCAGGAATCCACTGGGGCCTGGACTTTTACTAATTGTCTAGTTACAGCCTTGCAAGGTAAGGCATTTGTGGATGCTGATAAGAATGCTCAAATTAGCATCGCTGAATTGGCCAGCTTTGCTGAGTTGGAAATGGCGGCAAATGATGGCCAGCTTTCAACTTTTAGCACCGCCAATGGATTTAATAAAAACATGGTGCTCCGCCAGGGCCAGCCCAGGCGCGACCCTCGGGTTGGTAGCTATGTACATGCAAGCTCAAGCGATGGTTCCCAGGGATTAGGTAGGATTGAGGCCATTAATGGTGATGATTTTCTACTGCGTTGGAGTAGTTACGACGAAGCCATAAAAGAATGGGTTAAGAGCAGTAATACTAGGCCGTGGAATCCAAAGGTCTACGCTAATGGCAGTAAGGTGCTGGTTTTGTCGGAAAAAAAATGGTATCCAGCTGTGGTGTTAAATAGTAAATATGGCGTTCATCTCATTCACTATGATGATTATGAGTCCGTATGGGATGAATGGGTTTCACCCGAGCGCATCAAACCTGCAAGGGGCTAATTGGTTAAGGGTTACTTTCTAGTGAATGGTCGGCTGGATGGGCCAATTAAGTGGCTGGATAGTGATAATGATATGCACCGCAAGCCTGGCAATGGGATTGTTGTGGAAATGGTTAAAAATGTACTCGGGCAGTGGGGCTATTTAAGCAAAAATAGTATTTCTATGGCAATGACCATGGCATATTAAATCAACCCACCAAAATCTATCACCCTTGCCAAATCTGCCATTTGAATTAACCTGATTTATCCATAGAAAGTGAATCGCTGCCATGGTGGGAGCCCTATTGCTCAATGGCTTGATATTGCTTCTAGGGCTGCCGTCCCCCCTGCCAGCCCATGCTGCCAGTGGAGATGCCAGTTTTACGGTGGTTGCCGTTGGAGACATTGCCACTTGTAATCGGCTGCGGCCGGTGCTGGATAGCGCCTATGCCAAGACAGCTGCCTTGGTTAAACCCAGCGATGGGATAGTGCTTACCCTTGGCGATAGCACCTACCCGGTGGGGGCCCTAAGCGAATTTCGTAATTGCTTTAATCCCACCTGGGGGGCATTCAATACCCGCCTCCGCCCCACCCCAGGAAACCATGAATATATGACCCGGGGGGCCGCCGGTTATTTTGACTATTTTGCCGACCTGGCCGGTCCTGGGCGGCGGGGTTACTACAGCTTTGACTACGGTGGTTGGCACTTTATCTCCCTTAATAGCAATATTGATGTATCAGCCCAATCGCCACAATATCGGTGGCTTATTGAAGATTTAGCTCGATCTAGACAAACTCTCTGCACAATTGCCTATTGGC
>Ga0114959_10003580_pt1 | contig 12157 bp, 12 predicted proteins | sample C_130625_EF_Meta_FD_87317 | JGI IMG/M metagenome (GOLD analysis project Ga0114959, IMG submission 87317) | Freshwater microbial communities from Lake Croche, Canada to study carbon cycling - C_130625_EF_MetaG | ecosystem: Environmental > Aquatic > Freshwater > Lake | place: Lake Croche, Canada...
AAGCCCGCCGCCTCCGAGCCCGCCGCCTCCGAGCCCGCCGCCCCCGAGCCCGCCGCCTCCGAGCCCGCCGCCTCCAAAACCGCCCCCGCCTAACCCGCCACCGAGTCCTTCGCCACCGGCACCGCCGCCCAAGCCCCCGCCTTCACCGCACCCGCCGCCGCACCCGAGCCCGCCGCCAAAGAGCCCCGTCACTCCAGCGCTATTGTACGAAGTGGTGTCCCCGCTCGTCGTCGTCGTCACTGTCGTTGCCTACTTTGCGAGCCACGCATTGCCCGTGTTTGCCTGTTATGCGCTTCTCATTACGACGCTGGATGTTGTTCTTGTGGCGGTGTATGCCATCCTTTCGGCGCTCTACGGCGATGCCGTTCTGGTCACAGTGGCTGGCGTCGCGCTGGCGCTCCGTCTCTTGTACCCACTCTACGCGGTACGAGAGGCGTCTAACCTCGCGTCGGCGGCAGCCACTGGCGCGCTGGTGGGCCTCGCCGCCAGGGGAGCGGCGGCCAACGGCGGGGACTACGCGTGCGGCCTCGCATTGGGCGTGTACGTGTGCCTGGTGTCGCTCTTCGAGTACACAAGACGTCACGGACAACAACAGACGCTCCGATGGATACTCCTCGGCCTCTCCTCCGCACTCCGCGTCGCCTCCATCGCCGTCGAGGCAGGCTGGGCTTCCGGCGCGATGGACGTTGCCGTCATTATGGGCAACCTGGCATGGGCCGTGGACCCGGAGTACGAGGGATCACGCGCACGAGCGGTTCTCGGCGGCGCGGCGCTCGGGCTCCGCGCGGAGGCGGCGGCGGCGGGCGGGGGTTCTCTCGGGGCAATGGCGGCGGGACTGAGCGCTGGGGCGCTTATGCTAGAATTTGTGGCGTTTTTGGTGCGGAGGGATGAGTGAGTTGTTAGAGCGCGCGGAGTATCCCGCCGCCGTCGACTTGCCCGCCCCCGCCGCGCCCGCGAAGCCTACGACGGATCGCGCAGGCGGCATACGGGGAATAAAATTATAACCGCGAAACACCAACTACTTCTGAAATGTCGACGTTTGGTCCGAAGAGGGCTCTGCCTGAACCTGAGGAGGACACGGATCTGCAGCATCGAATCGTGGCCGCGCGCACTGACACGGACGAGTACATCGATGGAATGTCAACGTGGCAGCGTTACTTCATCGCGGCGTCGCGCCAGGCCGCTGTGTATCGCGCCGCTCATGCCCGGGCAGTCGACCAAGCGAATAAAAATTACAAGATTGCGGAAAAGGAACGAATCCTGGCGACCATTAAGAGGACCGTCAAGGAGAGCTTAATTGTGCTGTGGCTTGCAAAACACGAGTGGGACGTTCATGAATTCGACTACGATGGATGGGAGGACGGTTACCCACTGCCTTTTTTAAAACAACACTTTCCATGTCGAATGTACAACCTTCCAGGGAGGGTTTTCATAGACTTGGAAGGGCCTTTTGATGATGATTTGGAGGGGCCTGCTATTGGAGCAACTATTGGACTACCTTTCCCACCGGGAAGCAGATATATTTTCACGGTGTGGATACAAGATGTTGATGGTAATACGATTGGTGGTCCGCCTGGTGATGAAGGAAATGATTACGATCTTATTATTGACGCGACGGGCCAAGCGCTGGACCAATCTGTACACAGACTTTTCTCTGGGGAAGACGTGCTTGGCGACGCGTTTCATCTGTTGGAGGCGCTTGCCACCAGGGCGGCTGACGCATACGCGGAATTCAACGAGCTTGACCAGGCGGCTGCCGTGCCTTGAAGCGCGCAAGGAGAAGTGCCCTATAGCTTTTTGCCGCCGCAGGGTTTACACTACACGACACGATACTTGTAACGCTGATGCGAGCTGGCGCGGCTCGGCCGGTGCGGGTGCTGGACGTGGATCTCAATCACCGGCGGCGCCAACGTGCGGACGAGTGTGCAGCACGGCGAGGCTCCAACAAGGCGGGTGAGTGTGTATGTAACGCCTTTGGCCCGGGTCATCCTCCATACTCGCGCGCCGCCTGTTGCGGGTGTACGCGTCGGTGGCGGACGCCCGGTGCGCCGCCTTTGCGGCCTGGTGGCACAGCTATGTGGCCGTGCCACTGCTCCACCACCGCGCCACCTGCGCGCCACTCGCGTCACGCCACCTTTCTGCTTTGCGCCGACTGCCTCTCCCTCGTCTCACTCCAAGGCTTGTTCTGACGCGACGCAAGCCAATTGCAGCCCAGGTGCCCACACGGTGCCCACGCGGCGTCTGCATCGCCCGCGCCCAACGCCTTGCTGGCGCACGGCTCTGTTTCCAAGGTGCGCTCGGTTGGGTGGCAGGCGGTGGGCGCGGTCCAGTGACACCGCGACCGGCGCGCTCGCACCCGCTCCCGGGCTCTTGCGCCCTAAGGCGTCAGCACTAGAACGGAGCGCGGTGGGCACGTGACCCTTTGTCGAACTCACACACCAAGGCAGCCCTGGACATGTTTGGTGCTAATGAGAGCACAGCCTCCCGTAGCATGAAGTGGATGGCACTATTGGTCTTTCTTGTGGGGTGGTGCCTTGCTGCAACTGGTCCTCCCTCTCAGAATAATCGGCGCAATGGTGGCATGCCCAGTATGCCCAGGTGGCTCAACGGCGACTTATCAGCTTGGTTACCATCAGTAGTTGCCGCCCTGTCTGGCTCAGGAGGATCTATGTGCGTCCTTTGCCTTGCGGGTTGTCTTCTCTTCTTGGCTCTCCGTGGAAATGAAAATGTTTCAACAAATTGTCTTTGGTCTGGCTTTGTCCGCTTTGTAAGCTTGTTGGTTATGCAAGAGAGCTTGAAGCACTCGAACTCTTCTTGGCATGCACCCGTTGTTTTTATTGGGACGTTTGTGGCAGTAACTATTGTTGGCACAATAGCCGTGTTGATCCAGTATTTACTATCTCTAGGCCCTCGGTTACAGTTTTCACCGAATAATAACAATGTGCCTACCGAACAGCCCACTACTACCCCTGGCGAAGCTCGTGTGGCATCGGAGTACGATGTTTGCACAATTGCTGACCTGAAAAAAAAGATACAAGAGATTGATGCTACAATAACGTTTTCTAGCAAAATGAAAAAATCCGAGCTCATTCAGAAGCTCAAAGAAGTTCAAAAACAACGGGCAGGCACAAACCCGGCTGCAGAGACTCAACCTCCCGCCTAGCGACGGAAACAGCAATACACACGTTGCTATGCATAAATATTGGCCCAGGTGCCCACACGGTGCCCACGCCGCGTCTGCGTCGGCCGCGCCCAACGCCTCGCCGGCGTTCGGCTCTGTTTCCAAGGTGCGCTCGGTTGGGTGGCAGGCGGTGGGCGCGGTCCAGTGACACCGCGTCCGGCGCGTTCGCCCCCGCTCCCTTCTGCGAGTCCGTCCTGATGCCTTACGCTCTCCGCAAATTATAAGTTGCTTGTCTTCTTTTTTCTAAAACGAACCTATGCAGGAAGTTAAATTGATAGACGAAGAGATGAGCATAGTGTACGAAGGCAAGTACGGGAAGTTGACCGCCAGTGATGGTGCTGGAAGCCACGCTCGAGCCGTGTGCCGGTACACTTGTCTCATTGTTGGACTCTTGGCAATTTCAGTAGTTGTTTTTTGCTTTTCCGCCATAAAGCTCGTGAGTGTGTATGTGAAAAACAAAACTTAAAGTGAGACACCCATGAGAGCGCGGAGTATCGCGGACGAGTGTGCAGCACGGCGAGGCTCCAGACGGGTGAGTGTGTAACGCATTTTGGCCCGGGTCATCCTCCATACTCGCGCGCCGCCAGTTGCGGGTGTACGCGCGGCGGACACCCGGTGCGCCGCCTTTGCTGCCTGGTGGCACAGCTATGTGGCCGTGCCACTGCTCCACCGGCGCGCCACTCGCGACACGCCTCGCCGGCGCACGGCTTCCGCCGGCCCTGCATGCGCTCTCTTTCACCTCAGCAAGCACATGCACCCCGCGCCCAGCGTGCCACCCGCTGGTACCGCGGCTTTGCGCATTGCCGCCCGGCGACGTGGCGGTTGTAGCGCCCGCAAGCGCGCACCTGACGCGCGTTCCTCCAGTGCGCCTTCAGCGCCGTGCAGGTTGTCCGGCGTTCAGGTGCGCACGGCACGGTTGGGCGTGGGCGAGCCGCGGGGGACCTCTGCGCAATGCTCCCAACTCGCGCCTGCGCGATGCCCGATGCTTGCCGAGCGGCGTGGCACGCTGAACGGCGCAATCGTGGCGGGTTGAGCGGGCCTGCGGCGCGGCGGTGGAGCGGTACAGGAGGGCGGTTGCGCGCGCGACTCCGGCAGCGCGCCACGGGCTCCTGGCTACGCGCATAAAGCTCCCCCCTCGGCTGTCGCAATGGATCCCGATGACCTGATCCTAAAAAAGTTACTCACTAAGTTTCCAGAACTGATGACGGACGACGCCGCAGGCACCGCGCCTGCTCACGCTGTTGATGATTCAGCTGCGTTGCAGGCCTCGCCGGCCGGCCCTGCGTCTGAATTGGAGACTTTTTATCCCGTGAAGTTTCAAGAGTGGTCGCTTCAATCGATTTCGCCTCCAAAGATCATCGCATCGGACTTGGGAGTGCTTACTCCAAAGCACCTTGTGATTATGTACAAGCCTACGGGCGGCAACGACGTTTTCTTCTACAATCAAGATCTTGTCTTGATTAACGACACATACGCCCTCTATGCTGCGGACAAGATCTATTTTACCAACCAGCGACGTCGACCAAACGCGGATTTGGAGGGCACAACAATTTTTGAGCACGAGGGATTTCCCATCGAAGGCAAGTGCTCGCTACTCAGCCACCTGACATTAATTTACACGACGGGCGGAACCTATACGTTCACGGATGAGTATTCTTTCATAAAGTGGACAGTCCGCGACAAGAAGTGCATGGATTTTACGTCTGCGAAGGCGTTTATTGCCTAGCGGGTGCATCCGAGTCCTTCGCGCGGCTTATTTAAAGGATTCCAAGAACTTCAACAAGCAAAGATTATGTTGACGGCCGTGGCTATAGTACTGTTGGTGTATTACTTTGGTTCTATATGGGTTGACGAGTTGCTTCACCACGAGCACGTGAAGTGTGTCTCGATCTGGTCAAACTTAATCAACCGAAAGGATGAACTTGTCAACAATCCGGTCTACTACATATTGGAGCTCGAAGAGACTTCTAGGTGTGACAACTTCGACATTTGGACTTGGAAGAGAAACAACAACTCGCTATCTACGAACCTTAGTGGGTATAGAAACAATGTACGGTCAAGGATGGCAAAATACTCGAGCGTTGCACTTGCAGACAGCCTTTTTGACACCGCAACTGTGAATGAAACCACAAGACACATTGCAACAATAGCCTACGTTCACTACAATGAGTATATTCACAAGAAACTGCTCCGTTGCCTTCCGGTTCATGCACACATAACCTATGTACTTGAGCGATATTCTCGTCTATGCTGGTTGGGGGCTATTTTGTATGCCGCCGGACAGATATGTTACCCAATTTGGATAAGAAGCAATATTCGTTGTGACAACAGCCCGGATGAGGAAAAACAGGAAAGTTTTGCAAAGAATGAATAATATTCGCCCAGCGCTGTGCGACCATCTCCACCAACCACTACCCCGCCGCGGCGCGCACACCACGCCGTGCAGGTTGACCGGCGTCCGGGTGCGGCACGGCTGGGCGTTGGCGGGGCGCGGGGGACTGCTGTAGGGGGACGATCTGGGCGGTTCGACGGCGGCATGGCGTGGGTATCGCATTCGCAGTGAGGTGCTGCTGCTGGCGAAAGACGGCAAATCCTAACGGCTGGCAAAAGAAGGCAATTCCTAACCGCAGTATACAGGGTGTTCGATTACAATTCGAATGTTGTGCGCTGGCGTCTGCCGCCACCAATCACGTGCTTGCCGGCAAGTTGCCAAGCATGCGAATGAGCGCTGCTTCAGCGGCAGCCTGGATGGCGGGCGTTCCCGGAGCTATTGCTATGCGGTTGAGGGACTCCATGAGAAGCCATGACAGTTCGCACTGTGGGTAGCGTTTTTTCAACTCTTCGATTTGAAGACGAAAGTCTCCATTTTCTTGCATAATACGAAGCATAAGTGCTTCTTTTGCTTCCAGTGGCGGATCGCCAAGAGCTCCAATGACGACGTCCATGGGGGCGTTTATTGTTAATTGTTACAGTAGAGCATATATATACCGTCGTGAGCTCACCACGCAACGAACGCGCCCGGCGCTCAAGCGCGGCATCAATAGCGCGGCGCCTTCTGGCACCTCGTTCACTCTACGTTTGCTTTGCACGCGGCGGGTCCAACTTGAAGTAACGGTGTAGGCGCTCCACCTCCGCCTCGGCCACAGCGCGCGCCTTTGCTTCATCGGCGGCGCGTGCCTCCGCTGTCAAGGCGCGAGCCTCCGCGGCAGCGCGCGCTCTCTTTTTGCCGGCCGCGAGAGCCTCCGCGACAACGCGCGCCCTCGTTTCGTCGGCGGCAAGAGCCTCCGCTGCCAAGACGCGCGCCTCCGCACGCGTCAGCTCACCTGATGACGGGTGAGCAACGAAAGACGACACGCGGGCGCTGGCGTGTGCACGCACTACCCGACAGACGGCTGTCGTAGCCCATGTGGCCGTGACCGGCGACAAGGCGAGGTACAAGAGAAAAGGTAGCGTTTGGTGTTATGGTGGCGGTTTCTAAAAGGGTAGCCCCGCAGTAGACGAATGAAATGCCGGCACCCACACCAGCGCGAGCACCCAGGCCTGACACCTGTTCACCCGCAACAAAAGGCAGGGTGCGCGGGGCAGCCATCGGGTTTGACAGCGTGATAATGCGCATTTTTATTTTGGGTTTGGCATACATTAATATGCAGCAGAAGCAACTCTCTCTCACTCTCTGACTAATCAAACTTCTTCGCGCACTCCGTCAGCGGCGGCGCCGCGCGCGCGATGCCCAGCGCCTCCCACGCCGTCTCGCCGTACGCTGATCGCGCGTATCTCAAACGGTGCGCCCCGGACACCAGGCTGTGCATGCAAAACGCGCCGGTGAATATGAGCGTCGTGATGAGCCCCAGGAGCCGGGCGAGGGAGGCGAGCTCGCGCGTTGCGTTGCGCCAGCTCTCGAACACTATGGCCTGTATCGTCTTTTCCGTGGCGTACGTCAACACAAAGCTCTTCGAGCGCAGGAGCGTGCGCGCTTGGTTGCAGTCGATCAGGGCGCCGGTGATGCGCCGGTTGTGCGTCGTGTCGCACAGGTGCATGACCAGCAGGCGCGCCTCCGTGTGGAGCGCCGAGTGCTCGGCCACGAAAAACACAAACAGGTTGACGAAACGCACCGCCAGCCAAATGAGCAACAGCTTGTGCACGGTGGCGAGGTGCCTCTTCATTGCGGAGCGCCTCCGGGCGCATAAATAGTGCGGCGCGCGCGCTATGCGAGCTGGTCGATGTAGTACGCATTCGTAATGGGCAAGCCGTAGCTCTGGAGCGTCGTGACGAGGGCGGAGCTGTCGCCGGCCGCGGTGCCCGCCGCGCACGTTGTCGTGCACCCGAAGAGGCGCCACACGTCGCCGAGCACGGGAGTTGCGGCGTCGTATGTTTGCAAATCGGTGAGAATGTTGAAAAATATCCTTGTCCCGCCCGCGGTGGATGGAGAGGCACAGTGGGGCTCAGTCTGTATTTTGAATGAGTATGCGGCATTTGAATTTACAAGAGCTGTTGTTAGGCCGGCGATAAATGCTGTGGTATATGCTGTGTATGTTGGCTTGCTTAACTGATAAAAAGAGTGAATATCTAATGCAATACTAAATCCAGGAAAGTTGCTGGCCCATTTTGAATTGGGGACTATTGGTGGTTGCGCTGGTGGGGGCTGGTATGATCCAATAAATACATTTGCCGCCGGTAGCCCACTTGCTTGAAATAAAGTGGTGACTGGATTATTGTCCATAAAAAAAGCATCTTGAAAGTCCGAATTAAATTTAAAAGCCATGCTAGTGTTTTTGTTGCACACATATATCTCCAAAACTGGTGTGAACCAAGGGTAAGAAGGGTTTACCGATACAATCACCATCTGATACTCGATCAAAAGTAAAGTTTCTGCAAGTGCCTCCAGAACAATTGCACGGTTACCATTTTCTTTTGCCATGTATGACTCAAATGACATGTCCAGCGTCATTACCACTTGACTGTTAGATGTCCAGGAGGCAAGGTTGACTGCTCCCCCTTGTGCAGGGCAGAGCACAAGCAAAAATGCTGCAAGAAAATACCTCATTTATTTCCGCCCGCTCCGTGAAGCAAATAAGGCCTGCTTGGTTTAGCCATGGGCCTGGCGCCAAAGTTCAAGCCGTACCTCGCCTCGGCGTTTCCGGACTGCTCGTTCGACCCTGACGACGCGTCGAGCGCTGCCGGCGGCGGCGTCGTCGTGGACGTCATGGTTATACTGCACACCTTTTGCGTGCGCGACGACGAGGAGGCGCCAGCGCTCCGTCTCGCCCAAGCCCTGTGGTACGCCGTACGTTCTGCTCCCCTGTGCGCGCTCTGCTTTGATGTGAGTGCCACAACGCCCGAGCCCAAGTCCATCGAGTGGAGCGAGCGCCCCGCGCCGTCGGTGGCGGTGTCGCCGGAGGATGTCGAGCGCGCCCTCTGCTTCGACGCCCTGCCAGACTACCCCAGCCTCGTCGCCTCGCGCACGGCGCGAATGACCTTGTGCAAGTGGCTCGTGCGCAAGATAGCCGAACGCCTGGCGCCGGGCCAGTCGATGCTGGTGCTGGACGACGGCGACCCTACGGTGTACCGCGGGGGAGTCGCCGAGCCCGAGCGCCGGCCGGACCTGAAGCGCTCGATGCACGGCGAGGCGGACGTCTCCGGCATATTCGCCGCGCGCGTGCTCCACTTCCAGCTCGGCGCCACGGGCGTCACATGCCTCACCTCCGACACGGACTGGGTGCTCATCGGCACGCTTAACGCTTTTCCAGGCTTGCGCGTTCGAATGCACCACTTTGACCGAGCGTCCAAGCAACCGGTGTTCCAGGGCGTGGACTGCTGGGCGCTCGCCGAGGCGGCGCCGAGGCGGTACGGCGTCTCGCTCATGGAGTGGGCCGCCATCGTGGCGAGCCGGGGCACGGACTTTGTGCGCGGCGGCCTCATTCGCGGCATTCCTGACTGGGAAAAGTACGTGCGCGGGTGCGCCGAGGCGCTCGCGGCCGTCAAGCGCCGCGCCGGGGAGGACCTGGTGACGGACGTGCGCGTCGACGCCGACGGATTGCACCGCACGTTTGTGGCGGCTAGCCGAAACGCGCCGCGCGCCTCTCTCCGGTACGAGCGCGGGGACGGCGCCGTGGCGAGGCTGGCGTGGAACGTGCTTTACATGAAAAACTGTCCAGACCACGGGGGGGCTGGAATCGACTGCTTTCGTTTTGGGTGGAGGCGAGACCCAAACGGTTGCGTTTCCCTTGGGCCTTCTCGTGATGCTTTGTATGAAAAATTAACATGAAATTTTATCGGCAAACGCAGTCTACAGTACAAGCAGTATTAGATGCCCCCCCCAATAGCGCCGGTGTTACTAAACCATTGGACACCCATTTACCTGCATTTAATGGGAAAAATGCTAATTCAAATGAAGCCTGACTTGCCGAAATACTATAAAACCCAGCCGCATTAAATGTACTGTCAAGAAGATTAGCATATGTGGTGTTTAAAGTACACGAATTAAAACTGGTGTTCGATGCTACTGGTCCACAGTTTGGAAAAAATGGTGCCACATCATAATCAGATGAAGAATGTGTATTGTGAGGCAGAGGATATGTTTTGTACATAGGATTGCCATTGACATTTAGCCCTTTTCCATATGTTGACGCGGTAATATCATTTCGAAACTGTTTTATGCATGCGTATTTATAAATGTTCCACATTCCGCAAAAGTTTTGCTTTATAAAGTCAAGACTTGTATTAGAAGTTATGACAGCTTGCAGGGTTATTGTCCAACCCGTCCCACCTTGATAAATAGTGCCGCTGTTTAAGTTATTTAATGCAACGGTACTTGCTGCTCCCGTGACATAGACTGTTTTTGGTTTGTTGTAGAATAAAAGGTTGATAAATTGTTGTACCATGATGTATTCTGCATAACTAGGATTATTAGAAGCTACTAAAGAGTTTTGAGAGTGAGAACACATTGCAAATGTCCAAGTCAAAAGACACTGCACCCCGCTGAAAGTTGATGCAGTGGGACATTTAATCGTGGGGAACGCCTGCGGTGCCACTGTCGGCGGCGGGCTGGGGCTGGGCGGCGGCGGCGGCGGGCTGGGGCGGGGCGGCGGCGGCGGGTTGGGGCTGGGCGGAGGTAGCGGCGGCATTGGAGGTGAATAAGTGATAAAGTTACCATTGTTTGGTGGCTGGCACTCGAGGTCAGCCGTCGTGCTGGCTTGCGCGTATACCTGCATAATGTCTTGGAGCCAAATGGCTGACGGTGTGTCCACCTTTGCTACGATGGTCAACGTTCTTGGGGTTGCACTGTATGGCACGTCTATGCGCGCAAGGTGCCAGTCGATGAGGTTTGACTCGAAATTTACATATTCACATCCGTAGCGGATTTCTGGCCACCCATTTTGACCAAGAAAACAGGTCCCTGGGCTGGTTGTGTCCGTAATTTTTATGGTCATCTGTGGTCTGTTGTCAGTCATGTTGCACTGGAACAGAAAAGGGATGATGATGGCCGTCATATCTGTTGTGGTGTATAATGTCGCAGTTGCAGTATCTGTAACTTTGTAGCCTGTTCGTTGACCGTCTGATGCTGCTGAAACATCCCAGTTCGAAAGTGGTTGCGTCGTCCTAGAGCATTTTAAAGTCGAACCATGTGTTGAAGGCCCGGGTGGAGATGGCGGGGGGGCGATGGCTTCCCCAAGAAACACAACGGCCTTCTCGACGGTGACTTGTGGTCGGTACACGTTATCCGTTTTGTACGTCTTGTAATGAGGTGCATAGATGAATATCGTGGTCGGCACCCAGCCAGTCGCCCATGCTCCGGGGCCAGTGGTGGCAGCTTTCATTATTGCATACAGCACTTCTGTCCCATTCACTTTGTCTCCTGGCATTGAATCTGCATTACCAAAAAAAGTAAAAAACTTTTCACAGAACCCCCCGCATGGGAATGCAGCGGATGACGACACAGATGACGAGGACTCGGAGCTCGACGAAGACGACGACGAAGATGAAGAGGGTGCAAGGAGATGGCGACCGCCCAAGGGGAATGTTGGAATGCTGCTGTTCACTGTGAATTCAACATTGTACACGTCCTTTTGTAAAGAAGTGAGTTGTGTGGCATTGGATATAGTGACGAGAGGAAGGCTCGGCTTGTACCGCTCCTGTTTGCCTTCAATTGTTGTCATGCTCTGTATGAGATATTGAAGGCTAGCATTCAGGGAAGCTGGAATTCGAGTTCCTCTCGTTTGATTAAAACTCACGAAAAAGTTGTAGGAAAAGGCGTCGGTGAGCACAAAAGGAGCAGGCGGCGGCGGGCTGGGACTAAGAGCCGCCGACGCGCTCCAAAGCATCGCCAGCGCGAGGAAAGTTTGCATTACAGCACAAAAAGACGCTCCATAAGTATATTTCATCAAATATTAGGCAGACGCAACGCATCGCACAGGAGGGACGGGTCAAACACGCGAGCGGCGCCGCCGCCGTCCACACGCTGGGCCACGCTGTGCATCGTGTCGAAGGCGGCCTGGAGCTCCGTCATTCGCTCCAGACACACCAGCGCCTCGTCCGTCTCGCGCTCCGCCTTGGCGCGCTCCAGCGCCCGGGCGGCGCACGCGCGCGCGGCGCCGGCTCGGCACACCTCGAAGTGGTGCCACGCGCTCTGGAGCGCGGCCTCGCATTCCGCGTACACGCACGCGGCTGTGAGCGCGCGATCGGCCAGGGTAACGTACTCGCCCTCCTCGCGGCCGTCCCCGCCGGCTGGCTCCGCCAGCGCCCGGTGGAGGGACCGCCACAAGCCGGCCCTCGCCGCGCGCTGATCCACGGTGCGCACCGCGCGCGCGTGCGCCGCCGCCCACGCCACTCGCGCGACCTTGTGTAGCGCCTCCTCGGACGCCTCGGGCCAGTGCTCGAAGGCGGCGGGGGCGACGCGCCCGGAGGCGGCGACGCGCGCCGCCCGCCGCGCCGTCTCGCATGCTCGCAACGCGCTCTCGGCCCGCTCGTCTTCCGCGA
>Ga0114959_10003581_pt1 | contig 12156 bp, 12 predicted proteins | sample C_130625_EF_Meta_FD_87317 | JGI IMG/M metagenome (GOLD analysis project Ga0114959, IMG submission 87317) | Freshwater microbial communities from Lake Croche, Canada to study carbon cycling - C_130625_EF_MetaG | ecosystem: Environmental > Aquatic > Freshwater > Lake | place: Lake Croche, Canada...
AAAAGTCAGGATTGGTTTAGAGGCAGCTACCACCATCACAGCAAAGACAAATAGCGCTTCAACATAATTCTGATCACTTACAAAATGAACCGCTTCTTTAGTGCCGTTCATAGCAGTGAGAAAGAGCACGAGAACTAATGCCCAAAAACCAAAGACCACCTCGACTTCTGCGAGCAAATGAAATAGACCGGCATGTTTTGGGTAAGACTGTGAGAGCTTTTCAAACGAAGAAACCATAAAGGTATGCACAATTGCAATGACAAACAGTGTGGTCGCTACGATTTCAATATGAGTTGGATTCATATACTTTCTCTTTTAGTTCAGGCCGATAGAAGTGTAATTCAAATTATCAGAAGTACAATAGTTCAATATGTATAACAAATACTATTCTAAGAGTTTCTTATTACACAATGTCTAAAAATCTTCTAAGAATCACTATTGGCTTGATGGTTTTTCAGTTATTTTTTTGGACTCTTGTGCCTTTGATGGCACATCACGCCCCGCCATTAGATGCAACTGAGATGTATGGCTGGAGTCTTAGCTTCCAGTGGGGGTTTTATAAACATCCGCCAATGCCAGCATGGATAGTTGCCTTCGTCCAGGCGCTGGTTGGAAAGAACATGTTTTCTTTGTTCTTGTGTGCAAGTATCGTTATTAGTGCAAGTTATTTTGCAGTTGCTTGGCTAGCCAATCGATTTTTAGAAGAAAAAGAGGCCACAGTAGCCCTTTTCTTATACGCTTTAACCCTCTATTGCCATTTATGGTCTACAGACTTTAATCATAATCAAATGCAAATGCCTTTTTGGGCATTTAGTTTAGTTTGTTTAGTCCGAACCCTGGATACAGGGAGTCAAAAGTGGGCCTTACTCCTTGGTATTGTGATGGGATTAAATGCACTCTCAAAATATACCGCCGCATTGATTGTGCCGTGCGCAGTTCTACTTTTGATGATTTCTCCTTATTGGCGTAGAAATCTCAATGTAACGCTAATCTTTATAGCTAGTATTGTATTTTTAATAGTATTCTCACCCCATTTGTATTGGCTGACAATGCATGACTTTATGCCATTTCATTATGTCAATGAGCGCTTTGATGAAATGAAAGATACTAATCGTCTATTTGATATAGCTGACTATATTGGGAATATATTACTAGCACACCTATGTCTGCTGATAGCTTGTTTATTCTTGCTTCGTAGAAGAGTAACGGCAATAGAAGTGAATAAACAAGAGCAAATCTTTATTTGGATAATGGGGCTTGGCCCTGTAGGACTTACCATCGTGATTGGGCTATTTGCGCCACTGTATCACCGGTGGGTAATACCAATGTTACCGATGATAACGATAGTGATGGCCATACTAATGAAAGGTCGTTTTGTTCATTTGTATAACAAGAAAGCACTCTTTTTCTTTTTGATTTTGCAATTACTATTTGGAATAATTTACATCTTTAAAGATCAAATTAACCCCAGTCAATCAGCGCGTGGTCAGTATCCTGCCCCTGAATTGGCTCATGTAGTGTATGAGCATTGGCATAGTTTATATCCAGATAGGCCCATGAGAATAGTCTCAGGAGGTGAGTGGGAGGCTGGTTTTGTAAGTTTGTTTTCACCAGATAAGACCTATGTGTACACCCAAGCAAATTCTGTTATTGCGCCATGGATAACAGAAAAAGATGTTCATGATTGTGGTATGGTCATGTTAAACCCAACTAAATTACAGTTAGAGTATTTTTCTGCCGCCAAAGTTCAAGAATCGATACAGATTAAGAATGAAAAAAATAATTCAAATACACAATTAGGATTAGCAATTAGTCCACCTCAAGGTGAATGTCAATTGAAGTAAAGCTAAAGGTCAATAGAAAATGGAAGATCAATTCATCATAGAAACATTTACTAGACTTGGTTGCGCTTTACTTGCTGGAATTATTTTAGGTTTAAATCGTTGGCTACACCACAAGTCTGCAGGAATAAGAACCCATTCACTCGTGAGTGTTGGGGCTGCTTTAGCGATTTTATTAATGACCTCGATTGTTGGCGGAGATGCACAAGCTCAAAGTCATGTTCTTCAAGGCACTATCTCTGGGATAGGGTTTTTAGGTGCAGGAGTTATTGTCCATCAAGGTTCTTCAGGGAATATCAAGGGCTTAACTACGGCAGCGAGCATCTGGGTGGTAGCAATTATTGGATGTTGTTTTGGTGCAGGAAAAATTATGATTGGAATGGCTGGATTACTAACCATATTAGGGATACTCATCATCGGACGCCCATTAGAGATGGGATTAGCAAAGATAATCGGAATTATCAGAAGCTCTGAGTTAGATACCGATGACGAACGTAGAAAAGATTAAAGCTGCCTAACGAATCTGACCACAACCAATTCGTGGACCTGAATTCCCTGCTGGTTGGCTTTGATAGTCATCCGGGTCGCGATGGACCACTACAGCTCGACCGATAATTGATTGATCGCCAACTAAAGAAAAGTTGGATAGAGTAGCCTTGTAATTTGCGTTACCGTTAGCATCACTCATGATATTGGGCATATCACCGGCATGATGGCTTGCCGACTGGACATTACCATGTTTTGCATTTGCGGGATTGAAATGTCCCCCGGCACTCATTGCATCGAGGGAAGAGCAATCACCTTTTTCGTGAATATGAATACCATGTTCAGCATTTGGCTTAAGACCGGAGAACGTACCCGTTACAAGCACCTTCATACCGGATTGTGAAAAACTAACTGAACCATTTAAATTAGATCCAGATTTAGATTGGAGAACGGCAGAAGCTGAAGGAGTTTCTTGAAAAACTTGACAAGCTGTAAGTGTAGTCAATAAAGCAATCCAAACGCTGTTTTTAAGTAAGGTTTTAACAGGTTTATTTATCATGACTTATCCTATTTGTAATATGAATATAAGTAGTCTAATACAGTTTTATGATTGTTGTAAATACAGTTACAAATGAGATATCTCGCATTTAAATTAGATGTTAAATTTGGTTATCCAAGATAAATGACGAATCAGTTTTTAGATTCTCCAATACCCATTTTTTGAACAGTTGTACTTTTGGGGTATTAGTTACGCCATAAGGAGAGACTAGCTGGTAACTATTAATTGAAGTCGTTCTTATGTTGAAAGGCTCAATCAAAATACCCTTTTTAAGATCTTCTTGGACAACAGATGATCGCCCTAAAGTCACACCGAGTGAATCGATGGCACACTGAATATTGGTAATAAAATAATCACAATTGATACTTGAATTAAATTCCATATTTGTATATCCGGCAGCCTCAAGCCAAAAGGGCCATTCGTCACCTAAAACAGGGCAAGAAGATCTAATCATGGTGTAATTTTTTAGGTCTTCGGGGGTCTCAAGTTTGAGATTTGATTTTAGTAAGTTAGGACTACAAACAGGAAAAACTTCTTCAGGACCAAGGCTTTCACAATCTAGACCATTCCATTTACCTAAACCATGCCAAATACCAACATCAAAATTTCGCTTAAAAATATCATGTAAGGTATGAATAGTATTTAACCTAATTTCTATCTCAGGATAGATAGCTCTAAATTTATGTAAATTCGGAATCAACTTTTTAATGGCGAAGGCGCCTAAACACTCAACAGTTAAAATGTTTGATTGATTTTCAGTACCAGCATGATCAGATGCTGAAGACAGAATAATAATTGCCTCCCTCACAGAAACTAAATAATCTTTAGCTTTTTCGGTCAAAATAAGTCCGCTTGCATTTCTTATGAACAGATTTGTCTCAAGAAGCTCTTCCAAATTTTTAATCTGATGACTAATGGCCGTTTGGGTTAAATTAAGCTCAATCGCTGCTCTAGTAAAGCTTAAATATCGAGCCGAGGCTTCAAAGGCCAGCAGGCTTGAAATAGAGGGAATTCTTTTATTCATGAATAGAATTTACCTTTATAAATGGAATGAGTCACCGCAATAAAGATTTAGGGTTAACCCTCTTGATCATGGATAACCCTTGTTTAATTAAAGCTTACATCAAAATAAATCATACTCCATGAATTTATGTAATTTGTATTTAGACAAAATTTTAAATACACTCAAATCAAAAATAATTATCTATCAAGGAGATGAGCAGAATGTTTGCAATCAAAGAATCAATAGAACAGTTACCTTCAGGTTTTGTTTTTAACACTTGGTATGTTGCAATGTGGGGAACTGATTTAGAAGCAGCCAAATTAGTACCCAAAACAATTCTTAATGAACCAATCGTATTTTTTCGTAAAGAAGATGGCTCGGTTGCGGCAATCACTGATAGATGTGCACATCGATTTGCACCCTTATCAATGGGTAAGCTATTACCGGGAGATAGAGTTCAATGTATCTATCATGGCTTAGAGTATTCGGCTAATGGCCAATGTGTAAAGAATCCACATGCGCCTTGCACGATACCGGAAATAAGCAATTTTAAAAGTTATCCCGTGCAAGAGAAATATTCCTTGATTTGGATATGGATGGGGGATGAACCCGATGATCCATCGTTAATACCCGACTATAGTTGTTTAGTGAACACATCAGAGAAGTATGTGACTAGACCTGGGTATTTAAAAGTAAAAGCCAATTATCAATTAGTTGTTGATAATCTTTTAGATCTTAGTCACACATCCTATGTGCATGCAGGAATATTAGGTAATGCTCAGACAGTCGATGCAGATATAAAAGTAGATCAAGTGGGCGAAGTAATATCCGTTAGTAGGCCTTCTATCAATGCCGAAACGCCTGGGATACTTCAGGTGATGAGTCCATCTGGATTTGAAAAAGGTGATCAATGGAGTACCATCTCTTGGTTTTGCCCAAGTAATTTAATTTTAGAGTTCGGTGTAAGTAAGCATGGAGAACCAAAAGAAAAAGGAACAGGATACTTTGCGATTCATTTACTAACACCAGAAACAGAGAGAACAACACATTACTATTACACTGCGGCAAGATGGAACGTCTTAACAACTGGAGACGATAAAAACGCAGCAATTCGAGATAAGATCTACGAATTAAGAACCTTTGCTTTTGCAGAGCAGGATGTTCCGGTGATAGAGGCACAGCAAGACATGATGGATAATGCAACGCATTTATTGAAGCCCGCATTGTTGTCTATCGACGGTGGCCCCATACGATATCAAAGAATCTTACAAGAGAAAATTACCCAAGAGCTTAAAAATAAATGGTAGATATTTATCTTGCATCTGATCTCGTTAGGCAATAGATATAAAGAATTGGAATGCTTCGAGAAAAAAATTCGAGAGGGTTGCTCGTAGAAGATATTTGACGACTTTAAATCAGACTGATGAAGAAAAAAACACAAATTTATTCAATATGACTTGTCGCTCACGATCATTAGCCGAGCGATTGGTATTGAGTATTTAATAAAGGAATTAGTAAATGGACGAATTCATACATGACGTAATTGTTGTTGGGGCTGGTTCTGCTGGATGCGTCCTTGCAAATCGCTTAACTGAAATAGACGATATTCACGTTTTATTAATTGAAGCTGGTAAAAAAGATGATATGGAATTACTGCATATTCCAGCGGGGTTTAATTATGTAGCCTTTGATGAAAGAGTTATTTGGGATTACAAAACCGAACCAGAGGCGGGATTAAATGGTAGAAGTATTGATTACGTTCGGGGCAGAGTACTTGGCGGGTCAAGCAGTGTAAATGCCATGGTTCATATTCGCGGAAATAAAGGTGACTTTGAAGAATGGAAAAATATGGGCTGTGAGGGTTGGGGATGGGATGATGTTTTACCCTTTTTCATCAAGAGTGAAAGTCACTGTGATGGACCAAGTGAGATACATGGTGATAAGGGGCCATTAACAGTTACGCTGTCACATCATCATCCTAGTTCAGATATTTTCCTCAATGCGATGGTGAGCGCCGGAATTAAAAGAGTTTCAGACTTTAATACCCCCGCACAAGAGGGCGCAGGCTATTACCACCAAACAGTAAAAAATGGTCGTCGTCAAAGTACTGCAGCCACTTACTTAACACTTGCCGCAAAAAGAAAAAATTTAAAGATAACAACAAGTGTTGTAGTTGAGCGAGTTGAATTTGATGGGGATAATGCATCAGGAGTATGGGTTCGCTCTCAAGATGGAAAAAGTAAATTACTAAGAGGTAAAAAAATTATTTTATCTGGAGGAACCGTTGGTAGTTCTCAAATGCTTGAACTATCAGGAATCGGCTGTGCGGATCGTTTAAATAAACTTGGGATTGAGTGTAGAGTGAATCGCCCGCAGGTTGGCGAAAATGTTCAGGACCACTATCAATCACCAATCGTTGTGAATGTAACTGGTATTCGCTCCTTGAATGATTATGTCAGTCCATTTGCAATGTTAGGTCAAATTATTCGCTATTACTTCAAACGAGATGGGTTATTAGCTTTTAATGCAACGCAAGTTGGTGCTTTTGTTAAGTCTTCAGCTGAAAAAGAATATCCTGATTTGCAGGTGCTCTTTGCACCTGCGGCACTTGACCCTGCCGCGCACCCAAGGAAGTTAGATAAGAAGGCAGGGTTAACAGCGATTGTGTGTAATCTAAAGCCAGAGTCAAGAGGATCTATCCACATACAGTCTAAGAATGTAGACGACTATCCAAAAATAGATGGCGGATATTTAAAAACCCAATTGGACAAAGAAATGATGTTGAAAGGGTTTCATTTGTTAAGAAAAATATTTTCTCAGCCAGTGATAAGTCAACACATTACACAGGAAAAAGCACCGGGCATCGATATTCAAACAGATGAGCAAATTTTAGAATTTTGTAAGAAAAAAGGCGACTCTGTACATCATCCAGTGGGATCTTGTCGAATGGGCTCAGATGATGACGCTGTTGTGGACACTTCGTTAAAGGTAAGAGGCGTGAACAATCTATTTGTAATAGATGCTTCAATCATGCCGAGAATTATTTCTGGCAATACAAATGCAACAACGGTCATGATTGCTGAAAAAGCTTCACAAATGTTAAAAAATGAGTATTTTCGTCGTTAAGTATAAAAAAAGGAGATTGAAATGAATAAAAATTTAAAAAATAAATTAACTGTATTTTTTGTTGGAATTGGATTAGTCACATCATTTAATGTTAATTCTCAAATTTCAAATCAGGAAATTAGAATTGGCTTTTCTACTGATTTAAGTGGCTTATATTCAGATCTTGACGGCCCCGGAGCCGTTGAAGCCGTAAAGATGGCGATCGCTGATTTTGGTGGAGCAGTCAATGGCAAAAAAATTGATTTACAAATTATTAATCACCAAAATAAACCTGAAATTGCTGCAGCAAAAGCACGGGAATGGGCAGATTCTAATTTTGACTTATTGTTAGGAGGGGTAAATTCTGGAGTGGCATTAGCAATCTCCAAAGTTGCCGCAGATAAAAAAGTTGCGTTTATTTCAGTTGGGGGTGGTACAGCGAGATTAACCAATGAAGAGTGCACGCCCTATACGATTAACTATGTTTTAGATACGATTGCACAAGCTCGTGTAGTTGGAAAAGCTGTAACGCAGAAAGTTGGCAAATCATGGTATTTTTTAGTGGCTGATTATGCCTTTGGCCATTCTTTAGAAAAAGATACTTCAGAAGTTATTTTGGCTGAAGGGGGCAAAGTAGAAGGTTCAATACGGCACCCAGTCGGGGCAAGCGATTTTTCATCTTTTTTGTTAAAAGCGCAATCATCTAAGGCTCAAGTATTAGCTTTTGCAAATGCAGGATCTGATTTACATAACTCAGTTAAAGCCGCTAATGAATTTGGCATTGATAAGTCAATGAAGATGACGGCAATGATGCAGTTTATTACCGATACACATACCTTGGGATTACCTATCACTCAGGGAATGTTTTTATCAGATGCTTGGTATTGGGATTTAAATGAAGAAACGCGTGAATGGTCGCGGAGATATTTCGGGAAAATGAAAAAAATGCCTACAGTATTGCAAGCAGGCGCCTACTCAGCAACATTTCAATATCTAAAAGCGGTGAAAGAAATTGGAACTGATGATAGTACCAAAGTAATCGCACATATGAAAACCATGAAAATCAATGACTTTTTTGCAAAAGGTGGTTACATAAGGCCCGATGGACGTATGGTTCATGAATATTATTTAATGGAAGTTAAGAAGCCATCAGAAAGTAAATATCCATGGGATTACTACAAGGTAATACAACGTGTTCGTGGTGAAGATGCTTTTAATACAAAAGCAGAATCAAAATGTGCTTTGTGGAAATAAGGCTCACAGATTTATAAAATTAGATTTTATTGTTTAAGTTACCCTTAATCTTTAGAATACTTTAAAGATTAAGGGGCTCAAGATTACTCGTCAAACACCCTTCCAGAGAAGTATTTACTTGCATGTCCATTCGTCTGCTAAAGCAAATGATTTAGGCTCTATTACTTTTGATAAAGCAGGCTCATAAAGTTTTCCTACTAATACTTTTTCTTTACCAACAACAATCGTTTTTTCTACCCAAAATTCAGTGGTTTCAAAATCACGAATAGGACCAGTTCCTGTCTTTTTTAATTGATCATCAAGGTAGGTTGTAACGCCCATATAACCTGCGCTGACATTACATTTTTGGGGCTCACTAGGTTTTACAGGAGGTTGGGTAGAATTTGGATTCATGATTTCATTTGCTTTATTGGTGATGCTTTCTGGAATTTTTAAGTTGTTAAGCAATCCACCGAATTGGGCAAACGAGCTTGTAGAAATTAACGCGAAAGATAAGCAAAGAACTTGCAGAGTGGAGCGGAAGAATAAAATCATTGAAGTCCCTTATAAAATAGTTTTAAATATTATTACTAATTAAAGCATATATGTAATAAAACGAGATAGATGTGTGAATAACAAAAAACCATCAAGATGTTTATCTTGATGGTTTAAGTAATTTTGCGGAATATGGTGGCGAATCAGGGATTTGAACCCCGGACCTGCGGATTATGATTCCGTCGCTCTAACCAGCTGAGCTAATTCGCCGAAGTTGTTATTATATAGCCATTTTTTCTAAAGAGCCAAAATTGTTGGCTATTATATTTTTAACTATGCAGCTTGAATAAGTTCTGCTAACCAGGTATTAATACTCATGCCTGAAGCCTCTGCAACTTTAGCAACCTTTGCGTGAGCCTCGGGTGAAATACGTAAAATAAGTTTTCCCGAGTATGGTTTTTGGGGCTTTACCCCAAGTTTTTCAGACATTTCTATATAACCGTCAACGGCGGATTCAAATGCGTCTACCAGTTCAGAAACAGATTCGCCATGGAAAGAAACGATATCAGTAATTCCGGTTAAATGACCTACGAAAATTCGATCATCTGCATCAAATTCAATATTGGCATAATAGTTTTTATAAGTTAAAGGCTTGTTCATGGCTTTACCCCAATCATCAATAAAAAAGTTTGAATATCCTTTACTTGATATCTTTTTGCCTCTTTACCTGGATGAGGCCTATGTAAATCAAGTCGATAGTTGTTCAATGAAAAGCTAACTCTTGAACCCTCACCCTCAACACACTTACAACCGACCGCAATGAGAAGTTGCTCTATTTTTCGCCACTCAATTGTTGCTGAAATAGGGATAGCGAATACTGCAATGAGTGTTTTTTGGTGCTTGCTATTCATTTGGTAATGATACTATTTTATGATATCATTTGCAATCAATAAAGACCTAATTTTTGAACTAATCTAAAAAGAAAAGTTTGCAAATAGAAAAGCGGAATATGAAGGCGTTGCTCTAAGCAACGGAGAAATTCCTGAAAAACATATTTACTGATAACCATTTTGAATTCAAATTTTCATTAAATTCAGCAAGATAGGTGTTAGGTTCAATTGTATATAGAAATAATCTGTGTTATGGTTTTGCTATAAATATAAGAATGGAGACTAGCATGAAAACAAGCATTAAAAGCTGTATTTTGGCAACAACTGCGCTCATACTCACATCATGCGCTAACTTTAGTGGTCCAAGCGGTGATCAGTGGACAACTTTGTTTGATAAAAACAGTAACCTAAATCAATGGACGCAAGTGGGTAATGCCAATTGGCGGATTCAGCATGGTTCATTACAGGCTGATTTTCTAGTAAGTAAAGATCCTAGTTATTTAGTCAATAAAACCAAATTTAAAGACTTTCAGATCTATTCTGAGTTTTGGGCAGACGCTCAAACAAACAGTGGAATATTTATTCGCTGCAGTAACCCTGAGAAGATTTCTGCAGTAGATTGCTATGAAGTTAACATCTGGGATAGTAGACCAGACCCATCGTATGGAACTGCCGCAATCGTTGATGTCGCAAAAGTCACAGCTCCTTATCCTCAGGCGGGCGGAAAATGGAATGTATTAGAAATAACTGTACAGGGTAATCAACTGATTGTTAAATTGAATGGACAAGAGACGGTTAATACAACAGATAATCGACTAAAGGACGGTGCTCTGGCACTGCAATATGGATCTGGAGTGATTAAATTTAGGAAAGTATTAATTAAGAAATTAAATAATTAAATTTGAGATTTTTTAATGGAGCATTAACTTTTCTCAAATTACAAACTTTCTTCGCACTATTTTTATTCTAGAGCTAGCCATACCTGTGATACTTGGGTCGATTATAGATTTTGGAATTACTACTGGAATGGCTAGTTCAAGAAAATATTTTTAAGAAACAGTCTAACATTTGAGGGCAAAAATACATGCCGCGATGTCTAATGAGCATGTTAATTGCATGCTGATGACCATCGTTGTAATCTAGAGCACCATATTTGTATTCTTCATAAGCTTCTACGATTGCAAGTATTCGAGAGCCTTGAGTAATATCCTTAGCCTGCAGGCCACGTGGAAAGCCGCTACCATCAAGATGCTCATGATGAGAATAAATCATGTTGAGTACACCGTCTAACTCTTCTAAGATTTGTAAACTATCCCTACCCATTTTGGGGTGACGTTGATAATTGAGAAGATCTGTATCTGAAAGTGAAATAGGTTTAGTTATTAAAATTTTCTCATTAAGACCTAATTTACCAACATCATGAAGAAGGCCAGCAATGAGAATATTTTGTACTTGATCTTCATCTAAGCCAGCAACTTGAGCGGTACGCATTGCGTAATGCCCAACTCGCTTGGAGTGTTTATGAAGGGAAAAATTTTTGATTTCTAAAAAATTCAAAAAAGTTGTAATCACATTGAGATAAGAGGACTGAATCTTACGATTCGCTACGGTTAATAAAACCGAGTTTTCTTGAACCTTAGTTTCTAATGAGTCGACTAGATCTGAGAGTTTTTGATTATTTTTTTTCGCTTCTTCAAGGATTAGTAAATCTTCCTTGCGAGTTGCTGTTAATTCAACGGCGGATGTGACAAATTTCATCAGACTGTCTTCATCCCAAGGCTTAGTAATCAAGCGATAGATACCACCCTGATTAATCGCCGAAGAGACTTCAACAGAATCTGCCCCTGTGGCCATTAAAATTCGAATCGTATCCGGTGATTTTTCTTTAAAGTTCTCTAACAAATCGATACCAGACCCATCAGAAAGGTGCAGGTCGGCAAGAATAATATCAAAGTCTTTATTTCCTATAGCAGCAACTGCATCTTGCGCTGTACCCAGAAGAGTAATATTAAAGGCTCTAAATTTAAATATTCTTTCCAATTCTTTGAGATCAGTCTCATTGCTATCTACGCAGATGATTTTGATATTCTCGGGGCGTATTCTGGGGCCTGAGGTACTTGTACTTATATTATTTTGATCAGTCATACGAATGAATAAATGATACTTTGCCTCAAATATGAATATGGTTATGTATGCTTGTAATATTAATACAATATTGTGGCAACTGCCAGATAACTAAAGGAGACTTTTATGTTAGCAGCGTTCTATACGAAATTTGGAAGCGCTAAAGATGTCCTACAAGTGGAGGACATTCCAACGCCTGAGCCATTAAGAGGTCAAGTTAGAGTAAAGCTCTTTAGCTCTGGAGTGAATCCATCTGACTATAAAATGCGGATGGGATCTAGGCCGCTAACGGGAGCATTTCAAATTCCGGGCAGTGATGGTGCGGGAATCATCGATGCGGTCGGTGAGGGGGTCTCAGTCGGCAGAATAGGCCAACGCGTTTGGGTATTCAATGCAGCATTTCATCGACCATACGGTACC
>Ga0114959_10003583_pt1 | contig 12153 bp, 9 predicted proteins | sample C_130625_EF_Meta_FD_87317 | JGI IMG/M metagenome (GOLD analysis project Ga0114959, IMG submission 87317) | Freshwater microbial communities from Lake Croche, Canada to study carbon cycling - C_130625_EF_MetaG | ecosystem: Environmental > Aquatic > Freshwater > Lake | place: Lake Croche, Canada...
CAAAGGTCAGGCAATCCAAGTTTTGGGCAGCACACATACGTATCTTCGGAGGTACCTCTGGTTACTAGCGATGGAGCTCACAGAAAGCGATCAGATTGATTCTGAGAAGCAGGAAGAGAAACCAAAACCAGTAGCTAAACCGCCCGCAGTTATTGAGGGAAAAAGCGATGGTAGTAAAGACGATGGCAATTGGTTTATCCGCATAAACGCAGAACCTAATTGCACGATGGAGCAGTGGGTGAAAGTGGTTGAAGAGGCAGCCGAGATTGCATTGGGACAGGCGGCTAACAGGGCTGATGTGACAGAGATCTTTGTAAAGAACCGAGTCATATTTGACAAACTTAAAACCGAATCCCTCGGTGCATACACTGCCCTCATGGGTAAATTTAAAACAGCTAAAGAATCATTTAAGGAGTAAACAATGGCAACAGAATTTCCAAACAGTGGCAAGTTATCCCACAACAAATACAAAGAGCAAGGCGACAAGAAGCCCGATATGCAGGGTGAAATTACCATGACCCGCACAGCCCTTAAGGGTTTGCTTGAAGAGCATGACGAAGATGACATCATCATCAAGCTATCTGCTTGGCAGATGAGCGGGCAGTTCGGTCCTTGGATGCGCTTGGCTTGGAACAGCTATAAGAAGCCAGAGGGACAGAATCCTTATGCACCACCCAAGGTGCAGACGCCTCCCCCTCCACCAGTGTCTGATCAAGATATACCCTTCTGATGCAAACATCTACCTTTGAGGCTAGGAAGATAGCCATGAAGCAAGATCGGACGGGGTATGTTCTTACCTTGTCTGTGCATCCAGACGATATCTGCGAAGACATCATGCGTGATTTCGTAGGTGCGCGGTATCAGGTAGTGATGGTTAGGCTTGCTGACGATGGCCAACCCATGAATCGGGAACAGGAGTACCCATCCAAAGATATCGTCCGTCTGGCTGGCATCTTATGCAAAGACCCGTTCTTTCATAAGTTCCTAATAGAGACCAATCAAATCAACGACCCGTCAGAGGAGGCGGCAACAGACTGGCTACGCGGCGAACTATTCATAAGCTCACGTTCTGAGCTTAAAGAAAACAAACAAGCAGCACAGCAATTTAAATTCATACATCAGGAGTTCCAACAATGGAAGACAACCACTTAATCCCTTACTCAGTCCATCTGAGGAAAGACATCCATGCCAAGCTAAAAGCCGCAGCCGGAGAACGGAAAGCATCTGGCCTAGTCAGGGATGCTATTACCCTCATCATTGAGGGCGACGACAAGTTTGACGGCGGTTACAAGAAGGGTTTGCGAGATGCCATCGATGTTATCAATAAGAATGACAAAGCATCCAACATAGCGTTTAATGGGGAGACGGTAGCAGAAGGTCTAATCGTGCAGATAGAAAAGCTAATCCCCAAGGAGAAACAAAATGGCAAGAAAAAAGGCTGAGGGTATAGAACTACTGCAACCTAAACAGGAACCGGTAGAGTTACAAGACATGACCTTGACAGACTTCTTTGCCGCCTTCGCTATGCTGAGTGCTTCCCCCATGAACCACCCAGATGACGCAGCCAAAGAATCTTATGACAAGGCCGAAGCAATGATTAAAGAACGGGAGATCAGAACATGAGCGAGATTAACGATATACCAGCATTTCCACTTCAAGGAAATGAAAGCTATGAATCACAAGATGGCATGACCCTGCGGGATTACTTTGCAGCCAGAGCCATGCAGGGATTACTTTCTGACTGGGAAAACCCATTTCCCACAGAAGATATTCCTCGCTTGGCATATAAGATAGCCGATGGAATGTTAATCATTCGGGCAGAGGATGAATAACTCACCGACCGCCAAGGAACGAAAGCACCTATTAAGGGTGAAGGAACTTCCTTGTTCGGTCTGTGATGCCGCCAGTCCGAGCGATGCCCATCACGTCAAGCAACACCGCCAATATACCTGCGTAGCCCTGTGCAAAGACTGTCACCAAGGGCCAGTCATGGGGTGGCATGGACAGAAAAGAATGTGGAATCTCAAGAAGATGGATGAGATCGACGCATTAAATATAACGATTGAACGATTGCTCGAAAAGTAATACTTTTAGCGAAAAGCAACTCATTTAAATGAGTTGGTTTGGATTTTTAGACCATTCCAAGCTCTCTAAGTTGCTTCACATCAACGCCTTTTAGCATCTCTTTTTCGGTATCTCTGAGGTCTTTTAGCATATCTTGTTTCTCATCTGCTGACATGTCAGAGTTGGTAACGTAAGAGATGTTCTTACGAATCTTGGATAGATTCTCGGCAATCTTATTGGTGGTCTTTTGCAAACCAATCCGAGCCACGTTCTTCTCATCTTCCAAGAACTTAGATATCTCGTCGGGGCTACGGTTCTTCAGATCGTTGTATGTATTGGCGGCTTTGTCTACTTCCTCTTTCAAGATGTAGAAGTCCCGCTTCAATGCGTTGTCGTAGGACTTAGACAAGAAGCCGCTCATTCCGGGCAGTGTGGCTACTGCATCCCGCATAGATACAGATGGACGAGGCGCATCAGGATTGCTATCCATCATGGCACTGGTCATATACAACATCAAACCACCAGCAGATCCAAACATGCCACGGGTCAGGTGATCCACGGCAATAGGAGATATCAAGCCAGAGCTACCAATGAACTTACCGAACTCAGAGGTTGAGTCTGTGAACTGGCGCTCAGTCTCCAGCTTCTGTTGGTACGTACCGATAAGCGGACGGCCTTGGAAGAAGTCGTGATTGATAGCGACCTCAACGATAGGCTTGATAGCCTGCGGTACGGCAGTCGGACCGAGCAAGGAGTTACCCAAAGCATTGACCATAGAGTCGCGGAACTTACGGCCATCCTCATAACCCTTGTCAGTCATCAGCAGATACATATGTTCTGTAATGATCTTTGGCAAAGTGAATAGATCAGAGCGTAAAGGAATACTCATACCACCAGTTCCGGGGATCATCAGCAAACGATCACGCTGGATAGCTGGCTTGTCTAGGTAGTCATCATCATCGCCATTCATCATGGCGTAGAGCAACGACATAGTCATCACCGAGGCGGTGGTGGCGGCAAAGGTTTGCAGCGCGTTGGTACGTTCCTGCGGGGATATACCACGGCCTGTTATGGTCTTATACGCCACACTCTGGGCGGCAAGGTAAGCGTTAAAGAACGGTATTAACTGGCTGGCCAAGGCCAAGGTCTTACTGCTACCTTTACGGCGCACGTTAAAGACCTCAAAGGATTTCTCAAATGCTTCTGCCTTGCTCAAGCCCTGTGCTTCTGCGGCTTCAAACACAGCCTGACGGACAGCGTTATCAGCAGCCATAGCGATATGGTTCAAACCGTATTTCAACTTGCCCAAGAATCCGGGCGGCCCTCTGAGGCCAGCAAAGATCTCAGCATCTTGACGAACCATAGCCGAGGTGAAGTCACGTACACCTACCGCACCAATGTTCTTCAACTCTTGATGTGAACGGCTGGCACCGCGCAGTGTCTGGATGAATTCCTTGACTGCTAGGATAGGAATACGCAGGGCATACTGTGGCTTCAGACCAGAGGAGAACATTGCAGCAAACGAGTCTTGAGGAACCTGTGCCACGGAGAACAACGGATACATCACAACAGACTGGCGTAGCGCATTAGCTAGAGTAGATGCCCACTTCCAAGACGGAATGACCACGGCCTCCAAACCATTGAATGCTTCCATAAACATGGGGTCAGCCATGTCATAGTATTCTGGATTGCCGTCACGCCAGATTCGGGTGACGTTAGCTCCATCCTTCTGGCTTTCTACTTTGGTAGCCGCGCCAACAGCCACAGCGGTATCAGCCAAAGCAATAGCAGAACGGTTACGAACAGCACGGTTAATTGAATACTGAACCCAACGAACTTGGTTATTAAAGATGTCGTTAACTGGCTTCGAAGAACCTTTGAGTTTTCTTTCCTTGGCCTGAACCTTCAGACCACGGATAAATTCCTTCGGTCCTTGACCTTGCTCAAGCTGGTCTTCGCGGTAGAAAGGTACGTAATCTGCGTTGCTTAGTAAGAACTCAGCATCTGACTCGCTCCACAATCCGCTCTCAACCATAACCTTGGCGGCGTTATCACGGATCTCATTCCATGTTTTAACAACTTCATTTAACTCTGGGTGAAGTTTAAAGAACTCCATGCCAGTAGCAATCTGTTCATCACTTAGATGGATGAACTTAAAGTCATCCTTCATGCGCTCAGCCTTCTCGCTTAGGGCGGAGGAGGCAACAGGAGAAGACGCACGCTTGGATGCAGCCTCCGCTTTAATCGCAGCTATCTTGGCAGACAGCTCATCATTAAATCTAATCAATGACTGGGTACGCTTAGCCTCAAATGCGGCGTGGGCAATCAGTTCTATCTGAGGTTTAGTCAGTCCATTCTTGGCGGCAATGGCATCTAGCTGATTAGACAAGGTAACAAAGTTGGCATCCTTATCTTGGCCTACCCACTTGTGCAGACTCTTGTCATAGGTAATGCCACCTTTTTGCAGGAACAGGCTGGCCACCGCATCCGAGTGGACGGTCTGGCTCAGGCTAGTGTTAAGCATTAAGCCAATCTTTTCCTCTTGCCCAATGTTGGCGGCTGTAACAGCACGGCGAATCTTGTTATTCAACGCAGCATCGCTAGAGAAAGCCCATGTTTCAATGCGGTCACGGAATCTCTGGAATGCGCTACGTGCTTCTTCTGCTGTGGCCTTTGGATTCTGAGAAGATTCTTTCCATGCTTTACTAATCTTGGCTTTATATCCTTCTTCTGGTTCAGCCTCTGCCCTACCCATAGCAGCCAAGTTATTCAAAGATGCTTGACCATTATTGGTGGGAGTCGGAGCTTGTTGCTTCTTGCCAAATGATGGAAGCTGCATCGCATCAATCATTTCGCTTTCTGGGGAATACGTTCCTTTATTTCCTATGGCAGATTTAATTTGTTTTGGATCAAAAACAACTATATTGTTCTCTCCAAATTCATTAACAAAATATCCATCAAAACCAGCTTGTTCAATAAAGTCGGCATATCTTTCTAAAAGTTGCCAATCTAATTTAGAAGCGCCTTCTTTAAATGCTGCTATATCTCTTTTATCTTCAAGCTGAGAAACAACCTTTGCAACATTAGCTCTGTTTGATGCGTCAAATGGTTTTTCCATCCTTAAATAAACAGGCATTACATTTGCATTTTCTGTTAAAGCCTCATCGCCTGTGTATAACATGCTGTTTGCCGCAAATTTACTTGCAATTAAAGGATCTCTAGAAAAGAAAATGCCTTCTTTGGTTTTTTTAAATGTATTGAAATTTCCTCTTGTCCCGTGATAAACCACCAACGGATCACCATTCTCATCTACCACTTTGCTCTTACCAAACCAACGCCGGAAAGCAGGAAGGCGTGTTTGAGCAAACTCAACCGCACCCCTCTCAGTTTTAACAGCACGAGGCTGCTTAGTCTGAGCCAGTTTATCAACCAAGTTTAAAACTTCAGTCAAGGCATTTGTTTCTGTGATGCCAAGCAACTCAGCAACCAAGCGGGTGAACTCAGTCCATGCACTGCGACGACCGCCATAAGAGATCTGCATCAGTTCGTATTGGAACTCTGGATTGCTCATTGCCTCAGCAGTAAATTCGCGGACGTTTGTTAATCCGTAATAGTGTCCTTTACCTTGACGCTTGAGTTCTTTTTTGACATGAGCAAATAGAACTTCAATCTTTTGCACAGTAGGTTTCTGACGTTCTGTTGGTTGACGCTGTGCCCTTGCAATTAAAGCGTGCAGAGTTTCATGGGCATTTGTATGCTCATCACCAGCATGGCTTGTTTGCATTTGGATAGAGTCATCGTCATAACGATATACGCCAGCAGCATTTTGGCCATGAACCATCAATCTTTTGGTTGGCTTGCGTAACTTAATCTTAGAAGATACACCTTTACCCAATTCACCGATTCGGCGGATAACAGGATTGGCACTCTTAGAAAGTTCATCTGCAAGAGAATAGAAATTGCCAGCGTCATTGGCTGAGCGTACCTTTGTGTTATCAAAAGCAACAGGCATCCTTTGTTTAAACTCTTCCAAAGTCTTCGGCGTTTCTGCTGTAGGCGTTGGTGGTTCTACTTGTGGAGGTTCTTCTACTGTTGGTGGAGTCTCGGTAGTAGTCTGACCCATTTTTGTGCCGGGTGCTGGCGGTTCAGTTTCCGCATAAACTTGAGCGGCAGGCTTCTCAACAGGCGGTCTTTCTGGCCCAACGATTGGCGGCGCAAGTCTTGTACCTTCTGGCAATTCAATATTGCCACGGGGTTTAACAATCTCTGGAGCAACAAACCAAGCCTCACCATTGCCTCGATAGTTCAAAGGTAAAGGTACGCCAGCCTTCTTCTCCGCATCAATCGCCGCCTCAATATCAGCACGCGTAACGATACCAGCTTCAAAGTCATTGACCAAGCGCATAGATGCAGGCGTATTTGTTTTACGTGCAATCTCTATGTATGCGTTGACTGGATCAATGGTTACGCCAGCACTAGCCGGAGTCTCGGTGGTAGCAAGATATGGCTTGCCTGTCTCATCGTAACGAGTAACCGTAGACTCACGCGCACGGCCAGTCTCATTCTTGGCACCAGTCAAGGTTTGTAACTTAACAGCCTTATCTTCAGACTGAATAGCAAACTTACCTTCAGCAGTTGGATGGGGAACGATAGTCAGACTAGCCGGATCTCCGCCTTCGTTCTTCAGCATGTTCTGCATGACGAGCAAACGGTTCTGGGCTGCACGCTCATTCAATGGTCTGTTATCAACCAACTGTGTACGCGGTTGCTCCACTGCTTCGGCAACAGTAGGCTGTATTCCGGGGGTCTTAGACGATGGGCCAGTCGGCAGACCAGCCGCTAGACGCAACTTATCAATCTCTGCTTGCTTGGCTTCCAGCTCTTCGCGTGAAGTAGCCTGTGGCATCTGTGTCTCATTGAGTCCGGGTTTACTGACATCAGCACGCTCAGGAGTAGGAGGAACTACAGGCGCTATACCTTCGCGGGCAGCACGCTCTTCATTAGCGGCAACATCAGCATCTACTTTCTTTTGCAAATTCAATATACGCTGACGTCCGGCTTCTTCGGCAGACAGAGGAGTAATCTCTGGGACGGTTCTAGATATACCAGTAGTCTCTTCAATCTTTGTCTGTAAGCCAGTATCAGGCGGGGTAGTTGTATCAATCGGTGGAACTGGGGGAGGAGCACTAGGCGCTCTTCCAGCCAAGCCAGCAGCACCACCCAAACCAGCGGCACCCAGCGTGGCCATAGCAGCAGTCTCTCCCAAGCCTTCAGTAAGACTTTGCTCCGGTTTAACTTGACGCATAGCAATGTTCTGACCTAACTTACCACCGACCTCTTCGGTAATTTCACTAGGTACTTCACCAGCAATAGCGCGACCAGCCGTAGCAAGACGACTGCCTTTACGTTCTGCGCCAGCAAGTGCTTCTTCAAGTCTTGTAGCACCGGGAAGTTTCTGAGCCAGTAAAGATATAACAGCACCAGACGCACCGGATGCGCGGGCTAGATTCAACGCGGCAGTCTTAGCCTGTTCTGGTTTAGCACCTTTGTCAATTAGCTCTTGGTAAATCTGGGTGTAAGTACCTTCGCCAATGTCAGCACCTTGCTGTATAGCGCCAGCACCAATAGCGGCACGAGTACCAGCACCGACAGCAGCTTCAGCACCAAGACCACGGGCTGCACCAATAGCAGTACCAATCTTGCCAGCACCCAGAGGGACAACCATCTGAGGAAGTTGTTCAGATAAGAATGTAGATAGTAGGGCGGGATCTTTGAGTGTCTCAGCCAAAGCCGTACCAAAAGCGGAGAACTGCCCCTTCTCTGCGGCTTGTGCAATCTTCTGGGCACGCTCTTGCTCACGGGCTTTAAGACCCGCAGACTTCATCTCTTCACCGTATTTCTGGATATCCTGACCAGCGCCGAGCAGCCCAGTCTTATCAAAGTTACCAGTGGCTAAACCATATAACTGGCCGGGAGTTTGGACAAGCGAACCAATACCTGAGACGGCACCAGCACCAATGTCTTTAAGGGCTTCACCAAAGGTACGTTCCTTGGATGGCTTGCCAAATAGCTCAGCACTTAAATCGCGGCCACGTTGTGTTTTTTCCTCAGAGCCACCAAATAACTCTGCACTAAAGTCGCGTCCAGCCATATTAAATCCTTACTTGATTGTGTAGCCTTGTGACTGCGCTTGCTCAATAACTTGTTGTTCTGTTTTTCCGCTTGCTTTTGCTGTTGCTGCAACATCGGCTTTGCTCATAACTTTAGGAGCTTGAGTGTTAATCCCAGACATCTCTTCAATTTTCTTATTAACAATTGCCAAACGACGAGAAGCATCTTCACGAGATGCTTTGTCAGAATTATTGGCTATATTGGACTGATCCATATAAGTTTTTTGCAAAACACGTAATTCAGCCAAATCTTGACGCTCTGTAGCAGTGCCTGCGCCCGCTCTTTTATAAGCAGCATATGCATCAGAATATGTCTTGCCGGGATTGTTTTTCATCCAGTCTTCAATAAACCTAATCTCACTTGGTGATCCGGCATGTTGTAGGTTTGCCCGCTTATTAGATTCTGTCTCGGCATAGACCCGCTCTGCTGCACGTTGTTTAAGGTCTTGATCTTGACGTTCTAACTCATGGATTTTTACTTTGCTATCGTAGATAGCCTTAGCATCATTACGCTCCTCAGCACGGCGCAAGTTCTCTAACTCGGCAGTCATCTTGACGTTGTTGAACTTACGCTCACGAACCAGTTTGTCCTGTTCAGACTCGCGTCCCAGTGCCGCTTCTTCTTCAGCCAAAGCAGATTTTCCGTAACCGCCAAGCAACGCACCAATTCCGCCACCGCCACGGGTAGCTTCACCAGCAGCAATCAGATTGCGCCACAGTGCAGACTTTGCACGCTGTTGCTCTACGTCTTTAAACTTTTGTTGAGCAGCAAGATCTTCTTGTTGTTGTTCGGTTAAATACTGCTCCATCTTCTGGCCAATAGGAGTCTGAACTGGTGGTTTGTACTCAGGAATAACAGCAGGAGTTTGTTTAAAAGCATTAGCCAAAAACTGAGCCGCAGCATTACCGGCAGGATTAGAAGCAATACCTGTAGGCGGTGGTCTAACAACAGGCGATCCGGCAGGCGGAGCAACATTGGTTCCGGTATTTGCTACAGGCGTTACTACAGGAGCGGTTTGAACTGGAGCAACTGAAGTTACAGGTGTTGCTGATGGGTTAAGGTTTATTGAAGGATTATTTCTTTGATCTTGGGCGTATTTTTGTAGCCAATCTAACTCATTTTCACGGGCTGCGCGTTCAGTAGGAGTCAACTTTTCAAATAAACCGGGCTTAACATTTTCAATTTCTTTAGCAATAGCATTTTTATCCCTAACCCCTTGTTGAGTTGCAAGGTTTTTTTGCTGTTGTTCGCTAATGTAATCACCAATTTTCTTAAAGAAATTTCCAGCCGTAGATGTTTTTTCTTCTTTTACTTGTTGGTCATCATCTTTACCACTAAAAGCAATGATGCCACCAGACGCATAGTTAAACATCTCATTGCGAACTGGCAAGGCAACCACTCCGCCCATAGCATATTGCTCACCTTCAGCCGTTGGCATCTCTGGTGCCTGCGCTGTAGGAGCACCACTTGGCATCTGCGTCTGTGGCTGAACCTGTTGCATAGATGGATGGGGTACACCAAGAATACCTTGCTGTGCGCTGTTACGAGCCATCAAAGACTGTTCTATCTCATCCTTAACAGAACCTTTTGGAGCTTGAGCATCTTGCTTTTCCATCTGCTTGCGACGGTTCAGTTCTCCAAGCGCCAAATAAGGAGGAACTTCAGGATTCTGCCCGTTTGCATACGCCATGATGGCTTGCATAGGCATACCTTTTAAGCGATCTTGAATTTGAATGAGGTTCATATTTAGTCCTTAACCAAGGCCCAGTTTCTTTAGTGAATCCATGATTGAGCCAAGTCCACCAACAGTGGTTGATAGCTGACCAATACCGCTTTGTGGCAACTGTGTGGAACTTACGGTAGAGATTGGCAACCCTTGCAACATTGATTGCAAGTATTGAGTCTGCTTCATTGGGTAGTCGCGCTGATTCAGGAACTCGTTGTAATCAGCAGTGATACCTTGTTGCTCGATGTCACGCTGGGTAGCGCCAGCACCAGCCAACATGTTTGCTAGATCTTTAGACTGGCCCTGCTCAGTATTGAACTGCTGCATAGCCTTGTCGTAGGCATTGGCATAGCCTTGCCCGACTGTCTTGTTTTGCTCTTGCAGTAGGTTACGGTTAGCCTCAGATTCCATAATGGCTTGACGACCACCACCAAACCCGCCTGCTTGGGTTAACTTGGCTAAGCCGGGCTGTAAATTCATTTGTGACTGACGGCGTAGCTCTTCCAACTGTGGATTAAGAACAGACTGGAGATATGGGTTCATGTACTGGGAAGCAATACCCGGCGCATTACCTGACATTACAGAAGTTCCATCAGTGCCATTTGTTAAGCCGTTCATTCCACCTGTAGCGCCGGGGCCACCAGTACCGATAGGCTGAACACCATATGGATTAGGAGCCATAGGAGGCGGTTGATATGCACCCGTAGAACTAAAACTCTGGCCAAGGTTTGTAGGGAAGGTTAAGTTACCCAGACCTTGAAACACATTGCTCTGTAAGTTAGAAGCACCAGCCGTCATCGGGCCTTGGTATGTTTGATATGGGGTGTTGGAAATAGCCTGTGCTTTTCCAAGCATGTCCGTTACATACGGGCCTGCCCAGTCAGATAGTGTTGACTGTTGTGCTGAGCCTACTGGGATTGCTGTAGTTGCCATGATTAATCCTTATGCGGGAAGGTGTTTAGCGGCCTTGGTATCGGCTGCGATGTTCTTTGCTTTTTTACGAGAGGCCTTGATTCTGTCCATCATTTCATATAGTTTGCGGGCACCAGCCTCTGTGGAGCCGTTACCCAGTTCAGAAACAATACGTGCAGGAATTACAAACTCGCCATCGGCAAGACGGGCTGGCTGTCTATTACCAATTGTTGCAGGGATTGAATCGCTTACGCCATCTCCCGGACCACGTAGCAACTGGCCACCGTCTGAATATCCACCCAATGAGGCAATTCCTCCATGCATCATTCCGCCACTAGCGGCTTGCACTGGAGGTGTAACAGGAGTATTTGTTACTGGTGCCTGAGCCGCCACTTGAGCGGGCGTCAAATATTGCATAGGGCTAAAGTACGTAATGCCACCAGAGCCGGGACGACGTGGCATCATGGCTTGGGGATTGGCGGCAGTAGGTGCGGCAACAGTCTGAGGGATTGGATTCATCGTACGCTGAGCCGTATACGTAGGAATGGCTCCATGATATCCAGCATAACCACCGCCTGAGCCAAGCATATTATTTAAAAGAGATCCAACACCCGCCACACTTGCAAGCTGAGTACCGACTCCACTTTTTCCAGACAGTGCGTTCCCTAGCGCACTAAACAACCCATTAATTCCAGTCTCTTTAGTATTGCTAATATCGTAAGAAATACCATTTGGGCCTGTCCAAACATTATTTTTAAGAGACCAGCCATCCATAGTGTTTGTGCCAGAAGTGTTGTCTAGCGGCCCAGTCTGGCCAGTGGATCCAGTGTCAATGTACTCACCAGTAATTTCGTCGTAGTACCCCGCCATATTAGGCTCCCTTAACAATGTTTAGTAAATCATCTAATGACGTTGACTGGCTTGATTTTCCAATGATATGGTCTAGCGCAGTATTGATGTCATTTTCCTTTGTTTTTGCCTGTTCGGCAACCTGTTCTTGAAGCTCCCCTTGAGCACCCGCTTTGGTCACGCTAAGGGGTCTGTATTCTTCTTCATCTAACTCACCTTTTTTGTCCAGCTTTTGCCTCTTAGCACCAAACTCTTTGCCGTAATAGAACACGTTTGCCAATTGGGGAATCCCAGCCGCAGCCAGTGCTTGCTGTACCTGACCAAAGTTTAGCCCAGTGCTCTGAGCCGTAGTTGTAGGCGTATTTGTAGGTGGAGTTACCGTAGCAGGAGGAGTAACCTTTGAAGGAGGAGTTACTACAGGTGGAGGTGTA
>Ga0114959_10003585_pt1 | contig 12149 bp, 6 predicted proteins | sample C_130625_EF_Meta_FD_87317 | JGI IMG/M metagenome (GOLD analysis project Ga0114959, IMG submission 87317) | Freshwater microbial communities from Lake Croche, Canada to study carbon cycling - C_130625_EF_MetaG | ecosystem: Environmental > Aquatic > Freshwater > Lake | place: Lake Croche, Canada...
AGTATCATCACGTCCTGCTTCATCTATTTGTCCTTGAATATTTTCAGTTGATATACTAATAGTTGATTCACTATCATCACCATCACCATCACTGCCATCACCATCACTGCCATCACCATCACTGCCATCACCATCACTGCCATCACCATCACTGCCATCACCATTATCTCCACTGTCATTATTTCTACCATTAATTTCATTTATAGCTGTATCTGCAGCAATAGCGGTCATTTTAGTAAAAGTATTGTGTGCTATACTAGCATCTAAAGCCTTTTGTTTTAATAATGCATCGGCATCTAAAGCCTCTTGTTTTAATAACGCATCGGCTGCAGTAATATACACAGACATTTCATCTACTCTTTTCTTAACAGCAATTCCAATTGCTGCTGCAAGACTTGGAGAGTATTTATTTATAATGTATTTTATATATGTATCAGTGTCTTGTTTTTTCTTTGCAATATTAGCTAATTCTTTTTCGCGTTTGGAAGCTAAAATAAATGGTTCGTCTATATGATCTTTTGCAATCTTAGATGCTAAAACATATGGAGTTCTACTTTTTTTACCTAATTTATCTATTTCTTTTTTAAAAGGAATAACATTTTCTAAATAATCATTATGTAATATATTTACAGTAACAAATATACTAAATAGTTTATTAATCGATTCTACAAATTCAGATATAGATTTTTTACAGTCTAAATAGTATGTATCACTCTCTGAATTCTTAAATTTATTTATATTTTTCATAAATATAACACGTGTAGTATGAATTGCATTTTCTTGTTCAGAATATGCGCTATACTGTCTATTAAAATTAGGTTTAAATGTATCAATTGTTTTATCAATTCTAGAAAGCAAACTATCTAAATTGGATTCAATCAATAAACTCCTTATAGTAGGTTCTACAAAATAATTATTCATAGATGTATATACATTATATATATCAAGTATTTTATTTTTAATAAATAAAAATACATTATCTTCTGAATAATATGAGGAATAGAGTGCTTCTATTCTTTCTTTATAGTTATAATCCTTATTTCCATTTAATTTACGTTTTGATTCGCTTCGCATCTGTTTTATTTCCTCCTTTACGCTTTGTGATAGATTATTAGAATTCATATTTTTATAAACAGATTCAAATGGTTGTGCAGATCGTGCTTCTATACATTTATTAATATAATCCATTTTTCTTTTATTCAAATCATCTAATACATCATTTTGCAGAGTTTGCCAATCATTGCTTACTATTTTCTTAATAGGTACTAGTGCTTTTTCAATTTCTTCATTATTTATATTTGGTAATTGCTTACTTACTGTTTCTAAATCGATCTTAATTTTTTTAAGAGCACTTATATTGTAAGAAAAATCTTTAGCTGGATTACTAAAATTGCATTTACTTCTAACTTGTTCTCTTATTTGCAATCTTGATGAGGTATAGGATTGTATTAATTTCTCTGTAAATTCGATTACTAATTCTACTTCCTTTATTTTCATTTCTTTAAATTTAATTTTAGCATCAGCTATTGCATTTTCTTGCTCTTGCTTTTGCTCTTCCTCTTGCTTTTGCTCTTCCTCTTGCTTTTGCTCATTTTCTACATTATTTGCAAGCTGTTCATAACTAGGCTTTTTAAATAATCCTGAAAAATATTCTGAAAGAGTTTGAAATATATTAAATTCTATTGTAATCATTCCTATATCCGATAAATATATGTCATCCATATGATGAATATCTTCATATATATCATTTTTAACTGCAATTGTGGGTGCAGTGGGTGCAGTGGATGCAGTGGGTGCAGTGGATGCAGTGGGTGCAGTGGATGCAGTGGATGTAGTGGATGCAGTGGATGCAGTGGATGCAGTGGATGCAGTGGATGCGTCTGAAATTGCAGATGAATCTGAATTATTTGATATAATAGATTCTGTATCTGAATTATCACTCACTATAGGCACTACTTGTACTAGATTTAATCCTATATGCATACCTTTCATTGTAATATCCACAAGTTGTCTATAATTTTTTATTAACTCTTTTTTCTTTACAGGATCTATAGAATCAAATATTTTTCTATTAATGTTATATTTAGTTACAAATTCTTCTACTTCTGCATCATTTATTGGAGCATTTAAAATAGCATTCATACGTTTTTTTTCTAATGCCTTAGCATCTTCTGCTTGAGCCAAAGTACGTTGTATTATGTGTATATTTATTAGTTTTTGTTCCGACAAATTATTGTAACTTATAAATCTATGTATTAATTCATTATCTTTTTCTATAATTATTTTAATTTTTGCTTTACATAGTTTATAATCATTTAATGATATAGTAGGTGATTGTAATATTTCAGTAATTTCTTGTTTTTCCTTACTTATATCATCATATAATTTATTAGAATCGTCACTCATAGATCTATAACTAGTTTCAATTAGTTTAATATTATTATCATAATTTGCTTTTGAAGATGCATTCATATTTTCAGATATTTTTTTCATACTTTCAATTAACTCATACATTCTTATAAATGCATCATTTATGGCATTCATAATATCATTATTAACCTCATTTATTTCTATATGCAATGCATCTTCCAATGTTTTCCTATTTGAAGTAGGATGTACATTATTATCAAACAGTTGTTTTATTCTGATTCTGTTTTGTCTTATGTGTGGTGTATGTTTTGTAAATGCATTTCCAAAATAATTAGGTTCAACATTAGGTGCATAAAACATATCATGCTTACTTTCTTCCTTCTCATCATTAGAAGATTGTGTATATAATTTTTTATAATCATCTAAAAAAATTTCTAATTCAGCAAGTGTCATATTAATTACTCCTGCAAAAAAATAAACATTAACATTATAATTTTTATAATAATCTTTATACTTTTCTGCAAATTCAGTGCGTTTTGTTTCATCCATTTCATCAAATTGTTTTTTTCGTAAAATAGGTCCAAGTCTTTCAATATATTCCTGATAGGCATCATCTTTTGATTCAGCATCTAATGCGTCGGCTTCTGCCTTAGCAGCTTCAGCTTTAGCATCTTTTTTACGAGGAAGACTAGCTACAGTAGGTGGTAATGAATCAGGAACAGAGCCAGTAACAGAGCCAGGAACAGAAACAGGAACAGAAACAGGAGCTACTGGTTTAGGACCAATAACAGGAGGTAATGAACCAGGAACAGAGCCAGTAACAGAGCCAGGAACAGGCACAGGAACAGAGCCAGAAACAGAACTAGGAGCTACTGGTTTAGGATCAATAACAGGGGGTAATGAACTAGGAACAGGGCCAGGAACAGAGCCAGGAACAGAAACAGGAGCTACTGGTTTAGGATCAATAACAGGGGGTAATGAACCAGGAACAGGCACAGGAACAGAAACAGGAGCTACTGGTTTAGGACTAATAACAGGGGGTAATGAACCAGGAACAGGCACAGGAACAGAGCCAGGAACAGAAACAGGAGCTACAGGTTTAGGACCAATAACAGGAGGTAGAAAAATAGGTATATTTGATATATTACTTTTTTGTCTATCTGGCTTACCTTCTGTTTTTACTGTTTTTGATTTTGAAGAAATATCTGTAGCACCCTTTGTACCAATATTTGTACTTGTTCCTGATGTTGAATATGCTAAATGTTGTAGTTTATATAATGCAACCTCAAAAATAATTCGACGCATAGGTTCGCATTCATTTACAAAAATAAGATTCATATCATTTGTACATTTTCCATTATAGATTGCTTGTAGCAATTGGCGTTTTAAATCAGATGTAATAATTGTATTATTTTTCAGACCAAATTCATCCAATATGTATTCTTGATCTTTAGAAAAATTTGGTTTTGTTTCTTCAGGATTTTGTAAATGTACAGGTGTTCCAAAAAAAAGTATTTCTTTTGTTGTTCTTACTGACGTTACTTGTGGCGTTACTTGTGCCGTTACTGGCGTTACTTGTGCCGTTACTGGCGTTACTTGTTTTATTGTACCAGTTTGTGGTGGTGGCATAAATTGTGGAATTTCTGTAGGTTGTTGTACAACTAATGAGTTTTTGCCTTTGAGTGCATTTATATGCGTTTTTACAGTCTGAGCAGCTACTATTTCAGCATTTGGACCACCTCCTTTATATGTGTCTATAGCAAAATCTGAATTTGGAAGTAATGATACAGAAGGATTATATCCAGCAGGAATATTACCTCCACTCATAGCATTAATATGCCCATTTGATTGAGGTAGTAAAGAGGCATTTTCATTATAGTTAGCCAATGCCATACTATAAATATGCAATTTAAATATTATACAAAATAATACATAAAAATACGTATAAGAGGACCTAAGAAAATAGAGCCTATACAAAATTAGACATGGATGCATATGTTTCAGATCCACAAACAAGAAAGCGTAAAATCGAATGCAAACCCGAATTAGTTATTGCAAGTCTTCAAAAATTCTATACGAATCATCCGGAAATTGATAAAGTTTTAACATATCTAAATGGGGAAGCTCCACTTAGTTTGCGAATTATTGACTGGTTTGTCACAAAATACAGTCGTAAAACATTTGTTAGATATCCTTTAAATGGTCAAGAATTTTTGGTATATTTGAGCTACAAAGGTCAATTAAAGGCATATTCAAAGCAATACTTTGATCCAAATTGTCGTAGAGAGCGTATCATGTTTAAGATTCCAAATTATGATCAGTTTATGACAACTATTGGAAAACTTAACTTTTTCAGATGGGCATTAGAGTCTAATATTTTAGATTACATTGAAGCCCATGAGGAAGAAATCCGAAAGGGTTACAATGTATATTTGAAAGAAATTATGGTAACACAAAAACGTAATAAAACGGAATCAAAGGATAAACAAGATAAGAGTGAAAAGGTAAATGACGTGAATGATGCGAATAACGCGAATAACTCGGTCAATAACGCTGTCAATGACATGAATAATGCCGTCAATGAGATGAGTGATGAGGAAGAGATTATGACTATTCCACATAAAGGGGTTCGAACTACGCGTCGCCGCACAAAACAATCACCTTCATCACTTACTAAACTTCAAGTATATACTACACCGATTGAACTTTCATTTGATTAGGTATAGAATACACGTATATCATCCCGTTTTGGTCGTAATTCATCTGCGGCGTTAGCTTGTTGTTGGGCAGCACGTGGATCTAGCCATCGATTATCAAAATTACGTTGTAATAGCTTTTCAGATTCATGCATAAATCCCGTATTTTTATCTTCATATACACTTGCTTTTAATTCACGTGCCATATTTCTTGAATCAGATGTAGTATCATATTTATTGAAATATGGATTTTCTACACCTTTTTTTGCATCAGCATCATACCGTGGTTGAGAACGATAACTCTTATCATTTACACGACTACAATTGGGCATCATATCATAAAATGGTGCTTGCTTATTTATATCCGGACGGTTATAGGTACCTTGTTTGCTATTTGTTTGCCAGTGTTCAAACTGTCGCGCATTAATAGCATCTATAGGATTTGTTTCGCGTCGAGTCCTTGTAATAAAAGTAGGAAGAGGAAATGCTTCATATGCAGATGATGTATGCGAGTCTATATATACAGGTTGTGTCATTGCTTAAAGATACCTACTTAATATTATTGTAAGATGTTTATTATTCCCTTTATTCACAAAAGGGTTGAAATGAATAATATGTGTATAAATGTGTTCCGTGTTTTAACAATAGGAGGTATTTCATTATGGAAAGAGAATGATTCATTTACAATTGATAGCGTACTCAAACCGAATGACATATTTTTGTGTAGTACTCCATATCATATAAATGATACTTATTTTTGTAAAGTTGATACTACAAAAACAAATATGAATGATTTTTATAAGTGGGAAGAAGTAGAAGACAAAGATACATTTTGTTGGAGAACATTTTATGTATTTGGAGAAAAAGATGCATATATGAGCTGGCTTCCTATTCCTAATGAAAAGATCGGGCATTATACATATCAAGAATTATTTGATTGCATGTATGAATTGTGTAAAGTATAATAGTTCTATGCGCGTTTAAGTCATCTAAACGTTTGTCGCGTTATTATATTAGAAATGGATGTTCGTAAGACGCACAAACATAGTTCCGAGGACAGTGATGCTAAATTTAAAATGTTGTTGGAAGATAGTGCGCGTGAAGCATATATTCGCCCATGGCATCGTATTGAAAGAGGCTTACGACTAAATCGTATTCGAATTTTTATTGAAGATATTTCATCACAATATGAAATGACTGCAGAAGAGAAAGAAACATTATTTGTATTTTTGCAAAAAGCTCTTGATAAGAAACTATTAAATACATTAAAGGTTGTTTTGTACAATCAAGAAACACAGCGTATTACAATGATTAAGGGTCTTGAAATAAAAAGGAATCAGGAGGGTGTGCTGAAATGGTCATTAAAGCAGAAAACAGATAGTACAAGAAAGAAGAAACATGATTTGCCCTCTGTTGGAACAAGTGTAGATCCACAAGCGCAAGTGCAAGTGCAAGTATCCGAATAAAGAATAAAGCATTTAAACATAAAATTTGAAATAATATCTATATCTAAAATAGATAATGACATTTTCAGATAAAGTAAAGGATTTGATAACACTATATGATGTATGGTTATCCGATCCTCAAGATTTTGTTCAACTCGAACAATGGATATATAATGCGCACACGCTTGCATATTCATATGAATTTACGGAAAAAGAAGAGTTGTATATTGATAAAATAATTGATATATACGAAGATCTTTATCGTAAAAAATTGGCGCGCAAAAATACATCCTTGCGGCCTTCAAAAGAAAAATTGGATGCACTTCTTTCATCCAAACAGATTGAACAGCGAACACCTGAATGGTACAAACAAATGGCAACTATTATTTCCGCAAGTGAATTGGGGCATTTATTTGCTTCTCAGCGTCAGCGTGCAAAGTTAGTTTTATCTAAAACAGTATGTCATGAACCTTTTGTACAACCATTGGCAGTTACATCAGATCGAATGAGTGCATTTGATTGGGGAATTCGATTTGAACCAGTTGTGAAACAGATATATGAATACAAATATGGAACAACTATAAAGGAACTAGGACGTTTGCATCATCCAGATGATCCTCGATGTACTGCATCTCCTGATGGATTAGTATATAGTTGTCCAAAAAATGAGCGTACAGGTCGATTAATAGAAATAAAATGCCCAGTAACACGTGAAATTGATGGAAGTGTTCCCAAGGATTATTACTCACAAATGCAGATGCAACTGCATGTAACACAATTAAATGAATGTGATTATGTAGAAGCTGGTTTTGTATCATCTTATAATATTTTACAACAGAAAGAGGGTCCAGGATTATATCATGGTTATATTGCAGTTATTCGTTATAATGAAATTCATGGAAATCAAGACTTCTATTATATATATAGTCCAGTAAATGCAACATCGGATTGGATTCCCTTGGTAGAGGAAGAAATTGTAGAAATCATTCCATGGAGACTTTATCAATGGAATGAACAAGTGATTACACGTAATGATGAATGGTGGAAATCTCTTCAGCCTATTATTCATAAATTTTGGGAAGATGTAGAATTGGCAAAACAGGGTAGTTTTGTTATACCAGATTCCACAAGGGCAAATAAAAAGCAAAAAATAGAAAAATGTGTTATTCAATTTACAAAGGTAGATGAAAATGGAATGGAGATTTAATTGGAAGTTTTATAAAAATTAAGTACTAGTTCTTGCAAAGGAGATGTACAACTGTCAGGATAATTACGTTTATAATTATTTGTCAATTGATTATAATTTCCTATTTTTTCTATTCCTCGTTGGAAATCAGTAGAGTAACATGATCGACTAGTTACACATGACAATGATTCTTTTAAACGAGGAGCCGACATAACATCTTGTAATAGATGATAGGGTTGATTGCTTCTTTCAACAGGACTGTGTTTATTTAAAAGATCAGGAGATGATTCTTGTGTGTTTGTCACATCTTTTATGTTTTCAAATGTTTCCCAATAAGAATATGCAGGTGATCCAAATTGAGGACGATTCAACCATTTTGTAGTAGAGGCTTTATATGGCGCAATTAAATTTATAAATTCTTCTGCGCTAGATGACATGGATGCAATTCCAAGTAGTAAAATTATTAAAACAACGCTTAAGATGTACTTCTGCATCTATCTATTTGCATTCATGTTTAAAAATTGACGCATGACTATGTGTATAAATAGTGTATCCGGAAAGATGTCAATGATTAGTATGAATGTTGTTAAGCGTAACGGGCAACTAGAAAATGTATCTTTTGACAAGGTTCTCAATCGAATCCAAATTGCATCAAATGGATTAGAAGTCAATCCTACACTAATTGCACAACGGACGCTTCTTCGCATTTATGATGGCGTAAAAACATCAGAACTAGATGAGCTTGCTGCACAACTTTCCATTTCACTGATGACCACTAATTTGGATTATGGAACACTTGCTGCACGAATTGCTATTTCCAATCATCATCGGAATACATCCAACTCCTTCACGGAAGTCATTACACAATTGTCCAATCAAACTGTCAAAAAAACAGGCGAGAAAACAAGTATTATTTCCAAAGAAATGGTGGAAATCTGCGAAAAACATGGTGATGCAATTGACAAAAAAATAGATTACAACCGAGATTATCTCTTTGATTATTTCGGCTTTAAAACCCTAGAAAAACTCCAATATTTGTTGCGCGATACAAATGGGAAGACCTTGGAGCGTCCTCAGCATCTAATCATGCGTGTTTCCCTTGCATTGTGGGGTTCTGTAGATTTGGAAAAAGCATTTGAGACATATGATCTTCTGAGCAATAAATTCTTCATTCATGCCACGCCTACGAATTTTAATGCGGGGACGCCGCGGCAACAGCTGAGTTCATGTTTTGTTGCTGGTACGCAAGTTCATACATTAAATGGGGTTAAAAATATTGAAGATGTGCTAATTGGCGATGAAGTAGTGACGCATACTGGAAATACTAAAAAAGTGTTACAATTACACTGCAATCCACTCAATAATAGACTTATTTATGATATTAAACTTGCAGGTACACCTATGGTATCTGTTACAAGCAATCATCGTATTTGGTCGTTATCTGATGAGCAAGAAAAATGGGGTCAAAAACCTGGATGGAATTCAGTTGAATATCTTCGTGTAGGAGACTGGGTTGCAATTCCTAAAAAACAAGGGGGTGATAGTTATGTATTAGATGTAAAAGATATACTTGATACATTCATAACGGATGGTAACAAAGTATCCTATAGATATGACTATAGTGAAGAAGGCAAAGTAACACCATACGCAAAATGGACAAAACACTTTGCAAATGAAAAAACAGTTTTAAGTGAAAAGAAAGGAGATACTTTTAATCGCTTTTGGAAGTTTGATGATACTATGATGGAGCTTTTAGGAATTTGGTATGGAGATGGATGTGTAGTTCATGGAAAAAATTCAGCGGGGCAAAAAATTGTTAAATCTATTAACATTGTATCATTTCATAATAATACAAAACTAATTGACTTTGTAACGACTACATTGTATTCAAAATTAGGTGTACGTCACATTACAGTAAGTAAAGATAGTCATAATATGGTATCTATGACACTTAATAACCACTATATAGGGTATATCTTTAAAAAAATATTCAATTGTGGGTTTGATGGAAAACGTTTGCCATCATTCTTTAATAAACTATCATATGATGAAATTGCATCATTCTTAACAGGATTAATATCAAGTGATGGATGTGTAAATAATACTGGAGGGATAACTGTACAATTAACAAACCCCCCTTTAGTGAATGACATATTTCATTTGGCACGATCAGTTGGTATTCCAATTACAGTAACATTTATGTCATCTAAAGATAAAAAATCAACTGGAAGAATGAATATTCCAATTACAGTTGCAACTGATAGAATTAAAAAAGTGTATGATGATGATAGAATTAAATTATATGAAAATAAAAATAATACTTGGAATTGTCAACGTGTTATTGATGGTACAACTTATATGAGATTAAATAGTAAAACACCCAGTGATAAAAAACCTGAATATGTATATACTCTTGGTGTAGAAGATGATCATTCATACAGTGTAGGTGGATTTATTGCAGAAAATTGTTTCTTACTTGCCATGAAAGCTGACAGCATTGCAGGCATTTATGACACGCTAAAAGACTGTGCGCTCATCAGCAAATACGCAGGCGGCATCGGACTTCACATCCATGATATTCGCGCAAAAGGCTCCTTAATTAAGGGCACAAATGGGACATCTAATGGAATTGTACCGATGTTGCGTAATTTCAATGATACGGCGCGCTATGTGGATCAATGTTTTACACCTGATACACTCGTGTATACCATGGGTGGAAATAAGCCTATTTCTGAAGTCATGCCAGGTGATAAGGTACTAACAAGTAATAACACATATGAATATGTTATAAAACAAGTGGTCCATGACTATTCGGGTCCAATGTACAAAATTACATTAGAAGACAACAATACTGCAGTTCAAGTCACAGAAGATCATCCTATTCTCTCCCTGAAATCGGACAATTATCCACTTAGAACAGTGTTGTCACAAGTCCATGCAGGTGTAAAAGCGCAGGAGTACCATGAAGTGAAAGAACTATCTGTGGGGGATTTTACAGTCTTCCCTGGAGGAATCTATAAAAAGATCATATCCATTGTTTCAACGGAATATTCTGGAAAAGTATATGATTTTGAGATTGATGGTCCGCATGATTACACTGTGGTACATTTGGGAATTGCACACAATGGTGGCGGCAAACGGAATGGTTCTTTTGCGATTTATTTGGAGCCGTGGCACGCGGATGTAGAGGATTTTCTGAAACTAAAGTTGAACACTGGATCGGAAGAAGAACGCTGTCGTGACTTGTTTTATGCGTTGTGGCTTCCTGATTTGTTTATGGAGCGTGTAGAAAAGAATGGAATATGGACACTGTTCTGTCCTTCAGAAGCACCTGGGCTAGCAGATGTATATGGTGATGAATTCAAAGCGCTATATGAGAAATATGAAGAAGAGGGACGAGGACGAAAACAAGTAGATGCTCAAAAGTTATGGTTTAAGATTCTGGATGCACAGATTGAAACAGGTACGCCTTATTTGCTGTACAAGGATGCGGCGAATAAGAAGTCTAATCAGAAGAATTTGGGGACGATTAAGAGTTCAAATTTGTGTGTTGCGCCTGAAACATATATTCTGACAGATAAAGGACAATATCAAATTGCAGAACTTGTAGGACAAGAAGTAAATGTATGGAATGGTGATAAATGGTCAAAAACACAAATTATGAAAACAGGTGAAAATCAAAAGCTTATTACTGTACAACTAAGTAATGGTGCACAGATTACTTGTACACCTTATCATAAGTTTATTATCCGATCTGATTATTCTGATAAATTAGAATTAAAATCTGCAAAACGCATTGATGCTTCTGAATTAAAAGAAAATATGAGATTAGCAAAATATAAATTACAGTATATTCAAGGTAATGAAAAAGATGATATTATGTATCCTTATACTCATGGATTCTTTTGTGGAGATAGAACATATCATAAAAATCCAAGTGGATATGTAGGAAAAGGTCTAAGTCTATATGGTGAAAAAAAGAAATTATTGCCATATTTAACTATTAGAAGCTCATCCTTTAAAGAGGATGCAATTGGCCGTATTAATACTATGCTTCCAGATGAACTCACAGATAAATTTCATGTACCCATAAATGCAACATTAAAATGTCGTCTAGAATGGTTAGCGGGTCTTCTTGATTCAGATGGAACAGTTGTAAGAAATGGAGATAACGAAGCATTGCAGATTGGGTCAATTCATTATGAATTCTTAGATAGAATTAGACTAATGTTGCAAACATTAGGTGTTAATTCTAAAGTTACATTAAATAAACCTGTAGGTGTCAGATTACTTCCTGATGGAAAAGGTGGACGTAAAGAATATAATTGCCAACCTATTTATCGTATTCTAATCTCATCATCTGCAGTGCATATTCTCACAGTATTAGGATTACAGTGTTATCGTCTTCAAATTAATGGAGAAGAACCACAGCGTAATGCAGAACAATTTGTA
>Ga0114959_10003587_pt1 | contig 12142 bp, 9 predicted proteins | sample C_130625_EF_Meta_FD_87317 | JGI IMG/M metagenome (GOLD analysis project Ga0114959, IMG submission 87317) | Freshwater microbial communities from Lake Croche, Canada to study carbon cycling - C_130625_EF_MetaG | ecosystem: Environmental > Aquatic > Freshwater > Lake | place: Lake Croche, Canada...
GTAGTCGTGCTCGAGGGCAGGGACCTCGCCGCGCATGCGGAGCTTCGGTCGTTCGAGAACGACGGTCGTCCGGGGGTCGATGCTCCGCGTCAGCCAGACGTTGCTGCCGATGACGGAATCGTGACCGATCCGCGTTGCTCCGCCGAGGACGGTGGCATTGGCGTAGATTACGACGTTGTCCTCGATCGTCGGATGACGCTTCGTCCCCCGGACGAGATGCCCGTCGCTGTCGGTCTGGAACGACAACGCGCCGAGCGTCACGCCTTGATAGAGCTTGACGTGACTGCCGATCTCGCACGTCTCTCCGATGACGACGCCGGTGCCGTGATCGATGAAGAAGTGATCGCCGATCGTCGCGCCGGGGTGGATGTCGATGCCGGTCCGCGCGTGAGCCCACTCCGCCATCATCCGGGGAATGAGCGGCACTTCGAGGCAGTGGAGAAGGTGTGCCAGACGGTGGATCGTGACCGCCTCGAGCCCGGGATAGCAGAAGATCACTTCGTCGAGCGTCCGCACGGCCGGGTCGCCGTCGTACGCCGCCTGGACATCCGTGGCGAGAACGCGGCGCAGGTCGGGGATCTTCCCGAGAAACTCCACCGCCTTCGCCTGCCCGAGGGCGTCGAAATCGGCAGCGTCGACACATTCCTGGACGACATCCGGGACGGCCGGCAACTCGGCGCCGTGGACGGCCGCCTGGGCCCGGGCCGCCACGCTGTGGCGCAGGGCCCGGCCGATCTGCGTCGTCAGCTTGTCATGGAGACCGTCGATGAGGTCGCCAACATGGTAGGTGACGTTGCCGAGGTGGAGGTTCTCGCGCCGCCGGTAGCCCGGGTAGAGGATCTCCTTGAGATCTTCACAGGCGGCGACGATCGTCTCGTACTTCGGCAGCGGGCAGTGCCCGAGGTACTGGATCGTGGGGACGTCCCTGTACGTCTCCACGATCCGCCGGGTGAGCTCCGGGAGTTGTTCCTTGATGCGAAGGTCGGTAGCCATAAGACTCGATCGTAGGGGCCTGTCGACCCGCTCGGCAACGGGACGGTCAGGCGGGAAACGGAGCCGGGTCAGGCACGGAACCCGAACCGGGGCGACCGCAGGACCTGAGCCACCGTTCCCTTCGACGCGGAAGGTTGCGGAAATTGAGGGTTGTTTGGCCGTTTGCTCCCTCCAAGCCCCCGCCCCCGGTGACTGGGAAAGGAGGGAAAACGGCGGGATTTCAGGCCGATTCGCCGCAGGCGGCCAGGGCGGCGGCCAGCGACAGCCCGCCGTCATAGAGGGCCCGGCCGACGATGCAGCCCTCGGCGCCGATGCCGGCCACCCGGCGGAGATCGTCGGCGACGGCGATTCCCCCCGACGCCACGACCGGAAGGCGGACGCTCTGGATCATCTCCGACAGGGCGGTCAGGTTCGGCCCCGAGAGCATCCCGTCGGTGGCGATGTCGGTGTAGACCAAGCCGGCCAGGGGGAGATGCTCACTCCGCCGGGCGACGTCGAGGGCGAGCACGGGGCTCGTGTCGACCCAGCCACGGACCGCGACGCGACCGTCTCGGGCGTCGAGGCCGAGAACGATCCTGCCGGGGAGGGCCGCGGCCATCGATTCAAGGAGTTCCGGCTGCTCGATGGCGACACTCCCCACGACCAGCCGGGTGACGCCAACGTCAGCATAGGCGCGGGCGGTGTCGAGCGAGCGGATCCCCCCGCCGAGCTGACAGGGCACCCCTGCCGCCCTCACCATCCGGGCGACGAGGTCGGCCTGCACCGGGGTCCCCGACTTCGCGCCGTCGAGGTCGACGACATGGATTCGCCGGGCCCCCTGATCGACGAATCGTCGCACCTGCTCGACCGGGTCGTCCGCAAACACCGTCTCACGATCGTAGTCCCCCTGAAGCAGACGGACGCAGCGTCCCCCGCGGAGGTCGATCGCGGGCCACAGGTCCATGGAAGCATCTCCGGGGGCAAAAAGGGAAACGTCGGTGAAAAGGTCGGCTGAGCTTGAAGCGCGGGTCACGGACAGTCAACGAACGCCCGGAGGAGACGCATGCCGGTCTCCTGACTCTTTTCAGGATGGAATTGCGTGGCGAACAAGCGGCCGCGAGCGACGGCGGCACAGAACTCGCCCCCGTAGTCGGTGACCCCGGCGACGACGGAAGGGTCGCGGGGCCGGGCGGCGTAGGAGTGGACGAAGTAGTACCAATCGCCAGGGCCTTGCGCGAATCGCCCCGCCGCAGGGGCCCAGGTGACGGTGTTCCAACCCATGTGGGGCACCTTCATCCCCACGGGGAGCTCAAACCGGGCCACGTCCCCTTCGAGGAGCCCCAGACCGCGGTTCTCGCCCCCCTCCCAGCCGGTCTCGAAGAGAAGCTGAAGGCCCATGCAGATCCCGAAGAACGGCTTGTCGGCGTGGACATGCGCCACGATCGGCTCGACGAGGCCGCGGGCCCGCAGTTCCCGCATCGCATCATCGAACGCCCCCACGCCGGGGAGCACCACCCGCTCCGACTCTGCTACGCGTTGCGGATCGTCGCTGATGAGGGCCTCGACGCCGATCCGCTCGAGCGCCTTTTGCACGCTGCGGAGATTGCCGCTGCCGTAATCGATGATCGTGACCATGTCGGCAGTGTACGGTGGCGGCCAGGCGGCCGGGAGGGCCTGGCCGGGCCACGAGCGGCCATCCTCAGCCGGCGGGGGTGTCGGCCGGCGGAGCCGCCGGTTCGGGCGCGATCTGCTCTGGGTAGACAACCAACTCGATCCGCCGATTCCGAGCCCGGCCGGCGGCCGTGGCGTTGGAAACGACCGGGTGGTTGGGCCCATGGGCGACGACGAACAGCTGCCCCGCCTTGAGCGTCGTCCGGCCGCAGAGGAAGTCGAAGACGGCGCTGGCGCGGGCCACGCTCAGCTGATGCGGCGAGCCCCAGGTCGCGTTCTGGAGCGGCTCGGTGTCGGTGTGCCCCTCGATGCCGATGAATTGCCCCTTGAACACCCCCGAGACCTCCGTCGCCGTCTGCGAGAGGAGGGCGGCGCCGGAAGGGAGCAGCGAGGCCGTCCCCGGCTCGAAGAGCTTGTCGGCCGGGATCTCGATCCGCACGACCGAACCATCGAGCCGGGAAGTGACGCCAGGGATCGCCAGATGGTTCATGCCCTCGCGCATCGAGGCCGGATCGATCGCGGGGGCAAGCGGCTGGGCCCCTGGCTCCCCGGGCGATTCAAACGTCCCCGGAGGCCCCGCCGGGCGGGCCACGGCCCGGGCCTGTGCCAGCTGCGACGAGGTCGAGGCGAGTTGCTCGCGGAGCGCCGACAGCTCCTCCTGCACCAGCTGCGTCTCCTGACGGCTCCGGGTCAGCTGCGTCTCGAGCGCCTTTGGATCGGCGTTGGCATACGACGGCAGCGGCGACACCGTTGCCGGCGCGAGGGGCAGCGACGGGGCCTGCGGCGCGAAGCTCACCGGCATCAGGCCGGAGCTTGCACGGAAGGGGTTTTGCGTGCAGCCGATCGCCGCCGGAGCGACGAGGAGACAGGCAACGATGCGGAGGTGGTGGGCCGCCATGGTGCCTGTTCCGATCCCCGGTCCCCCGCGGGGCCGGTGGTGGGTGGTGGACGCCGGTGGAGGGGGGGATGGTAGGGAGCGACCGGAGGGGGAACAAGCCCGATGCGCGCGGCCCTGCAGAGGACAAACGTCAGCCCTGAAGCACCAGGAGATAGCCGACGAGCAAGACCCCCAAGAGAACCATCGCCGCCAAGGCCGCCCGCCGGGCCGCCGGCCCCAGCGACGCCCAGACCCACAGCGACAACGCCGTCCCCACGACGACGGCGACGACCATCCCGACGAGTTGGCCGGTCTCGGCAAATGTCGCGGCCGCTGCCTGCCACAGCGGCCGCCAGCCGATCACGACCGTCGCGGTCCCCATGCACAGGCCCGGGCCGAAGGGGAGCTCACTCTCGCGGTGCCGGACGATCTGGACCACGGCATGAACGAGTCCGAAGAGCACGCCGAGGAAGCAGGCAAGCACGCTCGCTTGCCAACCGAGCCACGCGCCGACCATCGCCATCAGCGTCACGTCGCCGAGCCCCATCGCCTCGCGGCCGAGCGCCAGGCTCGCGCCCGTCCGCGTCCCCCACACGATCCCTCCCGCCACCACGGCACCGACAAGCGCCGTGAAGAGCCCCTCGTAGCGAAGCCCGCCGATCGCCCAGGCGGCGGCCAACGTCAGCCATCCGGCGGCCAACAGGGCCACGCGTGGCCACCACGACGCCTGGGGCAAGGGAGCAGCAACCCCGGCCCCCCCCTCTCCCTCAGGCAGCACGTCGGCCACGCCGCTGAAGTCGGGCCCCGTGCCGACGACCCACCAGACCGTAAAGAACGCGAGGGCTACCACGAGCATGATCGGCGTCGCCCCTCCCTCCGCACCTCGGCCAGCCAGACCATGGGCGAGCGGCCCGGCCCACCCGAGGACGTCGGGCTCGAGCAGCGGGGTGGCGAAGGGACGGGCCACCTCGGCCGCCACAGGGAGGAGCGCTCCCGGCAGCAGCCAGGCGACGAAGAGCCCGGCGAGGAATCCCGGAATGGTGACCCAGTCGGGAATCACCCGGTAGCGGAAGTCGATCCAGCTGGCGGCCGCCAGCAGCCAAAAGAGGATCGCATGGGCCAACCAGCGGCCGGCCATGGCGGCAAAGGGAACCTCGAGCGGGAGCCCGGCGGCATCGCGGGGAAGTTGCCCGAAGCACCGCACCTCCCACCACCACAGGCCGACGACGACGGCGAGCGTGGCCAGCCGGATCGAGGACGAGCGATCGACCGCCTCAGCCGGCGTTGCGGGGGAGGACGGTTTCAACGCCCCCTCCTCGAGCCCCCGCGCGCACGCTGCCAACCAGCGCCCCGTGATCGCCGTCTGCGCCACGCCGAAGGCGCCACCGATCAAGGCGGCGACAAGACCGCCTCCGAGCAGGCCGGGGTCGGGGAGGGGCATCAGTCAGGCTTCTCCGGGAGGGCACCGACTCGCCTTGGGAGTCTCGAGCCCACGGAGGATCGCTTCGATCACCTCCTCCGGTGATGCTTGCGCCGTGTCGATCACCATCCCGGCACATTCGCGGTACAGCGGTTCGCGGGTGGAAAGCGCCGCGTCGATCTCGGCGAGCGGATCGGCGCCGGTGAGCCCGGGCCGCCGCGAGGCCGTTGTCGGATCGGCGGCGAGCCGGCGACGGAGGACCGGGCCCGGGGCAGTGAGCCAGACAACGCAGCCGCCCCGCTCCCGGAGTCGCTCCCGGTTGCCGGGGCGGAGGATCACGCCGCCGCCGGTGGCGAGCACCCCATCCGGCTTCGCGAGGAGCTCTCCGAGCACGACCGACTCCTGATCGCGAAACGTCGGCTCCCCCGCTCCTCGGATCAGCTCGGCGATCGACATGCCGACGACCCGTTCGAGCTCGACATCGGCATCCCACCACGGACAGCCGAGCCTCTGCGCCAGGGCTGCGGCCACGGTCGACTTGCCCGTGCCGCGGTAGCCGATGAGAGTGACGATGGGCATGGGACTGTCGCCTCCGCTCAGCCGGGGAGTTTTGCCGAGGCCGTCGCGCGCTTGAGGGCCTCGCGCATCACCGTCTCCGACGGATCGACGCCGTGCCACAATCGGAACTGGATCGCCGCCTGGCGGACGAACATGTCGACGCCCGTCACGATCCGGCAGCCGGCCGCGCGGGCCTCCTTCACCAGGAGCGTATTCTCCGGATTGTAGACCGTGTCGAAGACGACCATGTAGGGGCGGAGGTGTTCCCTCTCGAACGGTGTTTCGTTGACCAGAGGATGCATCCCCACCGGCGTGGCGTTGACGATGCAGTCGTAGGGGACCTTGTAGCGGGCCGTCCAATCGGCGGCCTTGCAGCCCACCTCCGCCGCGATCCGCTTGGCCCTCTCCACCGTTCGCGAGCAGACCGTGACCTCGATCCCCCGCTTCCGCAAGCCGAAGGCGACCGCCCGCGCCGCCCCTCCAGCCCCGAGGACCAGCGCGCTTTTCACCGCCGTGACATTGACGAGCCCCTCTTCCCCCTGCTTCTGGAGCGCCGCTTCGAGGCTTTCGACGGCGGCTGTGGCGTCGGTGTTGTGGGCCGTGACACCGTCGGCGGTGAAGGTGAGCGTATTGGTCGCCCCGATCGACGTCACGAGGTCGTCCTTCGTGGTGACATGGCGGAGGATCGCTTCCTTGTGAGGGATCGTCACGCTCAGGCCCGACAGGGGCCAGCGCCCCGCCTCCCAGACAAACTCGTCGAGTTGCTCCGCGGGCACGCGGAACGGGAGATAGACCGCGTCGATGCCGGCGGCGGCCAGCGCCGCGTTGTGAACGACGGGAGAGAGTGAATGCCCGACCGGGTCAGCCACGACGCCGTAGATCCGCGTCGCCGCGCCGATCTGGTCGTAGCGGTAGACGTCGCGCATCTGCCGCCAGCCGATCTGCCCGGGGGCAAGGAGGCGGTCTTCGTGAAACGTCGCGTAGGTGAACGGCGCGCCGAATCGGCCGGTGAGCACCCGGGTCGGCATCCCGATGTCGCCCATGCAGATCCCGATCGTCGGCACCGTCGCCGCCTGCACCATCTCGAGCATCCGCAGGTTGTCGCTGGGGTGATTGGACATCGTGGCGATCTTGACGATGTCGGCGTCGAGATCGGCCAGACGCTTGTGGAGCAGGGCGAGATCGGCGGGCGTCTTGTGGAAATCGTGGTGGCTGACGATCCGCTTCGTGGGGCCGTAGCGGCGGATCTGGGAGGCGATGTCGTCCTCGAGATCGACGTACTCCGTTCCCTCAACGATCGCGGTGCGGAGGACGAGTTGCCGTTCCTCCTCGGTGCCGGCCCAGTGACCGCCGTCGGCGACCCTCCGGCAGGTGGCGATCGCGGGGCAAGGGCGCGAGCGGAACAGTCGCTTGACCTGAACTTTGCCCTGGATGAAGTCGAGCCGCAGCTCCACCAGGCCGATGCCGTTGTCGGCGAGGAACTTGTGCTCCGCGATCATGTGCCTGTGACGGCCGCGGGCGATCCCGACGCAGATCATGGTGGGTGTGCCCCGTCGTGGGGCTCCAAGGGGGTGCGGGGCCGGTGGCGAGGGGTCATGTCCGCCGGAACTGCCGGTCGAGCTCGTGTCGGGAAAGGGTCAGGGAGGTCGGACGCCCATGCGGGCAGTGGTGGGCATCGGTGACGAGGTGCCGGTCGCGGACGAGGGCATCGATCTCGGGCTGCGAAAGGGGATCGCCCGCCTTGATCGCCGCCTTGCAGGCCAGCCCGTGGAGCACCTCGTCGACGAGCATCGACGACGCGCCGCCGGGGTGAGGGGAGTCGGCAGGGGGGAGAGCGGCGATGCGGTCGACGACCTCGCGGAGCATCTCGGCTGCCGACGTCCCGCCAGCGAGCACCGGCTTGGCCGTCACGATCACGGTCGATCCACCGAACGGCTCGACGCGGAGGCCGGCCGAGGCGAGCGCCTCCGCATGCTCCGTCACGACCTCCAGGTCGGCAGGGGCGAGGTCGAGCCGTTCGGGAATGAGGAGCGGTTGCACCTCGAGACTCCCGGCAGCGATCGCTCCCTTGAAGCGCTCGTAGAGAACCCTCTCGTGGAGGGCGTGCTGGTCGATGACTTCGATCCCATCACGGCTCTCGACGACGAGGTAGCGGTCGTGCATCTGCACGGCCCGTTCCACGCGCTCGGCCGCCACGGCTTTTCTGTCGTCGCCCTCCTCCTCCCAGCCGGGGAGGGTGGCCGGCATGGTCGAAGAAGGGGGGGCCAGCGGTGTCTGCGGCTTCCAGGGGGGGAGAGGGCCTGTGAACCAGGGCTCCGGTGACGGGGCTTTGAAGCGATCGTCCGACGTCCCCGCGCCCTGCCGTGGCTCGCCGATCGGAGGCCAGGCCGTCGCCGCCGCAGGGACATTCCGCCCCTGTTCCCCCGGCGGCGTGAGGGGGGCGCGGAGGTCGAGGGTGAGGAACTTCGTCCGCAAGGCAGAGAGGACGAGGCGGTACAGCCGCGAGGGGTCGCGGAACCGCACCTCCATCTTCGCCGGATGGACGTTGACATCGACGAGATCGGGGGGGATCTCGAAGCGGAGGAAGGCGATCGGCTGCCGGCCGGTGAGGAGCACGCCCCGGTAGCCCTCCTGCACCGCGTGGAGGATCGAACGGTCGCGGAACGGCCGGCCCGACACGAAAAGATGCTGGAGTCGCGTGCCGGCCATGTCGTCCTCGGGACGACCGACCAAGCCGTGCACCGAGATCTCCTCGTCGGAGGCCTCGACCTCGATGAGGCGCTCGGCCAGTTGCGTGCCGAACAGATCGCCGATCCGCGTCCGCCACCGGTCGGCCACGGGGAGATCGTGCACGCGGCGGCCGTTGTGATCGAGCGTCATCGCCACGGCCGGGTGGGCCAGGGCGGTGCGCACGAAGGCTTCGGAGGCGTGCGACCATTCCGTCGACGGCGCGCGGAGGAAGGCTCGCCTCGCGGGCACCTTCGAGAACAGTTGGTGGACCTCGACGGTCGTGCCGACGGGACACCCCTCCGGCGCGACGTCTCCCATCACCCCGCTGTCGACCTCGAGGCGGGCACCATGTTCCCCCGTCGGGGTGCGCGAGCGGATCACCACCCGCGCCACCTCGGAGATTGAAGCGAGGGCCTCGCCGCGGAATCCGAGCGTTCCGATCCGTTCGAGATCCTCGGCGACCCGGAGCTTGCTCGTGGCGTGCGGAGAAACCGCCAGAGGGAGATCCTCGGCGTCGATCCCGGCGCCGTCGTCCACGACCCGCACGAGGCCCACGCCTCCCTGCTCGAGCGTGACGGCGATCCGTGACGGACCGGCGTCGAGCGCGTTTTCGAGGAGTTCTTTGACGACGCTCGCCGGACGTTCGACCACCTCGCCAGCGGCGATCCGGTTGACGACCGACATCGGCAACGTGTGGATGCGTCCCATGGCAGGCGATCGGACCACCGTGGCGGCGCCGCCACGGAGAGGGTCACGACAGCTGGAACTCCTTGATCTTGCGGTACAGCGTCCGCTCGCCGATGCCGAGCATCTCGGCGGCCTGCTCGCGGTTGCCGCCGGTCACTTTCAGGGTCTCGGTGATGAACAGCCGCTCGATCTCTTCCAGGGGCCGCCCGACCAGACCGGCGAGGCCGGGGAGCCCGGCCACCCCGGCTTCTTCCACCGCCGCCGTGCCCGGTGCCCCGGCCGGTTCGAGCTCGACCGGCAGGTCATCGACGTCGAGGGTCTCGTCGCAGTCGACGACGACCATGCTCTCGATGACGTTCCGCAGTTGCCGGACGTTCCCGGGCCAGGCGAACGCGGCGAGCTTCATCCGCGCCGGCAGCGACATTCCCTTGATCGACTTCCCGTGCCGCTTCGAGAACAGCCGGATGAAGTGCTCGATGAGGAGGGGGAGATCGGCCGACCGTTCACGGAGCGACGGGATGGCGATCGTCACGACCTTGAGGCGATGGTAGAGATCGCTGCGGAAGGCCCCGGCCGCGATCGCCTCTTCGAGGTTGCGATTGGTGGCGGAGAGGATCCGGACGTTGACCCGCACGGGGGTATTGGAGCCCACCCGGGTGATCTCGCCCGACTCGAGCACCCGCAGGAGCTTGATCTGCGTTGCCATCGGCATGTCGCCGACCTCGTCGAGGAACAGCGTCCCGCCGTTGGCGTACTCGAACTTCCCCACCCGATCGCTCGACGCATCGGTGAACGCACCGCGGACATGCCCGAACAGCTCGCTCTCGAGGATGTTCTCGCTCAGCGCGGCGCAGTTGAGGGCAACGAAGGTCTTGTTTTTCCGCGGGCTGTTCTGGTGGACGGCCTGGGCGACGAGTTCCTTGCCGGTGCCGGTCTCCCCTTGGATGAGGAGCGTGGCGTCGGTGGGGGCAATCCGCTTGAGCCGCTCGATGAGCGAGAGCATCTGCGGACTCGATCCGACGACCCCTTCGAATCCGAACTTCTCGTCGAGGCGCTGGTGGAGCTCGATGTTCTGCCGTTTCAGCCTCACCCCTTCGCTGGCCCGGTCGACCGCCGTGCGGAGGTGGGAGAGATCGAGTGGCTTCTGGAGGTAGGTGAACGCCCCCTGCTGCATCGCCGCGACCGCCGAGGGAACGGTGCCGTGGCCCGTGACGACGATCACCTCGGTCTCAGGGGAGGCTTGTTTGGCCCGAGAGAGGATCTCGAGGCCGCCGATGTCGTTCATCATCAGGTCGGTGACGACGACGTCGAACGATTCCTGCTCGATCTTCTTCGCCCCCTCGGTACCGCTGCCGACGATCGCGCACTGGTAGCCGAGGCGGCTGAGCCCTTCCCCCATCGTCCGCGCATGCACGATGTCGTTGTCGACAACGAGCACGCGCACGAGTTTTTGTGTCCCCGCGTCGGGGAGGACCGGTGCGGGCGACGGCGGGGATTCACGAGATCCGGTCATGACAAGAGAGTACGAAGGCTGGGGCTTCCCCGTCCAGTTCTTGCCGCCGCTCAAACTTTGAAAAAACCGACCGCGGAAATGCCCGGCCGGCCCCGGCCGGAAAGGAGTGGCGGCTGCGTCGTCACTGGACTCGTTGGGGCGTCCTGGTCCCGGCGGTGGGGAGCCTGGGGGGCGCCGGCAGCCAGATCGTCACTTTCGTGCCCCGCCCCGGCGCGCTCTCGATGTCAATCGTGCCGCCATGGGCCTCGACGATCTTCCGGGAGGTGGGCAAGCCGAGGCCGCTCCCTCCCTGTTTCGTCGTGTAAAAAGCGCGGAAGACCTTGGCGAGGGTCTCCTCGGACATCCCCTGGCCATTGTCGATCAGCTCGATCGCCACCCCCAGCCCGGAAGGACGGGTGCGGACGACAAGTTGCCCGCCGGCATCCATCGCCTGCACGGCATTGATGAGGAGATTGAGGAGCGCCGAGCGGAAGGTCTCGCGGTCGAGGCGAACCATCGGCAGCTCGGGATCGAGATAGCGGACGAGTTCGACGTTCGCCTCGCTGGCGCGCGGCGCGAAGAAGTCGAGAAGCTGATCGATTTCGACGTTCAGGCTCCCCGGCTCGAGGGTGAGCGATTCCTGCCGGGCGAAGTCGAGGAAGTCGCCAAGGAGCTTCTGGAGGCGGTCGCATTCCTCACGGACCAGTTCGATCTTCGCCTTGGCCCGCCGGTCGCGATGCTTCGTCGGCGATTGCGGATCGGTGTTCTCGAAGTCCTCCGCCAGCAGCTCCATGTTGAGCCGGATCGTGGAGAGCGGATTGCGGATCTCGTGGGCGAGGGCCCCCACCAGCGCCGCAAACTCGGCATACGTTTCCGCGCGGGGATGCACCGTTTCGGCTGCCGAAGACATGCTTCCCCTCCCGCGCGGATCCCCGGGCGCCGCCACGATTGGCAGCGGCGCCCGGGAGATCACGCTTGGTCGCGCGACGGCTCAGGTGCCGGCGTTGCCGGCACTTCCGCCATTGCCACCTTCGGCCAGTTCACGCATCGCCACCTTGCGGCTCAGCTTGACGCGATCCTGATCGTCGACAGCGATCACCTTGACCCGCATGACGTCGCCCACGCGGCAAACGTCGCCGACGCTGGAGACATAGTCGTCCGACAGCTCACTGATGTGGCACAGACCATCCTTGCCAGGGACGAGCTCGACGAACGCGCCGAAGTCCTTGATGCTCGTCACGCGTCCCTCGTAGATCCGGCCGACCTGGATCGAGGCGGTGAGCGCCTCGACCTTGGCCATGGCTGCCATCGCCCCCTCGGCGTCGTGGCTGGCCACCGTCACCGTGCCGTCGTCCTCCACCTCGATGCTTGCGCCGGTCGACTCCTGGATGGCACGGATCGTCTTCCCGCCCGGTCCGATGAGGAGGCCGATCTTCTCGGGGTTGATCTGCGTCCGCAGGAGCCGCGGGGCCCACGGTGAGATCTCCTGACGCGGGCGACGGATCGCCGACAGCATCGAGCGGAGGATCTCGAGCCTGGCCTCGCGCGACTGCTTCAGCGTCGCCTCGATGATCGCCGGCGAGATGCCGTCGATCTTGAGGTCGAGCTGGATGCCCGTGATCCCGGTGGGTGTGCCGGCGATCTTGAAGTCCATGTCGCCGTAGTGGTCCTCGTCACCGATGATGTCGGTGAGGAGCTTCCACTCGTGCTCCGACTGCTTCACGAGACCGACCGA
>Ga0114959_10003588_pt1 | contig 12141 bp, 10 predicted proteins | sample C_130625_EF_Meta_FD_87317 | JGI IMG/M metagenome (GOLD analysis project Ga0114959, IMG submission 87317) | Freshwater microbial communities from Lake Croche, Canada to study carbon cycling - C_130625_EF_MetaG | ecosystem: Environmental > Aquatic > Freshwater > Lake | place: Lake Croche, Canada...
AGGCCTCCAAGGTAAAACCGGTTGAAGGTGGGTGAAATCACCAATTCATTGATGCAGGTGCGGGCAGGCATTTGCGCCAAAAAGAGCAAGGCCTGGCCCATGTCTTGGGCTTGCACCATGCGGTCTCTTTGTTCTTGTGAGGGGGGGGTGGGGCGTTTTTCCATGATGGGCGTGGCCACCTCGCCCGGTAACAAGGACGTGGCTCGGATACCGTATTGACATTCTTCCATGTTGATGGATTCGGTCAAAGCCAACAGTGCACGTTTGGTGGTGTTGTAGGCGGGGCCGGTCAGTTTGGACGCATACAGCCCAGCCCATGAAGAGACGTTGACGATCAATCCGCCTTTTTGAGCGCGCATGGCGGGCAGCACAGCATGGACGCAGTAAAAGGACCCGTTCAAATTGATGCCGACGACATCGTCCCAAGCGTCCGTGGTCAGCACATCAAAGTTGCGCTGCGTGGCATTGGTGCCCGCGCTGTTGATGAGCATGTCAATTCGTCCGTGCTTTGCCAAAATGCCCTCTGCCGCATTTTGGACAGCCTGTTTGTCAGCCACGTCGAGCAAAAGGGCTTCGGCGCTTCCGATGTGTTGTAAAGCGCTCATTGCGCTCGCATTGGTGTCTGGGTTTCTACCCGAAATGACCACATGCGCTCCTGCCTTGGCCAGCGCCATTGCACCGGCCAGCCCAATGCCGCTGCCGCCCCCTGTGATCCAGGCGATGTGTCCTTGTAGCGATGGGGTCATGGTGTTGGCTCCTGAGTGGTGACTGAGAAAGCATATTCAACCATGTCCATGCCCAGCATGGTGTCACCTTGGAACAAATGGCTTTTTTGCTGGCAGGCATGGGCGTTGTGACCATATGCGTGTCCAAAATCTCATGCCGCTACAGGGTTTGACCCACTTGGCGGTAACGTCAACATGCCAGATATTTAGAATGTGAGGCTACCCAGAAGCCTTATCCACCGAATGCCTTGAAGATCCCCATGACCCCCAACACCGTTCGCCACACCACGGCCCGTTATTTTTTGGAGGGTTTGCAGGAAACAGGCATGAAGTACCTGTTCGCCAATTTGGGCACCGACCATGTCACCTTGATTGACGAGATGGCTCGATTGCAAGCCGAGGGGCAAGCCATGCCTGAGGTGGTGTTGTGCCCCCACGAAAATGTGGCGATTCACATGGCTGGAGGTTACGCCGCAGTCACGGGACAAGGGCAGGGCGTGATGGTGCATGTCGATGCTGGAACGGCCAATGCGGCCATGGGCATGCACAACCTGATGCGTGCGCGCCTGCCCGTAATGCTGATGGCCGGTAAAGCCCCCTATGCTTTGCACGGCGAAGTGCCCGGTGCCCGCGACAACTATGTTCACTATGTGCAAGACCCCTTTGACATGGCTTCTTTGGTCAGGCCGTATGTGAAATGGGAGTACAACTTGCCCTCCGGTGTGGTGTCCAAAGAAGTCGTGCGACGTGCACACAGTGTGATGCACTCAGAGCCGGCGGGTCCCGTCTATTTGACCTTGCCGCGCGAAACCTTGGTTGAAGACTGGGCGCCCGAACAAGTCAAGTCCTACCCGGCTACGCGTTTTGGTCCCGCCCGCGTTGGGGCCTTGCCTTCTGAGGTCACGCAACAGATTGCCAAAGAACTGATGGCTTCTGAAAATCCATTGGTCATTACGTCGTATTTGGGTCGAAAGCCAGAGGCCGTGCGCGCCTTGCAAGCCTTGGCTGAGTTGTGCGGCATTCGCGTGGTGGAGTTCAGCCCCAGTTGGCTGTGCATCTCCCGTGCGTCGCCCTGTTTTTTTGGATTCGATCCCACGCCCTTGTTGCACGACACCGACTGGGGTTTGCTGCTGGACATTGATGTGCCATGGCTCCCCCACCAAACCCGTGCCAGAGAAGATACGCGTTGGGTGCATATTGATGTGGACCCGATCAAAAAAGATTTTCCGGTCTGGGGTTTTGCCAGTGACCTGCGTTGGCCTGCCGATTGCACTTTGGCACTGCGCGCTGTCCATGACGCCGTTGTGGCCCTGTCTGATGACGACTACCGTCACAAAGTAGCCACCCGGATGGCTGAATGGACACCCATGCAAAAGCAACGCCAGGCCCGCACTGCGTCTGCAGCCCAAGATCCGGGCGGTGAGGATGCCTTGAATCCGTCCTGGTTCTGCGCGCAACTGGGCGCTCAATTGCGGCCCAATGATGTGGTGATCAACGAGGCCATCCGCAATTCGCCAGCGGTGTTGCAGCAGATCGCGCGGACAGAGCCCCTGAGCTTTTTGGGCGGCGCAGGCGGTGGTTTGGGCTACAGCGGCGGCATGGCTTTGGGGGTCAAGCTGGCGCGGCCAAATGACCGTGTGGTGCACATCGAAGGCGATGGAGGTTTTCATTTTTCAACACCGACTTCGGTCTATGCAGTGGCGCAGTCAAGGGGTTTGCCCATCTTCACGGTGGTGCTGGACAATGGCGGATGGCAAGCCGTGAAGGAAGCGGTTTTGCGCGTGCATCCTGATGGACCGGCCGCGAAAATGGACCATTTTCAGGCACGGCTTCAAGGTGAAAAGCGGCACTTTGAAGAGGTTGCCAAAGCGTTTGGTGCGCACGGTGAGCGCGTCACGCGTGCCGATGAAGTGCCTGCAGCCATCGCCCGATGCTTGCAAGCTGTGGACGATGGTCGAGCCGCTTTGTTGGTGGTCTCTGTGGCTAAAATTTAAATTCAATTTAACGAATGGGTAGAACTTCGATGCATACATGGATTCAATTTGCCAATCGTCGCCAATGGCTGGCCAGTACGGCACTTTTCAGCACGGCGCTTTTTTTGACGCTGGCGCCCGCCCTTGGCTGGGCCCAAAGCGCGTGGCCCAGCAAAACGGTGAAGATTGTGGTGCCCTATGCGCCCGGGGGGGCCAACGATATTTTGGCGCGCGTGGTGGCAGAAAAACTGAGTCCTGCTTTGGGTCAGCCCGTTGTGGTGGAAAACCGTGCAGGCGCAGGTGCAGCCATTGGCACGGAGTATGTGGCCCGTGCAACCCCTGATGGCCATACGTTGCTGATGGCCGCAAGTGGCCCAATTGCCTTCAATCCGGCTTTGGTGGCCAAGCTGTCTTACAACCCTTTGACCGATTTGGCACCAATTTCTTTGGTGGGGTCATTTCCGATGTTCCTGGCCGTCAATGACAATTTTCCGGCCAAAAACTTCACCGAGTTGGTGGCGTATTCCAAAGCCAATCCGGACAAAAGTAACTACGCCTATCCCTCGGCTTCATTTCAATTGGTGATGGAGTTGATCAAAGCGCGCACCGGCCTGAAAGCCTTGAATGTGCCTTACCAAGGCAGCGCGCCGTCTATCAATGCGGTCTTGACCCAAGAAGTGCAAATGACCTTGATCGACTCCGGACCCATCGCGGCCTTGCTCAAATCAGGCAAATTGCGGGGGCTGGCGGTGACTTCTGATCAGCGCTTGGCCAGTTACCCGCAAGTGCCCACCTTGAAAGAGCAGGGTGTCGATTTGGCGGTCAACATTTGGAGCGGTTTGCTGGCACCTGCAGGAACCCCTGCGCCCATCATCAAACGCCTGCAAGAAGAGATGGCCCGCATCATGGCTTTGCAGGATGTGGCGGAGCGCATGGCCAAGTTGGACATCAAACCCCTAGGGGGCAGCACGGCCGAATTTGCCAAGACCATTGCCATCGAAATCCCGCTCTGGACGCAAGTCGCCAAAGACAACAACATCAAAGCGCAATGACCCCAGGTTTGAGCAGGATGCAGGCCAGAGGTCAGCGCATCGCCATTGCGGGCGCGGGCATTGGTGGCTTGACCACCGCACTGTGCTTGTTGGCGCAGGGCTTTGAGGTCGATGTTTACGAACAGGCCTCGCAATTGGGTGAGTTGGGGGCGGGCTTGCAAATCGCGCCCAATGGGTCGCGCGTCTTGCAGAGCTTGGGTTTGGATGAGGTCTTGCAAGCCTGTGTCAGCCCGGCGCGCGGCAAAGAAATACGGATGTGGAATACCGGGCAGCGCTGGAAATTATTCGATTTGGGCGACGACTGTTTAGCGCGCTTTGGCGCGCCTTATTGGATGGTCCACCGAGGCGATTTGCACCGTTTGCTCTTGAGCGCCTTCGAGCAGCGGTCCCGTCGCCCTGTGCGATTGAATGCGCGGGTGGTTGAAGCGCACAGTACGGATGCAGGTGTTTCGTTCCAGTTGAATGACGGATCTGTGCATCAAGCGGATGGCTTGCTGGCAGCGGATGGTGTGCATTCTGTTTTGCGCGAACAGTTGTTGGGCGAAGACAAGGCGCAGTTCACCGGTTTGTTGGCTTGGCGAGGCTTGGTCCCCGTTGACCGCATACCCACACATTTGCAAAAGCCGGTGGGCACGAATTGGGTGGGGCCAGGCGCCCATGTGATCACTTATCCGGTTCGCGCAGGTCGGCTGATGAATGTGGTCGGCATCATAGAGCGGGCGGGCTGGCAGAGTGAGTCTTGGACCGAGCCCGGCACGCACGAGGAGCTGTTGCGCGATTTTGGGCATTGGCATCCCGATGTGTGCGATTTGATGCGACAGATTGAGCAACCCTTCAAATGGGCCTTGGTGGGCCGTGAGCCTCAAAAAGGCTGGGCACAAGCTTCTATTTGTTTGCTCGGGGATGCTGCACATCCGACCTTGCCGTTTTTGGCCCAAGGCGCCAATATGGCGCTCGAGGATGCGGCCGTGATGGCGCGGTGTTTGGCCCAGTCTGAATCCCCTGCGACGGCCTTTGCACGGTTTGAAGCGCTGCGCTGGCAGCGCACGGCTGACATCGTCAACCGCTCACGGGACAATGCGTTGCGGTTCCACAACCCGCAGCTGTCCGATCCAGACAAAGCCGTTGACTACGTCACCAGCGAGTGGGAGCCCGAAAAAGTCCGTCGCCGGTATGACTGGTTATTTGAATACGATGCCTTGACGATCCCGATCGAAGAGGCCTGAACATGCCAAGGGTTCAAGCCGCCTTGAATTGAGGATTGCGTTTTTCCCGCAGGCTGGCAATCCCTTCTAGAAAGTCTTGCGTTTGCACCGCCAGATCTTGTTCATGGTCAGCCGCCCTGAAGGCCTCGTCGTAACAATCGTCCCCGGCGCTCCAGATTTGGGCCTTGATTGCAGCCAATGATCGGGGTGCGGCGTTTTGCGCAATCTGTTTGGCATAGGCCAAGGCATGGGGCATGAGTTCTGCGTCAGGCAGGCACTGATTCACCAGGCCCAAGCGCTCGGCTTCCCGGCCATCAAAGCGCCGCGCGGTGTAGAGCAAGTCGGCTGCCCGGGCAATGCCAATCAAGCGCGGCAGCAACCAGCCGATGCCTTTTTCAGCCGGCACGCCCAAGCGGGCGAAGGTGGCATTGAACAAAGCAGACTCGCCTGCGAAGCGAATGTCGCAGTGCAATGACAAAATCAAACCCCAGCCAAATGCAGCGCCATTGACGGCCGCAATGGTGGGTTTGCGGGCGGTGATGAGTGCATTCCAGCCCTGACTGAAATAGCGACTCAAGTCCGGACCAATGTCGTCGCCCCATTGCTTAAGGGGCGATGCGTCCTGTGTCAAAACAGAGGTTTTGGAGACGCCCGTGCCGATGACGCTTAAATCAAGGCCAGCTGAAAATCCACGCCCTTCACCCGTGATCAAGATCACCCGAACAGCGGTGTCTTGGGCCGCTCGATTCACCAGTTCAAAAAAGTGTTTCAGCATCTCCGGCGTGAGTGCATTCAATTTATCGGGACGATTGAATGCAATCAGGGCAACGCCATCTTCAACCCGGTAAAGCATTGTGTGTGGGGCGTCATTCGGCATGGTGTGTCTCCTGTGATGGCTTAAAAATGATAACAGGGCATGGCCTTGGATCGAACCCGAGATTTCAGTTTGATGATGACGCCTCAATTCGGTGCGCAAATTAAGGTGCTTTCAGGGGTGAAGAAGTTTGAAAAAAATCAATTTTGCATTTACAGTAGCTGAATATAGAAAATCAATAATTTCGAATAAAACAATGTCGATTTGTATTTTGTCTTTCGAGTGCAATGGCTTGAGGCTGATGCCGCTGAAGCTGAGTCTCGCACCAGGGGCTGCAGATGCTTTTTGAGCGCTGTGCCCAATGTCAACGGTGTTGTCACGTCGATCCCGGATATCCCGCGCTGGAGGTTTCTTTGACGCAAGCGGAAACCCAGCAGCACGGCCGCATTTGCATTGAAACCAGTTGCACCCACTTAGGCCCAGAGGGCTGTCAACTTGGGGATGGCAAACCACTCAGTTGCAAACTCTATCCCTTGTCCTTTGAACCCGAGTCCCGAACTTTTCATTTCGATGTGGACTGCCCTTTGAAGACGCTTTATTTTGCGCAACTGAGCGATCCCAGCAGTCAGGCGTCTCAACATTTAGTGCAAATGGCCGATGCCATTCGCCAGCTCGAACACACGGACAGCCCATTTCTTCAAGACAATTTCGCGATCGACTCTGCGTATTTCGAACTTGAAGCACTTCCCACCAACCCCTTGCTGTCGCCTGTCAGTTCATGAGCATGTCTTTTGCCGAAACCACAGCCTATGCCGAGGCCGAAGTCTCAGTGGCTCTTGAGCCCGAAATTCAGCGGCTGCACAACCAATCCTGGACGGCTGACAATTTGTGCGTGGAAAGCTACCACGCCGAAACTTTGTACTACACCACGCGCTGGGACGCGTTGTGTCCGTATGTGGACGTCTCGCCAGAGATGTTGCGCATGGCCAAAAAGCCCTTCATCGTGTATGCCGTGCCACCCGAGAGTGTTTATGGCGTTCCGATCAATGACAAATATGGACTGGTTCATGCAGGAAGTCCTGAGTTCTGGACTGAGCCACGTCGACAACGCAAATTCAAAGAACTCGAAAAGCTGTGCAAAGACTTGGTGACCACGACCAGTGTGCTACCAGGTCGTCATTGGACCTGCGAAGATGTCTTTGCCTTGGGCGGTGAGCATTTTGCCAACTACTACATTCACGACCAAGAGGTTGAAGGCTTTGTCGATTACATCCAAGATTTGGATGTGCTGGTGATCCAGGTTCATGCGCCCAATGGCGATTTGGTGCTGACCGATGTGTCTATTTTGCTGCCGGATCGCCAGCAGGTTTATGGCAGTTTTTGCCAGTGGAATCGCGACTACAAAAACAAATCACCCGGCATTTACGCTTGTCTGCTGGCCTCCAAGTGGACTGCCGACAATGGCTACCAGTATTACAACCTCGGGCCGGTCGATGATTACGGCTACAAGGCTTTGTTCGTGACGGATTTCGAGCCCATTTTTGCATTGGCATTGACCGACAAAGACCACCCATTGGCTTTGGACCCGAGCTCTCCCTTGCACACAGATTTCAAACCCGAGGTCTGGAATCGAATTCTTCGGCAAGCCTGAACTCGGCGTTTTTACATTGCTTTTTCAATTCTTTCACTATCAGCATGTCTAAAATCCAAAAAATACTTCTCAAGCATCTGCAAGAAGAGGTGTATTGCAAATTAGGCATCTCCAAGGTTCACGGTATTGGTGTGTTTGCCATTCGCGCCATACCGAAAGGGGTCAACCCGATGCGCACATGGCACCCGGTGGAGGAAGTGCCGATCAGCCTCAAGGACCTCAAAGGCTTGCCCAAAGCCGTGCGGCAAGAACTTGACCTGTTTTGCTATTACAACAAGGACGCCATGCACATTCCCAGTGTGGGCATGAACACGATGAACATGGCTGTTTATTTGAACCACTCCAAAAAACCCAGCGTGGCCTACCAAAAAAACGGCCAACTCAAAACCTTGAGGGCCATTCGCAAGGGCGAAGAACTGATGCTGGATTACGACATCAGTTTTGGCGAAACCCATATTTTTGAATGATTCACTGCCTGCTAAATCACCATGGAAAAACCCACTCACACCCAAGTTATTGGCATCACCAGTGCAAGAAGCGGCGTAGGCAAAACAACGGTTTCAGTGAATCTTGCAGTCGCTTTGCATGGTATGGGCTACGACGTCATGATTTTGGATGCCAACTCCAGTGCATCCAATGCCCAAGCCGCATTGGGCACGCATTGCCCATTGAACTTGAGTCATTTCATCGCTGGTGAGAAAAATCTCAAAGACATCATTCATACGCGCCACTACGGTATCAAATTGATCGCTGGCGCCCAAACCATTGAAAGCATGACCCGGCTCAAACCGGACCAAGCAGCCAGAGCGCTCCAGCAATTCAGTGATTACGAGGAGTCACTGGACTTTCTGATCATTGATCTGCCACCTGGCACTGACCCGTCTGTGTTGTCCTTTATGGCGTGTACCGGACGCCGATTGATCGTGGTGCGCAGCGACAAGGAGGGTTTGGCGGACGCCTATGCCATGATCAAGATCTTGTGCAGTGACTTTCAATTGGACAGGATTTACATCATTGTCAATGCCGCCAAAAATGACCAAGAGGCGCAAAACTTGTTCAATCACTTGAATACTGTATCCACCAAGTTTCTCAACCGTGAATTGCATTATTTGGGCTGCATCAAACAAGATGAGCTGATGGTGCAGGCCTCTGAAAATCACAAAGCCATCACGGAGTTTGCACCCACAAGCCAAGCAGCCCATGACATTCGGCATCTTGCTTTGGCCACCAGTCAATTGGACCGCAAGCAATATGCAGAAGGGGGCTTGGGTCACTTTGTGCAGCGCATTGTCCACCTGCATGACCCGAATCGGGCTTGAGCTGAACACGAATTTTTTTTGACTTCACTTTGAAAGAATACCATGCAACTCGGAATGATCGGTTTGGGACGAATGGGCGGCAATATTGTCCGCAGACTGATGAAAAACGGTCACAGCTGTGTGGTGTTCGACGCGCAGCCTGACAGCGTCAGTCAACTCGCCTCGGAAGGGGCCATCCCATCCAAAGACCTCAAGCAATTCATGGAACAGCTGACATCGCCCAAGGCCGTCTGGTTGATGTTGCCTGCAGGCCCGATCACCGAAAGCACCATTGCCACATTGGGCGAAATGATGTCCGCTGGCGACATCATCATTGACGGGGGCAATTCCAACTTCAAGGACGATGTTCGCCGCTCCCAAATCTTGGCCGAAAAAGGCATCCGGTATATCGATGTGGGCACCAGCGGCGGCGTGTGGGGCTTGGAGCGAGGCTATTGCATGATGATCGGTGGCGACAAAACCGCTTTTGACCACCTGGACCCGATCTTCAAAACCTTGGCGCCCGGTGTGGGCAGCATCGACAAAACGCCAGGTCGGGAAGGGCGTCAATCGACCGCCGAAGAAGGCTACTTGTACACAGGGCCTGCAGGTTCAGGGCACTTTGTGAAGATGGTGCACAACGGCATTGAGTACGGCTTGATGCAAGCCTATGCTGAAGGCTTGGATATTTTGAAGGGTGTCAATCAAGACGTGATTCCTGCAGAGCGCCGCTACGACCTGGACCTGGCCGACATCACCGAACTCTGGCGCCGGGGCAGCGTGGTGTCTTCGTGGCTGCTGGACTTGAGCGCCATTTCGTTGGCCGAAGACCCTGAGCTCAAAGCCTTCAGTGGTCGCGTTGACGATTCGGGCGAAGGGCGCTGGACCATTCAGGCCGCCATTGAACAAGCGGTGCCGGCCGATGTGCTGACTGCGGCTTTGTACACCCGCTTCAGGTCGCGTCAGGACCATACCTTTGCTGAAAAAGTGCTGTCCGCCATGCGCAAGCAATTCGGTGGCCACCAAGAGTCCAAAAAGTCCTGATCAACCCACCCGGAAATCCACATGGCACAAGATATTGAACATGAAGTCACAGCCCATGGAGAGCGAGCGCCTTCATGCACCATGGTCATCTTTGGCGCGGGCGGCGATCTGACCAAACGCCTGCTGATGCCGGCGCTCTACAACCTGGCCCGAACCGGCCTGTTGCCCGACAAATTTGCCTTGGTTGGGGTGGACCGGTTGGACATGTCGGATGCTTCATTTCAGTTGCATGTGGAAAAGGCCGTCAGAGAATTTGCGGCAGACAAGCACTACACACAAACCTTGAACGAAGAGCACCTGGAGCGCTTGGTGTCGTGCATGACCTATATGTCGCTGGACTTTGCCAGTGCCGACGCCTACACACAATTAGGCGCCAAGCTCGCCGATTTGAAAGTCAGTCACCAGGTGGGCGACCATGTGATGTTTTACCTGGCTGTGGGTGCCCGGTTCTTTGGCGGCATCGTGGACCAACTGGGTCAAGCGGGCCTGGTCACCGAGAACGATGCGCAGTGGCGGCGTGTCGTGGTCGAAAAACCCTTTGGCCATGATCTGGAGTCGGCGCAAGCTCTCAACACCCAACTGCGCCACAGCCTGGCCGAAAAACAGATCTACAGGATGGATCACTTCTTGGGTAAAGAGACGGTGCAAAACATCATGTTGATGCGATTTGCCAACGGTATTTTTGAGCCGCTTTGGAACCGGGATCATATTGACCATGTGCAGATCACGGTGGCCGAAACGGTGGCCGTGGAAAACCGCGCCGCCTTTTACGAGTCCACGGGTGCGTTGCGTGACATGGTACCCAACCATGTCTTTCAGCTTTTGGCCTTGACGGCCATGGAGCCGCCAGCCTCCTTGTCAGCCGATGATGTGCGCAATGAAAAAACCAAAGTGCTGACTTCGGTCCATCGCGTCAACCCCGCGACGGATTCGGTGCGGGCGCAATACGCAGCCGGCGTGCGCGAGGGCCAAGCCTTGCGCGGTTACAAGCAAGAACCTGGCGTTGCGCCAGACAGCACCACCGAGACCTATGTGGCTTTGAAGCTGGGCATTGACAACTGGCGTTGGGCAGGGGTGCCCTTTTACTTGCGCACGGGCAAAGCCCTTGCGAAGCGGCACAGCGAAATTGCCATTCAATTCAAACGCCCACCGATTTCATTGTTCCGCAACACCGCCACCGAATCGCTCATGCCCAACACACTGGTGCTCAAGCTTCAACCCGACGAAGGCGCGAGCCTGTCCTTTGGCGCCAAAATTCCGGGCCCGAAAATTGAAATCGGCCAAGTGCACATGGATTTCCATTACAAGGATTATTTCCAGAATGCACCCAGCACAGGTTACGAAACCCTGATTTATGACTGCATGATCGGCGACGCGACTTTGTTTCAACGCTCAGACAGCGTCATGGCCGGTTGGGACATCGTCAAACCTTTGCAGGTGTATTGGCAACAGCAAGGCCAAGATCAGTTGGCCACTTACGCGGCAGGCAGTGACGGCCCGCAGGCCAGCGAGGACATGCTGGCGCAAAGCGGACGGGCTTGGCGCGCCTTGGTCTAGCCTCAGGCGATAAACGCCTCCTTTGAGAGGCGGACAAAAGGTCTTAGCATAGACCCTATGCAACGCACCTCTGCCAGCCCATCGCCGCAGCACACCATCGCCATTCACCAGGTGGAGCACATGCTGTTGGGCCTGGAAGGGGAAGATGCCAAGGGCATGGTGCTTTGGCGGGCAGGCATTTCGCCAGCCATGCTGGAGTCAGACTTGGCCCGGGTCACTCCATCGCAATTTGCGCGGTTGATGAGCGCTTTGATCAGGCATCAGCGAGACGAGTTGTGGGGCCTGGGCTCCAAGCCCTTGCCCTTGGGCTCCTTTGTGTCCTGTTGCCGCATGTTGGTCGGTTGCAGGCAAATTGGCAGCGCAATGCGCGCCGGGTTGCGCTACTACCATGCACTGTTGCCTGATTTTGTGCCGCGCTTGGTGGTCAGCGGCCGCGTGGCTTACCTGCGCATCAGCCCGCGCCATGCGCTTGACGACCGCCAAGCCTACGCTGTGCGGGTCTTCATGTTCCTGAGTTACGGCGTGATGTGTTGGCTGGCTGCGCGGCGCATCCCGGTGCTTGATGTGGTGTACCAAGACACTGCCGTGGCCCGCCGCAGCGATGCCTCCAAGCTCTTTCAAGCGCCCATTCACCTGAAGGCGGGCGAATGGGGCTACCGTTTTGACGCCAAGTGGCTTGACCTGCCCGTGGTGCAAAACAACGAAAGCGTCGAAACCTTTTTGCGCGAAGCCCCGGCCTGCCTGCTGGTCAAGTACCGCGACCAGGCCAGCCTGACCGAGCGCATCCGCCGCCTTCTGCGCCGCTACCTGACCGAAGAAATG
>Ga0114959_10003589_pt1 | contig 12139 bp, 6 predicted proteins | sample C_130625_EF_Meta_FD_87317 | JGI IMG/M metagenome (GOLD analysis project Ga0114959, IMG submission 87317) | Freshwater microbial communities from Lake Croche, Canada to study carbon cycling - C_130625_EF_MetaG | ecosystem: Environmental > Aquatic > Freshwater > Lake | place: Lake Croche, Canada...
AACTATTTTGTTTTTTTGGGTTTTATAGCCCCTTAAGTTTAAAGGTGAAGTCCAAAATTCAATGGCATAAATGCTTGCAAGTTTTGATATTTTTTTTCCGCCAGCAATTGCTAACAAACTATCTTTTTTGCTAGGTTCATTTGGTTTATTACCAATTATTTGAATTCTAGAAGTGCCAATTAATTTATCGGAAAGCACAACAATATTTTCTTCTGCCTTTTCAGGTTTGTTAGATTCTATAATGCTATCTTTGTTTAAGTTATCATTTAAGTTGTTACCGACTTTGGCTTCATCAATTGCTTTTGTTGAGTCCAAAACTCCACGAGTGCTATTAAAATTTCTTGTATTTTTAGGGGTTAAACTATCGGATTTATTTGGCTTAGGTTTGTAAACAAGCCCAATAATGTTGCCAAATAAGCGGCTTACAAAATTTTTAGAAACACTTGTTTCGGCATTCACTTTATCAGAATAAACCTTTACTACCGATGCACCAAGAATGATTCCAACTGCAAGCCCTAAAGTAAAAAACATTATCCTAACTTTTTTTTCTGTCATTATTGAACTCATGATGCGAAGATATTTATTTGAATGGGCAATCCAAATTCGTTTCAATAATTGTAATTATGATTTTACGTTACTTTACTTTTTAATAAATCTATCAGTCTTTTTATCGTAACCATAAGGGCAATGTCGGCATCCGCTTTTGCAACAATAACCACGTTTAAGGTGATATTTTTCTGTAAAAACAATATAACCTTCGGGCGTTTTGTAAAAATCTTCCGTTTCTAATTCTTGCTTTTTGGGAAACATGTAAAAGTAATAAAGTTCTTATTTAATTAGTTTACTCTTACCATCAATTCATCTGCAAACGCTTGCAACATTAATTTGCTTTCGCTATTTAATGAAGATTTGTTAAGGTAAACTAATGCCAATTCTAAATAATCTTGCATTTTCTGCTCGGCATGTTTTCGAATATCTAATTGGCGATAAATTTCCTTTACTCCTTCAATTTTAGGGATTATGTTTTCATCTTTATAAGATAACCAATGCGACAACTCCATTTGCTGTTTTGGGTTTGCCAACTCAATTGATTTTAGTAGCAAATAGGTTTTTTTATTGCAAGCAATATCTCCACCAACCATTTTTCCGAAATTTTCTTGGCTGCCAAACACGTCTAAAATATCGTCTTGCAATTGAAATGCAATACCCACATTGCGTCCGAATTCATACATACTTTCTGCATCATTGTCAGATGCATTTGCAATGATACTTCCCATTTTTAATGATGCTGCTAATAATACAGCAGTCTTCAATTCAATCATTCTTATATAATCATTAATACTTGCGTTAGGAATTGTTTCAAAGTTCATATCTAATTGTTGTCCCTCGCAAACTTCTATAGCGGTTTTACTAAAGAGTGCGAGCAGTTCAATAATTTTGGGATGTTTTGTTTGCAATACCAACTGGTAGGCTTTTACAAACATAGTATCACCGCTTAATATGGCAATGTTGCTATTCCACTTTTCGTGAACAGTTGGTTTGTTGCGACGCAATGGGGCATTGTCCATAATATCGTCGTGCAACAACGTAAAGTTATGAAATACTTCTATACCCAATGCGGCAGGTAATGCAGTTTGAATGTCGCCTCCAAAAGCTTCGCAAACTTGCATAAGTAAAATAGGGCGTAAACGTTTGCCGCCGAGAGATAATGAATAGTTTATAGGCTCATATAATTCTTTTGGATTTCCTGAGTTAGATTTTATAAAATCGTTTAAGCCTTGTTGTAATGTTTCTTTTATATGCTGCATTTTAATGATGTATAGTGCTCTTTGAAACTCGGTTTAATAATTGTCTATGCGTTTTTTGATGGAGACAAAATTATTTAGAGTGACAGTAGCATAAATTATCTAATCGAATTAAAATAATCGTTCACTTTTCCTTTATAAAAAGGAGTTAGTGCAGGCGGAACTGTTTTCAATAATTCTGCTTCGCGCTGTTTCAATAACTTATATTCTAAAAAATTGTTAGGGTTACTGTATTGCTGTGTTTTTGCTTCATTGCTTTTGCGTTTTTCTTCTTGGTCACGTTCTTGGTCAGCCTTTTCTGCTTCAAGCAATCGTGTCATAATTTCTGATTGACGTTTTAGCGTTTCTTGAGTGATATTGCGGTTCACAATATCATTTTCTGTCTTCTCCATTTCTTGAGCAATCTTTTGCAATTGACCGTTGCCTTGCTTTCCATCTTTATTTAAAGCATCACCCATTTTATTTAATTCTCTCCGTAAAGCTTCCTGTTGTGCGGCAACTTGTGCAAGTTCTTTGCTATTTCCAAACATTCCTCCCCCACCCTGTTCTCCTGGTTTTGGTCCGGGCTTTTGCCCTGGTTTTTCGCCAGGTTTTTTACCTCCCTTTTCATTGGCTTGTTTCTCAGCATCTAGTTGCTTTTTCAACTTTTCTATTTGCTGATTTATTTTCTCTTGCATTTTTTTCATTTGAGATGCAGATGGCTTTGGTTTACCTTTGCCACTTCCTGTTCCGCCTGGCTTGTTGCATTTACCACTGCCAGGTTTACTTTGTGATTGTTGCTGTTGCATTTGGTCAAGGCTTTCGCTTAGCATTAATGCCAAATTGTTTTCGCTGGTCATCACAAACTGCATACGACTTGCTGCTTCTGGTGTTTGACGTTCGGCCAGTGCACCAATTGTCCGTTCCATGTTGGCGTTTATAATTCCAATTTCTTTATTGATTACCGAAGAAACTTTTGGTTGTCGTTTGCTTAATGCCAACAAACTATCTTCAATCATCTTTGCATCATCCTTTAGTTTTTTCTGGTCTTGTGTAAGCTTTACATATTGAGGGTTTGAAGCGTCGGTTTTATTTATTTTTTGAATTAATGCTTCTTGTTCAAAACTGATGTGAATTAAATTTTCAAGTATATCGCGCAAAGCATTGATGTCTTCTTCCTCTTGTTCTTGCTCAGCACCATCCATTGCTGCCTGCATTTTGTCTTTCATATCCTTCATCTTCTTTGCAGCCGACTTTTGACTTTTGCTTGCTTTGCTTTTCTGGTTTTGGTCAAGTTGCTGCTCAGAATCTTTCAATTCTTTATCAATACTTTCTTCTTTCTTATCCTGCTCTTCATCAAATATTTTCTCTTCATCCGTACTCAGTTCTTTCGCATCTTTTTCAAGTTCATTCAAGTCTTTTTTTATTTCATCAAACTTCTTATTGTTTTCTTGTTGCTCGTTTTTTAGGTCTTCTTTCTTACTATCCTTTTCATTGGTTTTATCGCCAAGTTTATCTTGTTTCTCTGCTAGCTTATCCAACTTATCCAAGGTATTGTTCATCTTTTGTTCAAACTCCATTTGTTTGAAAATTTCCATAGTACGGTCCAACTCCTTTTCTAAATCCTTGTTGTCGAATTTCATTTGCTCCAAAGCCTGTTGCACTTTGTCCTTATCCATTTGCTGCAACAACTTTTCAAGTTCTTTCATCTTTTCCTTCATCTCAGGCGGAACAATACTTTCAAACATTTCTTGTAACTGACGTTGTTTTTCTAATAGAGCTTCATCAGGTTTATTAAATTCATTTTGTTCATTGTTTTGTTTTTGATTTTCGTTCTTAATTTCATCAACCTTTTTAGCCAAGTCCTGTTGCTTTTTGGTAAGTTCATTCAAGCGTTTTATTTCTTCGTACGACAATACTTTTTTATCCAATAGTTTCTTGTTCAAGTCAGCTAATTCTTTGCTGATGTCTTTTGCTTTTTTTACAGCGTCTTTAATATCTTGTTTTGTTTCTGCATTTGCTTTGTCAGCTTTGTTTGCAAGTTCTTCAAGCGTTGGTGCTTTGTATATTTGTTTAATGCTTCGGGCACTTTTTGCACCATGCACCCCATCGTTATCCCATACTTCAAAAAAATATTCTATTTCGTCACCAGGCTGAATGTTCATTGCATTCATATCCCATACATAAAAAAACTTGTCGCTTGATGCTAATTTATTGAAATTTATTGGAACTACTTTTGGCTTACTAATGCTATCAGCTGCATTTATTTTTTTGTGGTAAAAAACCAACATACTAAATCCATAATCATCTTTAATATCACCTTTAAAATAGTGCAACTTCATTGAGAAACTATCTAATTTTTCTTCAATATTGATTATAGGAAATTGGTCAGGAATAACAGTAATTGCATAAGGTAATGTATCGTTATTTTTAAAGTATTGATTAGCTGTTTTTACAATGTAACTTCTATTTCGGAATAGTTGCAATTTATACTGAAATCTATCAGTAGAAGCATTTTTTATTTGAATATTTGTATCTCCAAAGCCAAATGAAACTGCATCTGTGTTTCGGGTATTAAAGGTCCAGGTAGCAACCGTACCTATTGGCACTGTAATATCACCAACATTACGTAATTTTTCGGACTTTTTGCCTGTGTAGGCTGGGTAATTTAGTTGCACATCAAAGTTCAAAACTACAGGATTTGGCAATGCATCTAAAGTATATTCTTTGCTGGTAAATCCGTCTGCCATAAACCTAAAGGGAGTATTGTGCTGAACGTTTTTGAACAAATACGAAAAACTTATTTTATCAATTTTCGATAATTTGTATTCGTTATCTCCTATCAATAAATAAACACTTTCAGGCAATACATCACCGCTAACTTCCACATCCAATTTAAAGTCTTGGTTTTGTATGGTACGCAAATTCTTGTTTTGAATGTTGAATTTAAATGGTGCTTGTTTATCGTAATATTGATTATGGTTTACCAAACGTTTGGTTGGTTCGGTAATCATATTGGGCCTTACATATAATAAAAGCAACAAAATACCTACTGGAATGGAAGCATACTTTGCATACTTTTTATTTTTATTATAGTCGATAGCACTTGAAAAAGGCACAGGCCTAAGTTCATTGATACGTTGATTAATACTGGCTTCTAGCAATGATTTCTGTTCAGCACTAATGTTTGCAATTTGATTGTTGAGATTGAGTGTATTGATGAGTTTATCATCTACATTTTTGAAATGTTTGCCAATAATTTTAGCTGCTTCTTCATGCGAAATAATGCTATTTAGGCGATACAGTTTAAGTAATGGCAACACAATAAAATAGGCAACAATTGCTAGTAGAGAGGTAATAAATGTATAAAAAATAATGCTTCGTGCAGTAGTGTCAAATTGGGCAACACTTTCGGTAATAGTTGCAACTAAATAGAAAGCAACAAGGGTGGTGGTTGCATACAATGCCCCACGTATCAGTTGGTTCTTATAGTATTTGCGTATAAACTCATCTATCTTGGCAATGAGTTGTTGAATGTTGGTCATAGTTTAAAAATCGCGATAAAATACACAACACAAATATAGTTTTGAAAATGTGATTGAGGTTAGAATACTATTATGAAATGTTAAATATTTATACCACCTCAATACTAAAACAGGCTGCCAATTTTCATTAGCAGCCTGTTTCTGTTTTCAATGTTTCAATAATATATTAATGCTCAGCAGGCGCTGCAATAATTTGTTTTTTGCCTGTTACTTTTTCTTTAGCACGGAATGCAATTAAGTACATTGCTGGTACTAAGAATAAAGTTAATAAGGTGGCAAATGATAAACCAAAAATCATTGTCCAGCTCAATGGTCCCCATAGTGCAACGCTATCGCCACCAAAGAAAATGTGCGGATTAAGTTCAGTAAATAAACTTGCAAAGTCAATGTTGAAACCAATTGCTAAAGGTATTAAACCAAGTATTGTTGCCGAAGCTGTTAAAATAACGGGCGTCATACGTGTACGACCTGCTTCAATAACTGCTTCGCGCACTGGCATTCCTTGTTCAATTAATATGTCGGTAAACTCTACGAGTAAAATACCGTTCCTAACCACAATTCCGGCTAAGGCTACAATTCCAATACCAGTCATTACAATTGATATTTGCATGCCGAAAATACTCAAGCCTAACAATACACCAATGATTGAGAATAAAATTTCAGATAAAATAATTAATGGTTTAGATATTGAGTTGAACTGAGTAACCAAAATCAAAAGAATTAAACCTAAACTTGTAAGCATTGCTCCACCTAAGAAAGCGCCTGTTTCTTTTTGTTGCTCTTGCTCACCACCCATTCTAACAGCTACACCACTTGGTAAGTCAAATTTTGCAAATGCTTGCTCTACTTTTGCAACAACATCATTTGGTGTGTATTTGCTTAATACATTACTTTCAAGGGTAATAATTCGTTTTTGGTTTTTGCGTTTGATACCGCCAAAGTTATTAGCATAATGTACATTTGCAATTGCCGAAACTGGTATTTGACGCAACATACCACCCATATTCATATCCCGATAAGTAATTTTTAAATTTAAGATATTATCGATGTTATTACGTTGGTCTTCTTTAAAACGAATTTGAATTGGATATTGGTCATTGGCATCGCGGAACTTACTTGCCTCAACACCAAAAACTGCATTGCGTATTTCCATACCAATTTGTCCAGTGCTAATTCCTTCGCGGTTTGCACGTTCGCGGTTAATGTCAACTACTATTTCTGGTTTTACGTTTTGTATATCGCTTTTCAATTCTTCAATTCCGGGTATTGCCAATGAGTCTAAAAATATTTTCAAATTTTTAGATGTTGTAACTAATTCATCTAAATCATCACCAGTAATTTCAACGCTTACAGCTTTCCCAACTGGCGGACCTGCTGATTCCTTATCTACAATAATTTCAGCGCCAGCAATACCTTTTACCTCCTCACGAATTTTCTCAAGGTAATCTTGAGTAGAAACACCATCACGTTTTTCAAATTCAACAAATGCAACCGATACTTTACCTTTGTTTGGCGCAGTGCTGCGGTCTCCACTACTAGGGTCAGTAGCTCCAACTGCTACGTTGGTAATGATTGATTCAACAATTGGATTTTTCTTGCCATTGGGCTCCATAATATTGTAGATTTTCTGTTCTACAATTCTGGTAATACTATCAGTATATTCTACCGAAGTGCCTACGGGAAGTGTAACATATGTATAAACAAAGTTTGGCTGACCTTGCGGAAAGAAAACCACCTTTGGCTTAACAATAGCAGTTATAATAAAGCTTAGGAATAATAATACTACTGTTCCTCCAAGCAATGCAAATGCACGTTTACCTTTAATGGCTCCACGCAATAATCTTGCATAAGCATCTTGAACTGAAGGCCAAGTTTTTTCTTGGAATTTTTTTATTACATGAGTTAATACATAATGATTTAATAGTGTGAGTAACATTAATAGAACCATGAAATTTCCAAATCCAATGCTTCCTCCAATGTAACCAATAAGAGCAATTGCGCCCATCACAACTAGTGTAATCCGCAAACTCTTTTTGCTTTTTGCTTTTACTTGTGGGTCGTTATGGTCTTCATGTGGTTTCATAAAATCAACAGCAAAAACAGGGTTTATGATGTAAGCAACCACCAAGGAGGCAAGCAATGTTACAATCATAGTTATTGGTAAATAGAACATGAACTTTCCAATAATACCGCTCCAAAATGCAAGCGGAATAAATGGAGCAAGCGTTGTGAGTGTTCCAGAAAGTACAGGTAAAAATATTTCGCCAGCAGCAAGTTTTGCCGCTTCTTTAATTGGCATCTTCCCATTATCAAATATACGATGTGTATTTTCGATAACTACAATGGCATCGTCTACCACAATACCAAGTGCAAGTAGGAATGCAAATAAAACAATCATGTTCAACTCAAAACCAATGATTGGAAAAACTAGAAATGCTACAAAGCAACTCAGCGGAACACTCATCGCAACAAAGAATGCATTGGTAACACCCATAAAAAACATCAAGATTATCAATACCAAAACGAAACCAATAATAATGGTGTTGATTAAGTCTTTTATTGTTGTTCTTGTTTGTGATGATTGGTCACCTGTTAAAGTAACTTTCAATGTTTTTGGTAATGATTTGGATTGCATATCTGCAACAATATCGCGCACCTTATCAGAAGTTTCAATCAAGTTTTGTCCAGCTTTCTTGATTATGTTTAGGGTGATTACGTTCTTATGTTCAAGTCTTGCATAAGATTCTTTTTCTTTGTATGAATCTTTAATTTCAGCAATATCTTTTAGGTAAATAGTTGCACCAGATTGCGAACGAATAACTAAACCTTCTAACTGACGAACATCTTTAAACTCGCCATTAATACTAATGCTTCGCTTCATGTTATCCATGTGAATTTGACCACCACTAATGGTTTTATTTTCGTAACCAATAGCATTAGAAATGTCGCGCATGGTAATATCAGCGGCTTCCATTTTATACTTGTCAACATTAATCTGGATTTCTCTATCCAATGCACCAACGATATCTACACGCGTAATTTCTTTTAATCCTTCTACACGGTCTTTAATATCATCGGCAATACTTTTTAACTTACCCAAATCAAAATCACCCGAGATGTTCACGAATAGTACTGGCATGTCGCTGAAGTTTACTTCCATAACACTTGGCTCGTTTGGTAAATCGTTAGGCAAATCGGCTTTTGCTTTGTCTACTGCATCTTTTACCAATTGCTTGGCTTTATCTACATTTACGTCTGTATTAAACTCAACAACAACATTGCTGAAATCCTGAATTGAGTTTGATGTCAATTTTTTTACTCCGCTAATGGCTTTTATTTTTTTCTCAATAGGTTTTACTACTAGGTTTTCCATATCCGTTGGCGATGTACCTGGATAAATTGTTGTAACATATATTGTTGGAATAACAATATCGGGGAATTTGTTTTTAGGCAAACTCAAATAACTCATTATCCCCGTTAGAGTTATAATAATGGTCATGATGTATATACTTGTTCGGTTGTTTATACTCCAAGTACTTGGTTTGAATTCTTTGTTTAAATCTTTCATAATGCAGCGCCTCCATCCTCCCCCAAGGGGGGGCTTGTGTTAGGTATTAATTTTTATTGTGATTAAATCAATTTTTTTTTTCGTAGCTGAGTGTTTTAATATAGAGTATCACTATTGGTATTGATTTTAGCCTCCCCTTCGGAGAGGTTGGTGGAGCCTACTAAAGCTTCACCTCGTCCCCTTCGTTCAAATCTTGATACCCAATACTGATTAGCTTATCACCTTGTTTGATTCCTGATATAATTTCTACATCATTACCTGACGTTTTACCTAATGATACCAGACGTTTTGAAGCTATAATTTTGCCCGCTTTACTTTCGGCAACCATTACGTATTGTCCTTCTTCACTATTTTGAAGGGTGTTTATTGGCAATACCAAAACGTTACTTGCTTTATAATCTACAATTTTTAAAACTGCAATCATGTTTGGATGATAATCATCCGAATTACTCAATTGCGCTTCAACATTAAATGTACGAGTAAGTGCATTTATGTTTTTACCAACGTATGAAATATTGGTTTTAATTTCTTTGTCAATATCAGGAAATGAGATAGTTACATCGTTACCCGACTTTACATTTTTAGCATAAGATTCTGCAATATCAGCTTTCACTTTTAATGAATTCATATTTACAATACGAATACCATTGTTAGGCATTTGCGGAGAAGCTAATTGACCAACCTTTAACATTACCTCATCAACAACACCGGTAATCGGAGAAGTTACACGAGTCATTTCAACTTGTTCTTTTATTGCAGCTATATTTTTTTCTAAAGTTTCCTTGCCAGCTTTAGCTTGAATAAATTGAATTTCAGTACCAATTTTTTGGTCCCACAAACGCTTTTGTTTGTCATAAAAAGTTGTTGCTGTTGCCAATTGAGTTTTTAAAACCTCAATGTTTGCAGTATATGCCGAAGCATCTGTTTCAGCAATTACTTGTCCTGCAGTAACATTTTGTCCTTCTTTTACATATATTTTTGTGATGATTCCACCAGCACTTTTTACGTTAGCAACCACGTTTTCTGAGGCATCAATTCTACCTTGGATATCAATGTAATGTTTGAAATCTTTTAGGATTACTTCCTGAATTTGTACCAGTTTTATTTTTTCAGGCATGTCACTTTTTACTCCTATTTCAGCTTCAAGAGTTTCAATTTTTTTCGCAATTTCTGCTTCTTGTTTTTGCAAATCAGCAAGTTGTGCGGCCTTATCGCCTCCCTCTTTTTTTCCACCGCACGACGCAATAAATATGGCTGTGGCAGCTATTAATGTTATATGTTTCATATTTGAATAATTATTTATGATTTACTATTTATTATTTGATTTTGTAAGTATTATTTGATGTTTCCTAATGCTTTGTCAAGGTCAATTTTAGCATTGTAGAAATTATACAAAGCTTCAATATAGTTAGCTTGCGACTCACGTACGCTTTGTGTTGCATTCACTAATTCTAAGTTACTACCCACTCCGTTTTCATATTTCAGAGTTGTTACTTTAAAAACCTCATCTGCTAAGAGCATATTCTTTTTTTGTGTTCCTATAGATTCTATTGCATTATTGTAGTTTACCACAGCAGCATTGGTTTCAAGGTCAATAGCCGATTCGAAATTTTTGATGTTATTCTTCGTTTTATCAACATTAAGTTTAGCTATTTGAGTATTGTAGTATCGAGAACCACCACTGAAAATTGGAACGTTTAATGACAACCCAAAAACGGTTTGACGGTAAAAATATTTGTCCGTTGTACCATATTGATTGTATGCATTTTGTCCGTAAGCAGCCAAGGTTGGCAATACAGAATATTTGTAACGCTTCAAATTCAACTCATTCATTTTTAACTGAGTTTCAAGCAAATTATATTCAATTCTGTTTTTGTAATTTGATTTTGAAAATTGTGCCAGTTCAGGTGATTCAACATTTTGTATAGAATCACTTAAGCTGATGGGTTGCATGATGTCATAACTCATTGCAAATTTCAGAGAAGCTTCGCCAAGAGATAATAAGTTTCTTACTTTTTTACTTTCGGTTACTAAGTTGTTGTAGTTTACTTCAAGTCTGCTAACATCAATATTTTCAATAAATCCTTCCTTTAAATAAGCTTTGCTATCATCCAATAATTGTTTTAATTTTTCAATATTGATATCAAGTAATTTTATTCTCTCTCTCCCAACTAATACAATGTAATACGCCTTGGCAACACTTGTCTTTATTTGAGTTTCAGCCAATTTAGTTCCCATTTTAGCTAATCCTAAGTAAACGCTTGATGTTTGCAATGCCACAATGTAGTCGCTACTAAAAAGTATTTGAGAAACAGATAATGTCAATGTATTTTGATTTTTTGCATTAAACGTTGTACCTATCAAACCTGAAAATCCACCACTTTGAACAGCATTTGAAATAATGCCTTGACGCTCCTTGTCATTGCCTAATGCTATAAATGCGGCATTAGGGCTTGAGAAATATGAACTAGACGTATTAAAAAGTTTATTAAATTCATCTTGTTGAATATTTGATGTAGGATTTTGTTCTTTAAATGTTGCAAAGGCATCATCTAATTGTTTGTTGATGAGAGATTGAAAAACTGTTCTTTGGTTCCAACGAGCATCAGCAGTAGCGTTTATTTGCGGCAGCCCAATTGCACGCACTTGATTTTTTTGTGCTACTGCTAACTCATAATCAATTTGTGAGTTAACAACATTAGGATTATTCTTCACAGCGTAATCTTGTGCTTCTTTCAGCGTAAAAGCAGACTGCGCGTTTGCATTTTGGCCGATTAACATAACCAGAACGGCAAGTGTATTTTTTAGTAATTTATACATAAGTATTAATTTATAATTCAAAATTTATAATTCAAAATTGTGTTACTCCGCTTCTTTTATCTCGAAGTGCTTGTTTACCATTCGGTGTCCTTTTAATGTGCAGATTCCTAACAAAAAATGTTTCATTAACTGCTCAGCGACTTCAACCATACTATATTGTGCGGGTGGAAAAATATATGGGTTAAAAGTCATTTCAACTTCCTCAATTCTTAGCCTTGCCATAATTTTTACGGAAATATCTTCACGATATAGCCCTTCTGTAATGCCACGCTTTAGATTGTCAACAACAATTTTTGTCATGCAACCATCTTTAAAAGACTTAAAATCGTTCCAAGCAATGATGTGGTATTTTTGCATGTCATGAAACAGCAATGGATTTGTTTTTGCAAACATTTCAGCCATGTGCTTTAATGCAAATAAAA
>Ga0114959_10003590_pt1 | contig 12138 bp, 10 predicted proteins | sample C_130625_EF_Meta_FD_87317 | JGI IMG/M metagenome (GOLD analysis project Ga0114959, IMG submission 87317) | Freshwater microbial communities from Lake Croche, Canada to study carbon cycling - C_130625_EF_MetaG | ecosystem: Environmental > Aquatic > Freshwater > Lake | place: Lake Croche, Canada...
ACTCGGGATAGTAAACCAGCCATCAGCTGATGATGGAGAAAAAACAGAAATATCAAAAAGGCGATAGCCATCCTCTAACCAGTTTACTGATGCAAGCAGCTTGTCTTCTTCAGCCTGGCAATAACCTTTTTTAATGCTCTCTGTCTGGATTTCTGGGCCAAGGTGAAATCCCAAAGATCCAATGACTGGCTTTTTATCTAAGCATGCTGCATCTAGGGCTGTTGCCAATAAACGCGGTGATGCTATCCGAGCCCCGTCAATAAAAACGCCCACCAGTAAACCTTGAGCCAAACTCAAGCCATAATTGATAGCAGCTACAGGGGATGGGCTAGATTGTGAAAGAAAGTGGATTTGAATATTACCACCCAATTTTAAATATGCATCTGTATCCAACGGCTCAGAAGATCCATTATCAACAATGATAATTTCATAATCATCCTCAGCAATATCTCGTTGCATTTTGGTCGACAAGGAAAGTATTGTTCGCGGAAGCTCACGTTTCATATTGTAGCTAATCATGACAACAGAAAGTTTAGGCTGAGTCATTGAGAAGATTCTGAATTAGATTTCACTTTAAACAAAGCCCGAAGCTTATTCAAGATAGTCATCCTTGATGAGCCACGTTCTTTTGCTAGCGCAGATAAAAAATCTGTTACAGATCTATGCGATGGGTCGACAGAAACCTCGCGACTCATGACGTTCTGAGGTAGGGGGAAATCTTTCTGGTATTGTTTGACTATGGGATTGTAATTATCCCAAAGCAAGTTATTCTCAGGATCCATGCCCGCCACCAATAACAATCCAGAAGGCGATGTATCTAGGGCAAGTATAAATAAATCCTGACGTATTTCTAAGAGCAATCGATGAAGCTTCCAAATATCCCCCGTCCAGACTCTGGTGGATCGTATGCGGTCTGCTTGAGCGGGGTGAGATGGAAAAATATCGTCAATCACTAAAAGCGTATTTGGTTTAGCCAGGCGTTCAATCTGCATAAAATCTCGAAGAGCATATTCAAAAAGATGCATCCCATCGATAAATACTAAATCAGGCTTTTGCGACAATTTATGTTGATGGCCCTTAGTAAAATATTCATCGCTGGTCATAGTAAAAATTTGTGCATTTTTTTTAATTAAATTTTCTTGTAGCTGAGGGGCGGGGTCAATACCAACCGCTGGACATCTTGCGAGTGCCAAGCTATGGCCATGTCGAACCCCTATTTCCAGATATAAGGAAGGTGTTAAGGCTTCATGCAAATTTGCCAAAACAGTTAAGTAATGAACTTGACCGCTTGTTGTTTCTTCGAGCTCGGAGCCTGGAGGAGAATTGACCGGGTCAAAAGGAATGGATATTTCTTTTTTTTCACTGTCAGATGCTGGCGGTTGTATGGCGACCTTAGAAAATACACCGACCAGGTCGTGCCATGGACCCCTTTCATCCAACCAAAAATCAATCAAATGGCATTTAGCATGCTTTGCCAATGCACGATAAGCATCAGGATAAAAGCGATAACAATCTACCGGGTAAGAATGAATCGGTCCAGCCGAAGGAGCTATCAAAAATAAGTAGCCATGAGGTTTGAGGACGCGCACCATCTCGGAAAAAATTAACCAAAAAAACTCACAGTGCTCTAACATCTGTCCCGACACCACAATATCCGCAATGTTTTCTTCGAATGGGAGCTCATAAGCTGACTGCATGACGATATCAACACCAAGTCCTTCTTGAAGATCTACCGTGAGATAACGATGATTGGCCTCAGAAAAAATATCCCTATATTCACCATTAATATCAGCGCCGCCTATATCGAGAATCAGAATCTCCCTAGATGAAAACGTTGAGTTTTTCATAATATAGCGCTCATAGCATTGACGCATATTTTCAATCGAGGATGGATGCATAAATCAAGCCAAATAGATTAATAAGTCAATAATAGCAGACCGTTTTATATGTCGGCTTTGTAGTTTTATATTCCTAACAAAAGACAACGTGTATCTAAATTAATCGGTGAGTATATAATTGTGATAGAAATACTATAATCTAGCCATCTCCTAACCTTTAAGAATACTGAAAACATGTTTTTTATTTTTGGCTCCCCAAGAAGCGGTACAACATTTTTAAAAGAGCTGTTAAATTTAAATTCTAAAATCTTTATACCGCATGAAACAGATTTTATAATCCCAATAGCATTTATTATCGATAGGGTTAAAGACGAAGTCATAGGCAAAAAAATTATTTTAGAATTAATTGTTTCAAGTGAGCGTTATCAAGAATCTCTGGCAGGCTCTCTTAGTAAAGCTGATATAGCAAACTTAGTTAATTCTTCAAGTTATTCACTTTCTAGCATGCTCAATAAAATTTACGATGAATTAGCTTTGAGAAAAGGAGTTTCAATTGCGGGAGATAAATCCCCCAATGATTTGAATTACTTAAATGTTCTCATTAAGCATAATCTTTTTTCTTCAGATTTAAAAATTATTCACATAGTAAGAGATGTGCGCGATGTAATTTTATCTTTATTAGATACAAGGTGGTTACCACCAAATACAAATGAAATGTCGGAAGCGTCCGCATGGCAATTCAGAAATTTGGTTTTAACAAACCATGCCAAGAATTGCCCTGAAAAATACTTGCTAATCAAATATGAAGATTTGATTTCAAACCCCCAATTTCACTTGTCTGATATTTGTAGATTCTTAGGAGTAAATTATGAGACTTCAATGTTAAATTATTCGCTTATGGGTAAAGATTTAAAACATTATAGTCATCATAAGAATTTAGGACTCCCACCTATTTCTGAGCGCTGTTATGCGTGGAAGAAAATTAAAACAAAAAATTTCGATGCGATCACTACAGAAGCATATTCTGGCCTCAAGACATTTGATTATGAGATCAAAACCAGTTCTATTGCCGATAATTTTTTAAATCTGATTCGACGCTAACTTTTATGTCGCTTAAGAAAATATTCATCGTATTGGGCATGCACAGAAGCGGTACGAGTGCATTGGCTAGGTCATTGCAGGTGATGGATATTCACTTGGGTGACCACCTCATGCCACCTATCCCCTCAGAAAATGCAAGAGGTTTCTGGGAGGATATGGACATTTATGACCTTAATATTGCGCTTTTAAAACAGCTTGGTATGGATTGGGATAGCCCTTGGGAATTGACCGAAGAAGAATTTCAAGAGCTTATGTCAAGCACATTGATGAAACGTGCCATAGATCTAATAAAATCCAAAATAGCACCCCACGATCTATTTGGTATCAAGGACCCAAGAATTTCAGTGTTATTGCCATTTTGGGATAAGGTTTTTGCCTCATGTGGTCTTGAGACCCAGTATATCCTAGCGATTAGAAATCCAGCAAATGTTGCGATGTCTCTAAAAAAACGTAATCAGATCAAAGAGGAGGAGGGTTATATTTTATGGCTTCGTTATAACCTTTTAGCCCTTAAATATTTTGATGGTAAAAAAAATAACATTCATGTCATTCAATATGAAAGCCTTCTCAAGTCGCCCAAGGAATGCATCGCCAAATTAAGCCTAGACTTAAATTTAAAGATCAACACACAAAAACTTGATGAATATATTTCAGGTTTTATTGACCCATCATTAGAGCACCATCATCTTTCAATCGAAGAGCTTAAAAATACCAAGCGAGCCCCTCAGTTTTTAAAAACCCTTTATGGCGAACTTGTTCAATTAAGTAATCAAAATCAAGATGCCTATGAGCAGTTTTTTAATGACAATAGAATGCAATGGAATAAAGAGCTCGAGAATTTAAGTCCATTTTTTAAGGCATTAAAAAATATACATTCCAAAGCCAATGTTGAAAGTAAAAAGTATCTCGAAAAAATAAATCAATTAGATGATGAAATTTTAGCTAAAGATTCTGAAATTGCTTTGCTTGATAAAGAAATTGTAAGGCGCGGTGAGTGGGGATTAAATCTAGACAAGGCAATCTTAGAACGTGATGGCAAGATCACAAACTTAAATGCGGCGATCAAAAAGCAAGAATCTGAAGTGAGTCAGCTCAATCAAGTGATCTTAGAGCGTGATGGCAAGATCACAAACTTAAATCATGAAATTTCAAGCCGTGACAAGTGGTCATTAAATCTAGATAAAGAACTTATTAAGTTAAATCATGAGGTCTGGAAGCGAGGGGAGTGGGGTTTAAGCCTAAATCGAAAAATTGACGGATTAAATGAAGAAGTTGAGAGGAGGGGAATTCGGGTATTAAGCTTAGAAAGCGAAAACGAAGAAAAGCAGAAGACACTTGATGACATAGTGAATAGCTTATACTGGAAAATGACTTCACCCTTAAGATGGCTGGTAAAAATAATAAGATCGCCAAAAGTTTATGCAAAAAGTTTTGCCATGACACTTTTAAAGTGCGGCTTTTATCTATTTAGCCGATTACCCATAAATTTAAAAAATAAGCTATTGATTAAGAGTTTTATTCTAAGGTATTTGCCAAATTTAAAATTAATAAAAAATAAAGATTTTCAATCTCCCCCAGCAATTGATTCGAGTATTAGAAGTAATAAACAGATTGAAATTGAGAAAATTAATCCCGACTCTTGTCAGGAGATTCTCAAAAAAATCAGTCTGCCATTTTTCAAAAAACCGCTTATTTCAATCATCATACCTATCTATGGAAAAATAAATTACACACTTAATTGTTTGAGCTCGATTAGCAAAAATCTTCCGAATACGTCATTTGAAATTATTGTTATTAATGATAATTCACCAGATGATTCATTAAAAACACTTAGGAAGATAAAAAATCTTCGAATATTGAATAATAAACTCAACCAAGGATTTATATTTTCTTGTAACAAGGGGGCTGAGGCATCAGTTGGTAAATATTTATATTTCTTAAATAATGACACCGAAGTCACACCGGGCTGGTTAGATAACCTCCTTCAAACATTTATTAATTTTCCAAAAACTGGGCTCGTAGGTTCGAAACTGATCTATCCCGATGGCACTCTTCAAGAGGCCGGATGTATCATTTGGAAAGATGGGTCGGCCTGGAATTTTGGAAGACATAAAGACCCAAATTTACCTATTTATAACTATGCGAGAGAAGTCGATTATTGCTCTGGAGCCTCCATTCTAGTCCCCAAATCGATTTTTAATAACCTTGGCGGTTTCGATATGGATTATGCACCCGCGTATTGTGAAGATTCAGATCTATGCCTAAAAATTAGAAATAAGGGCTTGAGGGTCATATACCAACCACTATCTCAAATTATTCATTACGAAGGTATCACATCGGGCATTGATATCTTAGAGGGCACTAAATCCTATCAAGTCATTAACATGAAAAAGCAATTTGAAAGATGGAGTCACATCTTATCTCAATACCAAGAAAATGGTATCGATGTCGATAGTGCAAAGGACCGAAGGGCATCAAAAAGGGTTTTATATCTTGACTTATGTACCCCAACACCCGATAAGGATTCAGGTTCAATTGACGCAATGAATCATATGTTGCTCTTGCGTGAAATGAACTTTCAGGTGACTTTTATCCCCGTGGATAATATTGCTTATGTGATTCCTTACACAATCAATCTTCAGCGCAATGGTATCGAGGTTTTATATTACCCTTATATTAAGTCAGTTGAAGAGCACCTGGAAAGTATGGGAACTCGATATGATCTTGTGATCTTCAGCCGCGTTGAAACTGCCCAGCGGTTTATGAAAGCCGTTAAAGATTTTTGTATAAAAGCTAAGACAATTTTTATCACAGTTGATCTTCACTTTTTACGATTAGAACGAACTGCAATACTGGAAAAATCTAAAAAAATTGCGATGATGGCCAAGGAAATAAAGGAGCAAGAATTATATATTATGCAGCGGATGGATATTTCAACCGTTATCAGTACCTATGAATATGATTTATTAAAAAAATTAATTCCTAAAAATAAGCTGAGACTCCTTCCTTATACAAGGGAAGTTAATAAAAAAATTTCATCCTTTGAAGCTCGAAAAAATATTGTTTTTGTTGGTAGTTTTCAACACCCACCTAATATCGATGCTGTGAAATTCTTCGTTTTAGAAGTTATGCCTTATATTAGAAAATTAATGCCGAGCTTAAAATTTTATATTGTTGGATCTCATATGGTTGATGAGATTAAGGCATTGGAGGCACCCGATATTGTGATCCAGGGCTTCGTGCAAGATTTATCTCAATTTTTAAGTGAGTTTAAATTGTCGGTTGTACCCCTAAGGGTCGGTGCCGGGATTAAGGGTAAGATTGGTACCTCATTATCGTTAGGCCTGCCAGTCATTTCCACACCTATCGGGGCCGAGGGTATGGAGTTAAAGAACAAAGAGAATGTGATCATTGAGGAAAAGCCCAAAGCGTTCGCAGAAAAATTAGTGACTACCTACAAGGATAAGAAATTATGGGATAAGCTCAGTAAAAATGGGCTAGATTATGCAGAAAAAAATTGGGGGGCTAATAAAGGCTATGAAAACCTAGCATCCATTTTGAAGGACTTAGATCTTCCCATAAAAGCTAAGTCTTACCCATTAACGCTTTATTCTGATTGATTAAAATGGAAAAAAAGATTCAAGTCGTTCCCGTAATTTTATGTGGAGGCAGCGGGACAAGGTTATGGCCGCTCTCAAGAAGTGATCATCCTAAACAATTTCTTGTCATATCTGACAATCAAACCTTATTTCAACAGTCAGTTCAGCGCTTAAATAGTTTCGATAAGGATATTGATACACTTAAGACGGTCATTATTGCCAACGAAGAAAATCGTTTTTTAATTTTAGATCAGATGGAGGAGTTGGGTCATATTGATTACAATTTATTACTTGAACCCTGTCAGCGAAATACTGCCGCCGCCCTAACTTTGGCATTATTTTTTTAAAATTCATTGTAATATATGAACATAGCTAGATCATAATAACTATACATTTATAATAACCATGTTTTGTTAATTTTAGGTTGAATAATTTAATTCTTAGAAAGCGATTGCCCACCATGAAAAATCCGATTTTTTTATTATTTACTGCACTTCTTTTAGTGTCATGTTCTAATAAATCCAACGTATTGACTATTAATCCCACCTCACTAGAAAGTTGTGATAACCCTCAAGTTATAAGCTTAAACTGGGACGTTCGCCCTTCATTTCCTGAAGTTGATAACGTTGAACTTTTTATAGGTACCGGGGCTAAAGAAACACTTTTTGGGAGTTTCGCTAATTTCGGTAAAGCCGAAACTGGAAAATGGGTATTCCCCCAAGCAGTTTTTACTATCAAAGATGCTGTGACCCATAAAGTTTTAAATGAAGTTCATGTTGATATATAGCACTATATAGAGCTTTAGCATGGCTATCTCCGACAAACAAAATATAAGGATATCTTTTATGGTGTTGAGAAGTTCCCGCCGGAGCACAAGTTTAGATCCAAACACCCTAATTATCTCGTTTCTGATTTTAACGGTATCTCTATCAAGTTTGATGCTGGTATTTGCGTGGAAGTTATAGAACACTTAAAACCGGAGGAGCTAGATAATCTCATTAAGGCACTTGCAAAAAATTCAAATAAAAATGCACTTTATCTATTCAATTCAGGCAACCCTAATTTTGTTAAAAAACAAAATCCTGCATACCTTGACCCCCTTAAAAGAGGTCATATAATTTCATACGGTATAGAGGGACTTAAGATTATGTTTAAAAAATATGGGTTTAACGTATTTTCAATTCCTGGGCGTGACTGGGCATTTCTTGCTGAGTTTACAGATCAAAACCATGATTATAGTGTTGAAAAATTATTTACGAGATTATGGAATATGAATATTGAAAATAAGACCAAATTACAGAAAAATGATTTCGGGTATTTGATGTTTATATTGGCAATTGAATCTTCTCGATGTTATCTAGAATCCGGACGAAATATTTAATTCATGACTTTGATGCGGGCCTTTATTTTGAAAACGAAAAAATATTTAATTTGTTTAAATTACTTATTATTATTACTAGTATTTTCTTACATCTTCCTTATTCGATTCATAAGTCCAGACTCAGCTTTTGACACAATCAATTATCATTTTTTCAATGCTATGAATGGATTTGATAATTTTCCGATGTTTTTTAAGTCCAGTGAGTTTTTTCCTATGGGGGTCCACCAATTTAGTGCAATAGGGGACTTACCTAGCTACTTGTTATATTTGCTCCTAGGGTATCGTTTAGGGCCGCTAGCTTCATTATTTGAAATATTTATATCTGTATTCATTGGCTTTAAAGTAATTCAAATCATTATTAGAGATAAGCAGATTGAAAACAAATTACTATATTTGATTTTAATGTTTATTTCCCCCTTCATTTTTATAATCAATGAGTCAATGTTCGAGATAGCAACTTATTTTTCTGATAATTTTTATTTAATGATTTCAATGTGCATTTTATATCTAATAGTTGCTGCAGAAAAATTTCAAAGTAATAAATCTTTTCTTTTTACTGCTTTATTTGGCTTGCTATCCGGCATATTAATAACCAAACTTACTAACGTAATTTACTTTTTGCCTTTTTTTGGAATATACGCAACTTTATTAATCGGATTTTATAATCGCGCGTCTAATAATAAACTTTTCTATACTTTAAAGCATTTTCTTATTTTTACATTCTTGATTTTTTTAATTAATTACAATTTCATATTTTTTTACTTAGATACTAAAAATCCATTATTTCCGTATTTCAATGGAGTATTTAAATCTATTTATTACAAAAACTTAAATCTTAAATTTGATCCTAGATACGGGCCAGATAATTTTTTCCAACAAATTTTTTATCCATTTTACGTTTTTGATAATCCAAAAGTTCTTGGTGATGTTAAGGACATCTTCCCTGACACTAAATTAATCATTATTTTTACTTATAATTTAATTTCTTTAATTTTTTTGAATTTTTATAAAGTTACCTTTAGAAATTTTGAAAAAAAATTGATACTGATATATTTTACTTCATATTTTTTATGGCAATTTCTATTTGGCTATAGTCGCTATGGTATGTTTTTAGAGATTCTCGGTGGTCTCGTATCATTAGTATTAATCTTAAGATTGTGGGAAATGAGCAAATCATTAATTTTAAGATTATTTTCTATTTTTTATGTTATTTACATTGTCGTTCAAGGTCTCAGCATAATCCATCATAATTTAAAATATGACTATTCATGGAGGCCAATTTATTCATTGAGTGAATTGAGCGAAAATATTTTTTCAATTCCAATTTTCGCTAAATATACCTATGTCCCGGAAAATATTAAAAATGAATTAAAAGATGTTGAATTGATCATTCAATGTGCTGAGCCAACTGCAGGCTACGCAGCTACGATTGAGCCTTTAAAAAATCTACCGATATTAAATATGGAACATGCATCAAGCAATATTGATTTAGTGATAAATAAATCGTACTCTCATGAGCAGAATAAACGCATAACAAATCTTATTCATAATTCGCCAATAAAGTCTGTGGCGATATCAAACTATAAAGGTGGACCTGATTCCGGTATTTCTAGAAAACGCTGTATGGAATCTATTGAGCAAGATAAAAGATTCATTTTTCAGTCTGAATACATAGTAGGGAATTTTTTGGGCGACGGCTCACAACAATTATCGATTATAATAGGTAGCTTTAATCCGAAAAATATTAAAGATACTAAGTAAAATTTTTTTTAAAGTACTGAGGGTTTTATTCAATAATTAAATAGGAGAGGTAACATGTTCAAGAAGTTTTTACTTTCAGTTTTTTTTGGCTCAGTTTTGTTTGCTTGTGGAAATAACGATCTCGTATTAGAAAAATTTGGTCCAACAGAGACGCAGTCTGGGGTTGCTTTTAACACTCAGCCTGATGGAGGAAGTGCGTTTTGGACCGTAGCAAAAAATGCAACCAGAACTTCTGTTTTAATGTTTGATGATATTAAGTTGGTTTCTGCTCCTGACAATAAAAGTGTTAATGCTTTAGTGCCTAAGGAATTGTATAGCATACCAGGCCAACATGAAATTTATATATACGATCCTCTATCTGGTAAGAAATCAAATAAATTAATTTTTACAGTTAAGTGATTGAATGGTTTTTTTATATAAATCTTGATTGCCACTATCCTGTACTTAATAATAGTCGGTTGCTTTGATAGTGCGCATTTGAAATCTTGAAAAACAACTAATCTGCATGAAAACTAAATTGACAATACTCATGCCATGCTTAAATGAAGCTGAAACTTTAGCTTCGTGTATAAATAAGGCTAAAGTTTGGCTTAGTAATTCGTCTGTTAAAGGAGAAATCCTTATTGCTGATAATGGAAGTCATGATGGGTCTCAAGGTATTGCAAAAAAATTAGGCGTAAAAGTTATATCAGTCCATGAGAAAGGCTATGGTTCAGCTTTGTATTATGGAACAATTGCGGCCAGAGGCGAGTGGGTAATCATGGGGGATTCCGATAACTCCTACGACTTTAGCCGCTTAGATCACTTTGTAATTGCCTTGCAAAAAGGAGCTGATCTAGTAATTGGTAATCGATTTGAGGGCGGCATTGATAAAGGTGCCATGCCTTGGAAGAATAGATTTATAGGCAACCCTTTATTAACATTTATAGGCAGGCATCTTTTTAAGTGCCCGTCTCACGATTTTCATTGTGGACTAAGGGCGGTCAATAAAAAATCTTTTATAAAGATGGACATACGTAGCAAAGGTATGGAGTTTGCATCTGAAATGATTATCAAAGCAAGCCTTTTTGGCATGCGCATCGTAGAAGTACCAACAACACTTTCAAAAGATGGTAGAAATAGACCGCCTCATTTAAGGCCTTTTAGAGACGGCTGGAGACATTTGCGTTTTATGCTGCTATACAGCCCAAGATGGCTGTTTTTATATCCAGGAATTTTCATATCTACAATCTCAGGCATTGGATATATTACTTTATTAAATCGCTCAATAAAATTCGGATCCGCAGTACTTAGCTTTAATTCTTTATTTATTTTAGAAACAGGTATTTTGATTGGGGTTCTTTTTATATTTTTTGCTGTTGTTGTAAGAGTATTAGCCTTTAAAGATGGTTTGTTGCCCTCAAATAAATGGTTAGAAAAGATAAAAAATTCTCCGGTCTTAGAGGTGGGAGGAATTGCTGGCATACTCATCTTTTTATCTGGCTTAGCGATTACCTTCAAGGTTTTTTTAAAATGGAGTGAAGTAAATTTTTCTTCACTGCCTAATATGGATTTGCTGAGTCTTGTAAGTCTTTCAACATTTGCTATGATAACTGGAGCTTTAGTATTTATTTTTTCTTTGGTTGTAGGTTTTTTATTTTTGCCCACGAGGTAATGTTTTATTAGTGCCTTAAAGATATAAATAATCGCTTAATAATTCAATTATTATTTTATATTGACAATTAAAAGCATGTTCTTTGTCAAGAGTTTATAATTAAAAAGGGGTATTTAACATTAAATTACTTGATAGAATTTTATCTGCATGGCGTGTCAATCAAGCCCTTAAAGTAACACCTAAAAATCTAAATTATATTTTCGATATTGGCTGTGGTGATTTATATTTATTAAAAAAATTATCTAAATTTTGTAAACATTTACACGGTACTGATCCTCGATTAGATAAAACTATTCGCTTGAAAAATTCAATACTTATCAGAGGATTTTTTCCTGCCGATATAAATAACCAAATTCCAATGGCTTCTTATGACGTTATTTATGCCTTGGCTGTTTTTGAGCATTTTACAGAAAAAGATCTAATTAATTCGGGAAGTTTAATTGCAGATATGCTCTCTAAAGATGGTGTTTTGATTGCGACCGTTCCCCATCCATTTGTAGATAAAATTTTAGAAATCCTAACTTTCTTAAAACTGATCGACGGTATAGCACTTCAAGAGCATCATGGCTTTAATCCTGAATCATTGATTCAAATTTTACAAAAATATTTAAAGTTAGTCGAAGCAAAAAAATTTCAATTTGGCTTAAATAATATTTATATTTTTAAAAAAGTCTAATTTTTAAATAACTATAAATTTCACTAGATCTCCTCGTGCAACTCTATAAAATAAATAATTTAAATGGTTTGTAATTCTAGGTAATTTTTAAATAGATTAGGTAATTTTTAATTAGATCATGTTGATCT
>Ga0114959_10003591_pt1 | contig 12135 bp, 12 predicted proteins | sample C_130625_EF_Meta_FD_87317 | JGI IMG/M metagenome (GOLD analysis project Ga0114959, IMG submission 87317) | Freshwater microbial communities from Lake Croche, Canada to study carbon cycling - C_130625_EF_MetaG | ecosystem: Environmental > Aquatic > Freshwater > Lake | place: Lake Croche, Canada...
CCAGAATTGCGCACACGCCCCACGCTGCAAGCCCTGCAACGTTTGGCCCAAGCCAAATTGATGCCCGCCACCAGCGCCGAAGGTCTGGCCAAGGCCTATGTGTTCTTGCGCCAAGTCGAACACCGCATCCAGTATTTGGACGACCAACAAACCCACCTGCTGCCCACCGACCCAGCAGACTTGGCGTGGCTGGCGCACACCTTGGGGTTTGAATCGGTGAGTGCCTTGTTGGCCCAACTCGCCCAACACCGCGCGTGTGTGGCCAACGAGTTCGACCGCCTGCTGGGCCAAGACACTGCCAGCCAAACCACCCATGCAGCCGCCCATCTGGGCACCGCCCCAGACAACACGCCCGATTGCCCGGACCTAGACAGCTTGTTGCCCTATTTGAATGAGCGGCTACGCGCACGGGTGGCCGACTGGCCCGACCACCCCAGAGTTCGAGCCTTGCGCGAAGACGGCCGCCAACGCTTGCTCAAATTGTTGCAACGCACACAGCGCTGGGTGCACGACAGCTTGGCCAGCGAAGACGCCGCCGTGCGCTGGTGCGATTGGATGGAGCCCTTGCTCAGGCGAGAGAGTTACCTGGCCTTGCTGATGGAACGCCCCAAAGTACACGTGCAATTGCTGCGCCTGCTGGGTGCTGCGCGATGGCCTGCGCGCTATTTGCTGCAACACCCGGGGGTCATCGATGAACTGGCCAGCGAGGCTTTGCTGCAAGAACGCTTTGATGCGGCGAGCTTCGAGAACGAGTTGGAACAACGACGCGCCGCCCTGCACAACGTGGCACAAGACGACGACGAGTCACTGCTCAATTTGCTGCGCCGCGCCCATCATGGCGAGGTGTTTCGCACCTTGGCCCGAGATGTGGAGGGCAGCCTGACGGTCGAGCAAGTGGCGGACGACCTGAGTGCGTTGGCCGACTGCATGCTGCAAATCACCAGCCGTTGGGTGTGGCAGCGTTTCAAGCAGCGTCACCGTGACGAGCCTCTCATTGCCATCGTGGGGTACGGTAAGTTGGGCGGGAAAGAACTGGGCTACGGCAGCGACCTCGACATCGTGTTTGTGTACGAAGACCCGCACGAGCAAGCCGGCGAAATTTACGCGGGCTTTGTGCGCAAACTGATCCAGTGGTTGACCGTCAAAACTGGCGAAGGCGACTTGTACGAGATTGACACCGCCTTGCGGCCCAACGGAAGCTCCGGCTTGCTGGTGACGACGTTTGATGCCTACGCCAGCTACCAACAGCAACGCGGCAGCAACACCGCTTGGACTTGGGAGCATCAAGCCATGACGCGGGCACGCTGTTGTCTGGGCTCACCAGCGTTGCGCGCGCGTTTTGAGGCCGTGCGGTGCAGTGTCATCCATGCTGCGCGCGATCACGCGGCCTTGGCGCAAGAGATTCTGGCCATGCGCCACAAGCTGCGTGCCGCTCGGCCCGTCAAAGCCCATTTGTTTGATGTCAAGCACAGCACCGGTGGCATGGTGGATGTGGAGTTTGCCGTGCAGTACTTGGTGCTGGCTTATTCGCACACCCAAGACAGCCTCAGCGCCAACCTGGGCAACATTGCTCTGTTGCACCATGCCGAGCAAGCGGGCTTGTTGCCACCAGGTGTGGGCACGGCCGCCGCCAACGCCTACAGGGTGCTGCGCAAGGTGCAACACACGGCACGCTTGGATGAGCAACCCACGCAGGTTGACGCGGCCACTTTGCAGGACGAGCGCTTGGCCATTGAGTGCTTGTGGGCCGCTGTGTTTGGCGCGGCCTAACCAGCGCGCCTAGCCAGCGCCTTGAGCGCGTTCAAGCGCCTTGACGGATTTTGTGCACCAAGGCCGTGGTCGAGTAGCCGTCCACAAAAGGAATCGCCAAGGCACGCCCCCCATAGGCTTGAACCACCTGCGTCTCAGCCAGCTTGGCCATGTCGTAGTCACCTCCTTTGACCAAGAGGTCTGGCCGCAACTCAGAGATGAGCTCAAGGGGGGTGTCCTCGTCAAACCAAGTCACCAAGCTCACTGACTCGAGTGCCGCAATCAACACCGCACGGTCGGCCTCTGCATTGAGCGGGCGATCAGGCCCTTTGCCCAAACGGCGCGCCGATGCATCGCTGTTGATGGCCACCACCAGGCTCGCACCCAAGGCACGGGCTTGCGCCAAGTAGGTGGCGTGTCCACGGTGCAACACATCGAACACGCCGTTGGTGAAGACCACCGGCCCCAGCGCCTTCAAGGCCGCTACCCGAGCAGGGGCTTGCGTGCGTGAAGACAGTTTGTCGAGAAACTTCGGGGGGGCTTGCTCAGGCGTGGGTGTCATGCAAGAAATTTTAGGCGCCTTGCTGGCTGCGCCAGCGCTGGACCTCGGCCGTGATTTGGTCTAAGCCGCGCAGCACCAACAGCCCGTTTTGCGCACAACGCTTCAAGGCCGGATTGTGTCCGCCCACCCAAATCTCCACAGAGGGTGGCAGCAGATGGCGCAGCTCGGTCAATCCCCCCACCACGTGCTTGGGCTTCATGCTGACACTGAAGCTCAGCGCCACCACTTGGATGGCATGGGCTCGGACCGCATTGACGATGTCCGCCACCGGTGTCTCCGTGCCCAACGACACCAAGCGGGCGCCTTGGAGGGCCAGCATGGATTCAGCCATCAAGAGCCCCAAGCCATGGGCCTCTTGCGGGAAGGTGGTCAGCAAGACCCGCGGCGTGGCGCGTGTGTTGGTTTCTGTCACGTGGTCGATGGCTTGCCGCAGCAATGCCGAGATGCAGGTGCTGTAGGTGTGCTCTTCAAACACTTGCAGCTCGCCCCGCATCCAAGCGTCGCCCACGGCCGCTGTCAACGGTGCCACCACATGGGCCACGAATTGTTTCAAGCCTTGGTTGGCCAAGGCCTGCTTGAGTTGCTGGCGAAGGCTTTCGGAATCATGGCTGCGCAGCAAGGCAATGTACTGTTGTACTTCGACTTTTCGGGCAGCATGGCCCATGCCGATCGGGGTGGGCGTGCCCTCCAAAGCCTCGCTCATGTGCAGCAACTCTTGCACCGACAAGCCCACGATGCGCCCGGGCCGATGCCCATGGGTCATCAAGCGCTTGATGACACGCAATTTCTCAACTTGAACCAGTGGATAGCTGCGTTCATCATGCGCATCACGGCTGGGACTTGGAAAGCCATAGCGCCGCTCCCACACGCGCAAGGTGTCTTTGCCCAAGCCCGTGTCGCGCTCAACAGCGGCAATGGAGAATTCGACCGTTGTTGTGTCAAGACCAAGTGGCACGATGACTGATATCCTCTGCGGTGAAAAGGGAACTTGGTTTGTCATAGACAAAACAACTCTATTGCCCGATGATATCAAGTATGTACAGACTATTTTTTGTTTTGAAAGCTATTTTGTCCAAGCGTTTGGGTCGGGCCAGCCTGGCCTGCCTGGTGTGTGTGGCAGCGCTCTTGCCAGGCGTCAGCCACGCCGCAGAATCGCCCTCGAATCTGCCCGCGCCAAGCTGTCCGTCCATCCTGCAGCACACCTTGCTGCGCTTGCAAGATGAGGCCCCCCAAGCCCTGTGCCAATACGCGGGCCAAGTGGTGGTGGTGGTCAACACCGCCAGTTACTGCGGCTTTACTTCCCAATACAAGGGCTTGGAGGCGCTCTATGCCAAGTACAAAGGACAGGGCTTGGTGTTGTTGGGCTTTCCGTCGAATGACTTTTCCCAAGAGCCTGACAGCAACGCCAAGATTGCCGACTTTTGCGAAAACACCTTTGGCGTGAAATTCCCCATGTTCACCAAAACGTCCGTGCGTGGCGCGCAAGCCTCGCCTCTGTTCAAGCAACTGACCGAACAAACTGGGACGGCACCGCGCTGGAACTTTTACAAATATGTGATCAGCCGCGATGGCCAGCACATCAAGAGCTTCGGTTCGATGACGGGCCCGCAAGACAAGAGTTTTGTGACCGAAGTTGAAAAACAGCTGGCCCTGAAAGCCAAGGGATCATGAGTCGGCGCGTCGCCATTGTGGGGTCGGGCATCTCGGGCCTGTCGGCGGCGCACCACTTGTCGGGCCAAGCCGACATCAGTTTGTTTGAAGCCGGGGACTACTTCGGCGGCCACACACACACCGTCGACGTCACCTTGCTCACGCACCAGGGGCCTCAAACACACGGGGTCGACACCGGGTTTTTGGTCTTCAACGAGCGCACCTATCCTGGCTTGATTGCCTTGTTCGAGGCGCTGCAAGTTGAAACCGCCGCCTCTGACATGTCGTTCTCGGTGCAAGCACCGCTTGGCACCGGACGCAGAACGCTGGAGTGGAATGGTGCCACCCTCAACACCGTGTTTGCTCAGCGACGCAACCTGTTGAGTCCCCGCTTCATCGGCATGTTGCGTGACGTGTTGCGCTTCAATGCCTTGGCCACCGCTTTGGCCGAACGCAACCAAGACCACGAACTGGCGCAACCCCTGCGTGATTTTTTGACCCAGCATGGCTTGGGCGACGCTTTTCGCGACTGGTATTTGCTGCCGATGCTGGGATGCATCTGGAGCTGCCCAACCGATCAGATGCTGCAATTTCCTGTGGCCACCATGGTGCGCTTTTGCCACAACCACGGTCTGATTCAGGTCAACGACCGACCCAAATGGCACACCGTGCGCGGTGGGGCCAAGCACTATGTTGAAAAAATCACGGCGCGTATTGACGACAAACGCCTCAACACCCCCGTGCTTCGCATTGAGCGCGACACATTGGGTGTGAACGTGTTCACCGCATCTGGCAGCGAGCGCTTTGATGCGGTGGTGCTGGCCACCCATGCCGACCAATCGCTGGCCCTGTTGGCCACGCCCACCTCGCAAGAGCGTCATGTCTTAGGAGCGGTGCGCTACCACGCCAACCGCGCGGTGTTACACACCGACGCAGGCGTGATGCCGCACAAGAAGCTGGCTTGGGCGGCATGGAACTACGAACGTGCCGCTCAGCACAACATCGAGCAAACCCGGGTCTGCCTGCACTATTGGATCAACCAATTGCAGCCACTGCCCTTCTCGCAAGACGTGTTTGTCTCGCTCAACCCCATTCACCCCATCGACCCCACACAGATCTTGGGCAGTTACGACTACGCCCACCCGGTGTTTGACTTGGGTGCGATTCAAGCCCAAGCCCAGCTGCCCTCCATGCAAGGTCAACACCACACCTGGTACGCCGGCGCTTGGATGGGTTATGGCTTCCACGAAGACGGCTTCAAAGCTGGGCGCAATGCCGCCTTGGGTGTGTTGAGCCGATGAGCCCACTCGCCCCTGAGTCGAAGCAAGACGCACAGCCTTTGCTGGGCTTGGGTCAGGTGCGCCACACGCGCTTGCGTCCCACGCGCCACGCGTTTGACTACGCCACGTATTTTTTACTCTTGCCCATGCGCAGCCTGGCCGCGGGTAAGCCGTCTGAGCTCGCCATCAACCGCGCGGGGTGGATGAGTTTTCACGACGTCGACCACGGCGACGGGCGCAGTCCCGCCCAAGGGGGCGCACTGGCATGGCTGGATGAGGTGCTGCAACAAGAAGGCGTCACCGACGCCACTGGGGAGGTGTGGTTGCATTGCTACCCACGGGTGCTGGGCTACACCTTCAAACCGGTGAGCTTTTGGTATTGCCATGCCGCCGATGGCGGCTTGCGTGCCATTGTGGTGGAGGTGAACAACACCTTTGGCGAACGCCACTGCTACGTGTTAGACCGTCCCCGCTGGGGGCAGGAGCTGGTAGCCAACAAGGTGTTTCATGTGTCGCCGTTTTGCGCCATTGAAGGCCGCTACCGTTTTCGCTTCATGCGCACCGAGGCGCGCACGGTGGCGCGGATTGAGCACGACGATGCCCAAGGCCTCTTGATTCAAACCAGCGTCAGTGGCGTGCTGGTGCCCGCCTCACGCGCCGCACAGTTGGATGCGCTGTGGCGCTTTCCTTTGATGACGCTGATGGTGATGGCACGCATCCACTGGCAAGCCTTGCAGCTGTGGCGCAAGCGTGTGCGCTTTTTCACCAAGCCCAACCCGCCTCCAGATTTTGTGACCCGTTGACCGATGCCCCTCTAGCACCATGAACAACCAGACCTCCTCCTCTTTGTCTGCGACCGAACTGCCGTCGGCGCTCGATATGCCCGCCAGCGCGCGCCGCGTTGTGAAGTTGCTCCAACAACTGCGTCACGGCAGCTTGAGTGTGATGTGGCCCGATGGCCGCACCACGCAGTTTGGTCATCATGACGATGCCCGGCCCAGCCTGCATGCGCATTTGCACTTGCACAACTGGAAGCCCTTGAGCCAAGCCATCAAGTCCGGTGACATTGGCTTTGCCGAAGGCTACATTGCGGGCGACTGGAGCACGCCACACCTGCCCGAACTGCTGCAACTGTTGGTCGCCAATCGCCGTGAAATGGACGAGCTGATCTTTGGGCATTGGTTGGGGCGCTTGGTCTACCGCGTGCGGCATTTGCTCAACCGTAACACGCGGCGCAACAGCGCCAAAAACATCCATGCCCATTACGACTTGGGCAATGCTTTCTACCAGCTGTGGCTGGACCCCACGATGAACTACTCGTCGGCCTGGTTTGGGGAGGACCGCCAACAAGACTTGTCGCAAGCGCAAAGTTCCAAAGTGCACCGTGCCTTGTGCATGGTCGGCGTCAAGCCCGGCGACCGGGTAATGGAGATTGGTTGCGGCTGGGGCGCGCTGGCTGAAATGGGTGGGCTGGAGTTTGGCGCGCGCATGCACGGCGTGACCTTGAGCCATGAGCAACTGGCCTACGCCCAAGACCGCATGCAGCGCGTCGGGTTGGCAGCTCACAGCGACTTGCGCCTGCAAGACTACCGCGACATCGACGACGGTCCTTACGACGCGATTTGCTCGATCGAGATGCTCGAAGCCGTGGGCCAGGAATATTGGCCCACCTACTTTGACACGGTGCAGCGCTTGCTCAAACCCGGTGGCAAAGCCTGCATTCAAACCATCGTGATCGACGATGCGCTGTTTGAGCGCTATGTCAAAAGCACCGACTTCATCCAGCAGTACATCTTCCCAGGTGGTTGCTTGCCGTGTCCGCGCGAATTCCGCACCCAGGCCACGAATGCGGGCTTGCGCATCGTCGATGAGATGACCTTTGGCCTGGACTACGCTGAAACCCTGCGCCGTTGGCGCCATGCCTTTTTGGCCGACAAGCCCCGCGTGCTGGCCTTGGGCTTTGACGAACGCTTTGTGCGCATTTGGGATTTCTACCTGGCATATTGCGAAGCGGCCTTTGACCAAGCCAACATCGACGTGGTGCAGTTCACGCTGGAGAAGGTGTGATGCAACGCAGGTCTTGGCTCATCGGCGCACTGCCTCTGGTGGGCGCTTGGCCTGCTTTGGCGCAAGACAACCCTGCCTACAAAGAGCTGATCGCGCAAGCGCTGCAACGCCTGCGCCCCCTGTTGGGCAACCCCCGACTGGTGGGTGACTATCGCTTCACCTATTGGGGCTTTGACGTCTACCACGCCAGCCTGTGGGCCAGCAGCGCTGAGTTTGCCCCCACCGATTGGGCGACTCAACGCTTGGCCTTGGAGCTGCGTTACTTGCGCGACTTTCAAGGCCGAGACATTGCACAGCGATCGATCGCTGAGATGCAAGGCCAGCGCCCGCTGAATGCCGATCAGTCTGCCGCTTGGCTACAAAGCCTTCAAGCGCTGCTGCCCAATGTGCGCAGTGGGGAAACCATTACCGGGGTCTACCTGCCGGAGTGGGGCGCTCAGTTTTTGCACCAAGGCAAACCTGTGGGTGAGATCCGCGAACCCGAGTTTGCGCGCCGCTTTTTTGGTATTTGGCTGTCACCGCAAACCTCACAGCCCCAATTGCGTCAACAGCTGTTGGCTGGCGCATCTTAAGGAGAACACACATGATGAATCGACGACACCTGTTGCTTGCAGGCGCAGCCTCGGTGGGCACTGTGGTGGGTGTGAGCGGCTGCGCAAGTCCCAGCGTGGACGACTATGCCAACGAACGCCCACTGCTGGATCTGCGCCAGTATTTCAACGGCATGGTGGATGCCTGGGGCGTGTTCACCGACCGCAACGGCAAGGTGGTCAAACGCTTCACGGTGGTGATGAACTGCCAATGGCAAGGCGACAGTGGCGTGCTGGACGAAGACTTTGTGTATTCCGACGGCACCCGCGACAAACGCATTTGGCGTTTGCAGCACCTGGGCAACGGCGCCTACAGCGGCACTGCGGGCGACGTGGTGGGCACGGCCCAAGGCCAAACCCGCGGCAACAGCTTTCGCTGGGGGTACACACTGGCCTTGCCCGTCGACGGTCAGATTTGGCATGTGCAAATGGATGACTGGATGTACCTGATGAACCCACAGGTCATGCTCAACAAAGCACGCATGACCAAGTGGGGCATCCACCTGGGCGATGTGACCCTGTCGTTCCAACGGCGCGCCTGATATGCGCCCGATGAACCCACCCCTCACCCAATGGTCTGGCCGCAGTGTGTGGCTGATTGGGGCGTCCAGCGGCATTGGCTTGGCCACGGCGCAAGCGCTGCACGCGGCAGGCGCGCGCGTGGTGGTGTCGGCGCGTCAAAGCGAGCTGTTGGCGCAGTTTGTTCAAGCGCACCCAGGCGCCCATGCCTTCACACTGGATGTGACAGACGCGCAGGCCATGCGAGACGTGGCCGAGCAAGTGCAAGCGCTGCAATGCCTGGATGTGGTGGTGTATTGCGCGGGCTACTACAAGGCGGTGCGCGCCACCGCGTATTCGCTGCCCGAGATGCTGCAGCACCAGGCGGTCAACTACACCGGCGCACTGCACATGCTCGACGCCGTGTTGCCGCACTTGCTGCAACAAGGCCATGGCCACGTGAGCTTGATTTCCAGCGTGGCTGGCTTCAGGGGCTTGCCACAAAGCCTGGCCTATGGCCCCACCAAAGCGGCCTTGATTCACTTGGCCGAAGCGCTCTACATGGACCTTGCGTCCCAAGGCATCGGCGTGAGCGTGGTCAACCCAGGCTTTGTCGCTACCCCCTTGACGGCACAGAACACGTTCGAGATGCCCGCCTTGATCAGCCCCGAAGAGGCGGCCCAGGCCATGTTGCAAGGCTGGGCGCGTGGGCTGTTTGAAATTCATTTCCCCAAGCGTTTCACGCGCTGGCTCAAGCTGTTGCGCCTGCTGCCTTACCGCTGGTACTTTGCCATCGTGCACCGCGCCACCGGCATGTGAGGCCTTGATGCACACGGCAGACCCTCGCCCACTCAACGACACCCCAGAAGCCGCTGTCGCGCGTGTGGTGCGTTTTTTTGAGCACCTGCAGCCCAGCGATGTGGCGCAGATTGCGCAGATTTACAGCGACGACGCACAGTTCAAAGACCCCTTCAACGAGGTCACGGGCGTGCCCGCGATCTGCGCTATTTTTGAACACATGTTCGACGCCTTGGAGGCGCCGCGCTTTGTCATCACCCAGTGCGTGCAACAAGGCACGCACTGTTTTGTGACCTGGGATTTTGTGTTTGCGTTTCGCACCTACCAACCGAGCACCAGCCACATCATCCGTGGCGCCAGCCACCTGGTCCTGCGCGAAGACCAAGGCGTTTGGCGTGTCGCCATGCATCGCGACTACTGGGACGCGGCCGAAGAGTTGTATGAGAAGTTGCCGCTGGTCGGCGCCTTGATGCGCTGGCTCAAGCGCCGTGCCAACCGCTGACGGTTCAAGCTGGCAGGGTGTCTTGAAAGCTGGGGCGTTGCGCCAAGCGCTCGTACAAGGCGCCTAAGTTGGGGTGGTCGCTGCGCCAATCGATGGTGGCAAAACGAAAATCCAAATAGCCCAAAGCGCAACCCACCGCAATGTCGGCCAAGCTCAGATGAATGCCCATGCAGTAATTGCGCTCGGCCAAGGCACGGTCCATGGCGGCCAAGCTGTCGTCGATTTTTTTCATCTGACGCTCAATCCACGCTTGGCTGCGTTCGGCATCGGCACGGCCTGGCCAGTGGGCTTCCAGACGCGCAAGAATGGCGGCGTCGAGCAAGCCATCGGCCAAGGCTTCCCAGGTTTTGACTTCGGCGCGGTCACGCCCTCCGGGGGGGATGAGCTTGCCCACCGGCGACAAGGTGTCGACGTATTCCACGATGACGCGCGAATCAAACAGCGCTTCGCCGCCCTCCATGATCAAACACGGCACCTTGCCCAAGGGGTTGGCTTCGGCGATGTGCGTGTCGGCGGACCAGACGTCTTCGAGCAAGAACTGGTAGTCCAGTTTCTTTTCAGCCATGACGATGCGTACTTTGCGGACGTAGGGACTGGTGATGGCACCGATGAGTTTCATACGCGGCAGATTTATTTCGGAGCCTGAATTTTAACGAGCAAGCAGGTGCGTCACAGTCCCGGCCTCTTGCCACAGTCGCTCAAAGCACCTTGGGCTTGGTTTTACAAGGCCCAGAGGCCCTGCACCTAAAATCTGAGGATGAGCATTACCCAAGTCACGGCCTTGTCGCCGCTGGACGGCCGATACGCCGCCAAACTCGCCGCCTTGCGCCCACTGATGAGCGAGCAAGGCTATATGCACCGCCGTGTGCAAGTTGAAATTGCCTGGTTCATCGCCTTGAGCGACGCGGGCTTTGAGGAGTTCAAGCCCTTGAGCGCCGCAGCCCGCAGCCACTTGCTGGGCTTGGTGAGCGCGTTCTCCACCGAAGACGCACTGGCCATCAAAGAAATCGAGAAGACCACCAACCACGACGTGAAGGCGGTGGAGTACTGGATCAAACACCAATTCAAGGGACATGCCGAGCTGGAAGCGGCTGCCGAATTTGTGCACTTTGCCTGCACCAGCGAAGACATCAACAACACCAGCCACGCCTTGCAGCTCAAAGCCAGCCGCGACCAGGTGGTGTTGCCGGGCTTGGACGGTTTGATCGCCAAGCTGCGCGAGATGGCTCACACCTACGCCGAGGTGCCGATGCTCAGTCGCACCCACGGCCAGACCGCCAGCCCCACCACCGTGGGCAAAGAAGTGGCCAATGTGGTGGTGCGTTTGCAAACGGTGCGCACGCGCATTGCCGCCGTACCGATGATGGCCAAGATGAACGGCGCGGTAGGCAATTACAACGCCCACCTGAGCGCCTGGCCCGATGTGGACTGGGAAGCCTTCAGCCGCCGCGTGGTGGAAACACCCGAGCCTGTGGGCTTGGGTCTGACGTTTCAGCCCTACAGCATTCAGATCGAACCGCACGACTACATGGCCGAATTGTTCGATGCGGTGGCACGTGCCAACACCATTCTGATCGACTGGTCACGCGATGTCTGGGGCTATGTGTCCTTGGGCTATTTCAAACAGCGCTTGAAGGCGGGTGAGATTGGCTCGTCGACCATGCCGCACAAAGTCAACCCGATCGATTTTGAAAACGCCGAAGGCAACTTAGGTCTGGCCAATGCCTTGCTCAAACACCTGAGCGAGAAGTTGCCCATCAGCCGCTGGCAGCGCGATTTGACCGACTCGACGGTGTTGCGCAACATGGGCGTGGCGCTGGGTTATGCGGCACTGGCGTATCAATCGCTGCAGATGGGCTTGAACAAACTGGAGCTCAACCGCGAAGCCTTGGACGCTGACTTGGATGCGGCGTGGGAAGTGCTGGCCGAGCCGATTCAAACCGTGATGCGCCGCTATGGCGTGCAAGGCGCGTATGAAAAGCTCAAAGAGGTGACCCGCGGCAAGACCGTGACGCCCGAAGCCCTGCATGGCTTGATTCGCTCGCTGGAGATTCCACAGCCTGAGATTGACCGCTTGTTGGCCCTGACTCCCGGCAGCTACGTGGGCAAGGCGGCAGAGCTGGCCCGCCGCGTCTGATCGACGCACACCCCATGGCCATCAAATCCACCATCTTCAAGGCGAACGTTCAGATCGCCGACATTGACCACGGCTACTACGCCGACCACGCGCTCACCTTGGCGCGCCACCCGAGCGAGACCGACGAACGCATGATGGTTCGTTTGGTGGCGCTGTCACTGCAAGCCCATCAATTGCAAGACATGTGCAATGGCGACGGCGTGCTGGGCTTTGGCGCAGGCCTGTCTGACCCCAACGAGCCCGACGTGATGCTGCGCGACTACACCGGTCGCACGCGGCTGTGGATCGAAGTGGGCCAGCCC
>Ga0114959_10003592_pt1 | contig 12135 bp, 6 predicted proteins | sample C_130625_EF_Meta_FD_87317 | JGI IMG/M metagenome (GOLD analysis project Ga0114959, IMG submission 87317) | Freshwater microbial communities from Lake Croche, Canada to study carbon cycling - C_130625_EF_MetaG | ecosystem: Environmental > Aquatic > Freshwater > Lake | place: Lake Croche, Canada...
CGACGGGGTCACTATCGAAGGGTCCATCGATCTCGATCACCTCGGTACCTTCACCTTCGAGCAGCGCCAAGGTCGTCTCGCAGGCTCGGAGCACCTCACTATCCACGTTGGCGTATCCGAGATTCGGGGACCAGAGCACTCGAGAGGGAAGGTGGGGATCACGAACGGCATCAAGCCAGGAGGTATCGGGTCGGGGGAGTGATGCGAGGTCTTTCGGGTCGGGGCCAACCACCGCATCAAGGGCAAGCGCTACGTCATGGATGGAGCGGGCCAACGGTCCCTTTGAGGAGAGGTCCATCCACCCCGGCGGGACGTTGCCACCGTTCGGTACTCGACCAAAGGAGGCCTTGAATCCAGACAGCCCGCAGGCGGCAGAGGGGATACGAATTGATCCCCCACCATCTGAGCCGGTCGCCAAGGGAACCATTCCCGCAGCAATAGCCGCAGTAGAACCACCCGAGGAGCCTCCGGGAGAGTGTTCGAGGTTCCAAGGATTCCTCGTGAGTCCAAAGAGGGCGTTCTCTGTTCTTGAGGTCCAGCCGAATTCGGGGGTGTTCGTCTTTCCCACGACGACACATCCCGCTCGGCGCAGGCGGGCGACCAGCTCTGAATCGTGGGTGGCCTTCGGATTCTCGGCGAAGATTCCGGCTCCTTCGGTCGTACGAAACCCCGCAGCATCCTCAAGGTCTTTGACACCGATGGGGATGCCCGCCAACGGGCCTGGATCGACACCACCCGCTACCAACTGATCGATGGCCGCCGCCTGTTCGAGTGCTTGTTCAGGGTCGACTGCGACAAAAGCATTGATTGATGGGTTCAGAGCATCAATACGCTCAAGGCTGTGGCGAGTTAACTCCGTTGCCGAGATGGCGCCCGAGCGAACTTGTTCGGCGAGTTCACTGACTCGAGAGGTGCGGAAGTCCATATCTGAAGGCTACGCCGCTGAGCGCTGCCGGGCACTCGCGACAAGGCACGGCACGATTTACACGCCGTAGTCGAGTCCCTCGGAGGCGGGCGGCTCCAGACCGAATGCTCGGATACCTCGCTCGATCTCCGCATTGAGTGCTTCAAGGACTGCTACTCGGCTGAACCGTTTGGACTCGCCAGCAATCACCTGCCACGGGGCCAATTCGGTGTCGGTCTTGGCCAACATGTCATTGATCGCCTCTTCGTAGGCTTCGCGTTTATTGCGATTCCGCCAGTCTTCATCGGTGATTTTCCAGCCTTTGAGGGGGTCATTCTGTCGTGCCTCGAATCGCCGGAGTTGTTCTTCCTCCGAGAGGTGAAGGAAGAACTTCACGATGATCACGCCTTCGGCTGCCAACGACTCTTCAATGGCATTGATCTCTCCGTAGGCCCGGCTCCAGGCATTTGGTTCACAGAATCCCTCGACTCGTTCGACGAGAACTCGTCCGTACCAGGTGCGGTCGAAGATCGACATCCCCCCGTGACCCGGAATGTCAGGAAAGAAGCGCCAGAGGAAGTGGTGGCGAAACTCTCTCGGCGTTGGCTTGCCGAAGGAAGCCACGTTGACATGGCGCGCATCGAGGGGAGTAACAATTCGCTTAATAGCACCGCCCTTGCCCGCGGCATCCCACCCTTCCATAAGCACCAAGATGCCTGGGCCGAGTTGGTCGGCCTCGAGGAGACCACCGGTGAAGAGGCGCAAGTGGAGGAGGTGACGCTGCGCAGCGAGGACCCGGCGCTCGGACTCTTCTTTCGAAAGGGTGGCGGTGAGATCAACATCCTGAAGACGTTTGGGCATTTTTCTATTCAACCCCATAGACGCGCCGAGGGCGCCGATCCCCTCCGACGGAGAACCGGCGCCCACGGTGGAAACCCAGGTCAGTTGACTCAGGCGGGAGCTGAGTCCTTGCCGGCGAGGAAGGCGTGACCGACTGCACCGAGGGCACCGCCGACCAGCGGGGCGGCGATGAAGAGCCACACCTGCTTGAGAGCGGTACCACCAACGAGGAGCGCCGGGCCAAAGGAGCGTGCCGGGTTCACGGAAGTCCCCGTCAAGGCGATCCCCAAGAGGTGGATGATGGCGAGCGAGAGACCGATGATGAGGCCGGCCTGGGTGGCGTTCCCGAGCCGTGAGGTCACCTGCAAGATGATGAAGATGAACACGGCGGTCATGATGACCTCAACGAGGAACGCTGAGCCCACGCCAAGGTGCGTCAGAGAGGCGGAGCCGTAGCCGTCAGCTCCAAGGCCAGTGACGGTGCGGCTGTAGGAAGGGGAGCCGGCAAAGACGGCCCACAGCAACAGGGCACCGAGGATGCCGCCGATGAACTGGACGACCCAGTAGCCGACCGCTTCGAAGATGGTCAGACGCTTGGCGATGAGTGCGCCGAGGGTGACTGCAGGGTTGACGTGGCAGCCCGAGATCGGCCCAATGGCATAGGCCAGCCCAGCGAGAACAAGTCCGAAGGCCAGTGCTGTGGCCACGATGCCGGCAGCCATTGAACCACCGGCAAATTTGAAACCAAACATCAGCGTGGCGACGCCACAGGCAAAGAACACGAGGATCGCCGTCCCCACGAGCTCCGCTGCCAACTTCTTGCTGAGATTCATTGAAACCTCCAAGGTCATAGAACGAGACGCTGGGTGCGTCGGGTAGCAGTCTAGGAAGCAAGTTTTGAGGAACTGGGGATTCTTCAGTTCGTCGAGGGAACCACGAGCGAAGCCTGCGAAGGGCGGGTCGCTCTTGAGTTCGCGGCGGTCCGCGGCCTCGAGGCCATCATCCCTCGGGTGTGAGCGCTTCGTCGTCTCTGTTGAGCTCTTCAGGAGTTCGCCGGAGACGACTTCGCAAGGTTTCGACGGTGGTGTCGACCACCAAGAACACCAGGGCTGCCCATCCAAGGACGTGTGCCCACGGGAAGTGCTGAGGCCAGCGAATCTCCCAGGGGAAAGCGTGTTGGTGCTGGAGGGCAACGGTGTAGAGGCCGGCCAGCGCCAGCGAACCAGCGGCCCCGAGGAACATTAGTACCCGAGTCTTTCGGAAGCGAAGGCCAAAGAGCGCCAGGGCAAAGGCCCCGAGACCACCGAACGGCGAAGCGAAGATTCCCATCAACACACCGAGAACGAGCGCAGGGAGGGCGGCACGGCCCCAGCTCCGATTTTCGCCTTCATAGCGGAGCGGGTTATCAAGCGTGGGAGCGACCCACGCCAATTCGCGACGCCGCGTCGGGCGACGAGGTGGCCAGGCGCAGAACACCACACAGGCGAGAAGTCCAAGCAAGGAGATGAGCTCGGCGAGGTTGATGACGTGCTGAGGCGTCCAGACGAAGGACACCGTGGCGACAGAATCAACGGCGAGTGCTGGAATCTTCCAGCCATTGGCGTAGCCATCGATGAGTTGGGGAGCGCCGAGATCATTGCCATTCACACTGGCATGCCAGCCCGGCGAGAGCGACTGGCCGAGCACGAGCCAGGCGGCATTGCCGGTGCCGGTGAGCGTACCGTTGGCCGACCAACGATTCGAACTCGTGAGGTGGAACGAGGGCAGTGCTTTGACAAGCGGAGCTGCCACAACATCATCGAGGGCGCTGAGAACTGGGCTGCCCCCTGCTGCGGAGAACAGCCCGACCGTGTCGATGTTGTAGGTGCCGTTGAGCCCTTCGGCGGTGGTCAGAAGGTTTGATCCCGCCTGCAGGGTGGTCGTCGGCGCGGTGCCGTCACATGCCGTCGTGGAGAGCGCCTTGGCATCGAGGGCGGCTTCTGTTGAACCGGTGATGGTCAACGGCACCGAGGTTCCGTTGATGGCAAGCAGATCGTCACGGCAGGTAGCTGGCAAGGTGGCAGGCGTCACGGGTTCGGCAATGTTCGGGATACCGAGGTCCGCAATCCCTACCGGGCTTGGGAGACCACCATTCACCGCGAGCTCACCATCGGACAGGGTGCGAACTGAGTTGATGCTCAGCTTTATCGTCGAACCGGTCAGGGCATCGAAGTGGAGAGGAGCAAGCACCGAGGTGCCGAGCGACTTGCCGCGACCGAGTCCAAGATCGGGAAGGGCGACGGTGCGGCTCTGGCCTCCAGCGCTAATGGTCACCGAACTGGGAACGGCGTGGGCGCCGTCAACGAGGACGCGAAGGTCGAGGTGGTCGAAGGTGGTCGGTGCCGCCACTGTTGTGGAGAGCCACTGGCCTTGTTCGGGGGCAAACGCTGACTGCCAGGCGGTTCGAGGATCGCCATCATTGGCCGCCCACGAAGAGCATCGTAAACAGCCCGCTAAGCGAGAGCTGGCATCGGTCTGCACTACGTGATCGAGCCCCGCACCATCGGGAGGAAACGTGGTGGAGGTTTGGCGCCCGAGAAGCACGTTGAGTTTGTTGTCGGGAATCGTGTCGCTGACGCGAGCTTGGGCGCCCAATGAAAATGACCGCGCCTGGGGGAGCTCCACGGTGCGGCGCATCGAGAGCTCGGGGTCAACACGGGGGTAGAGGTTGTTGGCCCGGAGTCGGTGCACCAAGACGCTCAGCGGGTGCGATAGCGAGCGAGAACCCGCTTTCGTCAGCAGGTCGGTGGGGAGTCGCAGAGATTCTGAGGCAGGAGCGACCCCGGGGATCGTGATCTCGGCAAAGCCCACCGCCGAAAGATTTCGCTGGAAGATTTGGCTACCCGTGACCCCCGTCACGGTGGCCTTGAGAGTGTGGAATTTCCGTGAGGAGAAGTGGATGGTTTGGCCCGGAAGGGCGTAGGAGCTCGGGTCGAAGGTCACGCTGATTGGCGAGCCACCATCAAACGTCACGGTGGCGGTGGTCACTTTTCGATTGATTGGGCCTTGTTGAGGCTGCAAAAAACGAAGTGAATCAGCGGTCACCGTTCGGCCGAGATCGATCTGGATTGATTCGTTGGTGGCCTTGGTGACGCCACCCTCTTCCCACGCGGTGTTGGGGTTCCCGTCGAAGGCAAAGAAGGGCTGATTCTCGGGAAAGTTTGCCGTTGGGTAGCCATAGGAGGTGGCGGAGATGGACGTGGCACCGCTGAGGAGGGCGATGGTCTGGGTGGTCGTGCCTTGTCCGGGGAACATCCCGAGGGCCTGCTGGGACGGGTCATCCTTGAGCGGTGTTCCGGTGGCAGTTTGGACGGAGCCGTAGGTAGCAGAGAGCGTGCCGAAGGTGTCAAGGCGACGAGCGTTCGAGTCGGTGATGACGTAGGCAGAATTTGGCGAATTGGCCTTGTTGAATGCCGCCTGGTTCTCGAGCGATGCGGAGTAGAAGATTGAGCTTTGATTGGTGAACAGGCTGTAAGCACTCGCTTCCATGAGGCCCTCGCCGTCACCAGCGAGGATCATGCCGCCGCCGAGGTCCTCCGTGCGAATAAGTCTTCGAGGGTTGGCCACGGGATACACGGTGAGTGAGTGGGGACGCGACGTGCTGAAGGGGATCCCAAGCTGTGCCTCTCGAGCGAGGCGACCGATCTGAGTAGTGGGGGAGATCACTGATCCGAAGTTCAGGGGCGTACCGAGTCCAGCGGGCGTGGGGTGAAGTGAGGCATCAACGTTGGCGGGATAGGTGGCGGAGTAGCGCTCATATTGGAGGTCGTTTTGGACCAAAACATCGCCAGCGCTCATCAACTGCGACATGGGAGCCAGCGTGGCGGGGTCGAAGACGCCGTCTTGGATCGAGGTGTCGAGTGCTCGCACCAAGTTGGCGCTCGCCGTCTCGCCAACGGGAACTGAACCGCGGCTGACGAAAGGTCGATCTAACAAGCCTGGCCACACCGGATCCATGGTGGTCCCGTAGCGGTAGTAGCCAAAGTCAACGCCAGGAATACCGAGCACTCGAGAGTTCGTATTCGTCCCATTGAGGTAGTCCGCAGTCTTGGTGACGTAGGCGGGGAGTTGATTGGGGAATTGCAAGTTGTCGGCAATCAAGGAGCCTTGATAGAGCGGCGCCAAATTCGCTGCTGCCATCACCGATGCCACAATCCCGATTCCCACTGACCAGGTGGGGCGTTTGGTGGCGATCGCCGTGATCCCTGCACCGAGCAAGAGCGCAAGGCCCATGACAATCAGTGGCATCACTCGGTTGGTCGAGCGCATGGCGAGTCCAAGCGTCGACTTCTGAGCCGCTTTGAGAGCAGCGCCAAAGGGAGTGGGGGAGTCGTAGGGGTACGCGCTCACGGCAAAGATCAATCCGGCAGCGATAAGAATCACCGAGGCTGCTCGATAGCGCCACCGAGCAAAGAAGCCCGTGAGGAGGGCCAAGGCAGGAACGGCAAAGCTCAACAGGAGCGGGAGCGCGTGGGCGATGTAGTTCTCCGCCGTCAATGTCCAGGGCTGGATCATGTCCTGGCCGTAGAAGTACCAGAAGCCCAGACCTCGCCAGATCTCGGCCGCTGAGGAACTCATGGTCACCGTCGGGATGGTCTCGGTGTATTTGAGCACGTTGAGGCCATAGGCCCCTTCAGCCCAAAGGCCCGCTGCCCACCAGATCGACACCAAAAAACTCAGAATCCCGAAGCGCCAGATGGTCTCCCAGGCGGTGCGCCAGTTCACCTCGCGCAAGGTGGCGGCATAGAAGATCCACAGCACGGGAGCGATGCCGACAAAAAGTATTGAGGTGGCATTGATCCCACCCACCGTTGCGACCACAAGTGCGAAGGCAGCGGCCCAGCGCCACTGTCGGGTTCGCAGGGCGAGAATCGTGAAGCCGAGCATCCAGCCGAACCCCGCCCATGGCATGAGCAACGAGGTTGAACGCGAGATGTAATCGAGGATGAACGGCGTGAGCATGTAGACCATGGCTCCGGAAAAGCGCCCCGCCGGGCTCAGGCGCAAAAGCCGCCCGAGGAAGAGGACTCCGCCACCCGCAGCGAGAAAGAGAAGACTCAACCAGATGCGCTGGCCCACCCACATGGGGATTCCAAGCGTGTGGATGATCCAGAAAAAGGGACCCATCGGGAAGAGGTAGCCGATGTTTTGATGGGTGACCCCGCCCATGCCAATGTCTGGGTTCCAGAGCGATTGTGCGGAGGAGAGGAGCTTGCCGGGGTCAAGGTAGAGATACGCCTTGGTGTCAGCAGCGAGCAAACCCCACTTGGTGAGAAAGACCCACGGGACAACAGCAAGGAACAACAGGGTCCACAACAGACCCTCCCGCTGATTCTGAGAGGGTGCGTTCTCGTCGTGAAGGAAGACCGTCGAGTCGCTCATAAGCCGCAGAGCCGAGGCTACCAGTGGTCCCTTGAGAACCCCGGAGTCCCGAGTTATCTCTCAGCGGCCTTGTGTCCGCGCTCAAACCACCCAAAGCGGGACTTCAACCGTAGGACAGGCTTCTCGAGGATGAAGTACGAGAGGGTGGCTGCTGCAATGGCAGAGCCAAGAACAAGGCTGAAGAACAGCGCGTCATTGATATCAAAGAGCCGGAAGTGCCCCCAATTGAGCCACTGATAGATAAAGGTCTCATGCCAGAGGTAGATGCCGTAGGAGATGACGCCAAGGGCGGCCATGGGCCAGAGCTGTAAGAACCGCCGGATGAGCCCTTGATGCTGAGGTCCAAAGACCGCAGGAGCCAAGAGAAACAGACCGAAGAGCCCGTAGAGCGTCTGGCGCAGAATCTCGATAGTTGACGGGGTGTAGACGGGCAGGACAGGAAGGCCAAGGTTCGAGACCTGCCAGAAGCAGTAGAGCGCCAAGGCCCAGCTGACCCAAGGGAATGCTCGGTGGGAGAAGAGCTTGGGCTCCGCATCTCGGTGGTGCCACCAGGCCGAGAGAACGCCAAGCATCATGCCAAGGCCGAAGAGGTCGAGGTTTCCTGGCAGCCAGGTCCGAGCAGCCCGCACCACCGAGTTACCTTCGCCGACGAATTGCAGAATCGTTAACCGCCACAAGAATGAAAGAGCGATGAGTCCCAGGATCGACCAAATTTCGATCTTCAGCATCGCTAACGGATCACGAGTCTTGCGAAGGCGATGCATGGCCAAGCCGTAGAGCGGGATGAAGAGATAGAACGACATCTCAATGCACAGCGTCCATGCCGCAGGGATCCCATGGGTGAATTGCACGGGAAAATAAATCTGCAGCAAGGCGTAGTGACAGACATAGGCCCACCAGCCGCCGGGCCCCATGCCGTCGCCTGCTTGAAACACGGTAGTGAGAACGAAGAGGGCCAGCCAGTAGGCCGGGATAATTCGGAGAAGGCGACGGACCCAGAAGGTCCGAGGGTTGGGGCTTGGGGTGCCAGCAATGTTGGCCACAGCGAACGGTCGATAGAGCAAAAACCCTGAGATCAGGAAGAAGACGGCGACACCGATCTCGAGGCGGGAGGTGTAGGCCCCGATACTGGATCGATGACGAGGGGTGATGCCTGAGACGAAGGAGGTGTGCACTGCCACCACGGTGACTGCAGCAATGGCGCGCAGCCCGTCAAATGCAGGAAATCGTGGTGGTCGCTTCGGAGCGGGGTCTTCGAGGCCCGCCGTGATCTCGGCCCCCGCCTCGTGCGAGCCTGGGTGGTGATTGATGAGCTGATGCGCTCGTTCGTGCTCGTCCATCACCCCTCGCAGTCTGCTCGTCTGGCCATGTTCAGGCCCCCAAGTTTGCCACTGAGCCCCTGAAGCGCTTGGGACCAGAGTTTTCGATCGTCCTGCGGGCGGTGCTAAACCCTTCGAGGGACGAAGGAAAGGAATCGATGGCTGTAAGGACGCGCCCGGGTGCAGTGCTGTGGGTGGCCTCGATCGCCATGGTGGTGATCACGGTCAATATGACCTTTGTTTCGATTGGTCTCCCCGAAATCGCCAAGCAGCTCCATTCCTCCAACACGGGCCTCGAGTGGATCATGGACGGCTATTCACTAGTCTTCGCATGCTTGTTGCTCGTAGCGGGGTATCTCGGGGACCGTTTCGGCGCTCGAGAAGTCCTGGTTGGAGGACTGGCCGTTTTCACGGTGGCTTCGATCGCGGGGGCCCTGGCCACCGATACCTCACAGTTGATCGCTGCGCGCTGTCTCATGGGAGCGGGCGCCGCCGGGGTCATGCCCATGACGCTGTCGATGATCTCGCACGTTTATAACGAGCCCGACAAAATGCGAAAAGCAATTGGTGCCTGGGCTGCCATCGGCTCTGCTGCAGCGGTCATCGCGCCCCTGGTTGCTGGCGTTCTGCTCGCCAAATTCTGGTGGGGCTCACTCTTCTGGGTGAACGTCCCGCTCACCGCAGCGGCCTTGATCGCCGTACTGCTCATTACGCCGCACTTCCCGGGGAGCCGATCAGGCCGATTTGATGTCCTCGGCTCGGTCCTCTCGGTGCTGTTCGCTGGCCTCTTGGTGGCGGCATTAATTGAAGGACCCCAGCGTGGGTGGGGTGACGCGCTCGTCGTGAGCGGATTCATCCTCAGTGCGTTGTCCTTGGTGATCTTCATCTTTTGGGAGAAGCGCCACGACGAGCCGCTGATTGAAGTGCGGCTCTTTACGATTCCTCGTTTCGCCATTGGCGTCGCTGCGGTAGCGACCCAATACCTCATTGGTTTTGGTCAAGGCTTTGGTATCACGCAATACATCCAGCTCGTCTTGGGTAATTCACCGCTTCGAGCCGGACTGTTGGGTATTCCAGGAGCCTTGACCATCATGATCTTCGCTCCCCTCGGAGCGCGTTTCTTCACTCGAGTCGGGGCACGCCGAGCCATCACGCTTGCCATGGTGGTATTGACAGCCTCGAGTGTTGCCATGGCACTCCTCACGGTGAGCGCTGGCTACCCGATGTACTTCATTTCGACGATCTTGATGAGTGTTGGTATCGGCCTCATGGCAGCAGGTACGACCACCATGGTGATGAGCTCGGTCAAGCCTGAGCATGCCGGGATGGCATCTGGGGCGCAAAGCACGACGCGCCAGCTTGGCGGCGCTCTTGGAATCGCCTTAGTTGGCTCGATCGTCGCTTCGACCTACTCCTCGCACCTTTCACGCTCGCTACAAGGTCGCGTGAACCCACATTTTTTGGCACAGGCCAAGAATTCGCTCGCTGCTGCCCTCGAGATTCGAGACGCGCCCTCCAAGGTCTACGACCTCATCACCCAAGCGTCGAGGAGCGCCTTCGTTGATGCCATTCGGATTTCTGGTTGGGCATTGGCGGTGATCTCCGTCGGCGTGGGGATTGCTGCATGGATTGTCCTTTCGCCTCGTTTCGAGGGTGCAGCCATCGAGGCAGAAGTCCCTGACCTGAGTGAGCTGCATCAACACTCGGACTGAGCACCAGCACGTTCTCAGTGCTAGACCCAAGAGGCGAAACGAAGAAAGAAGGGCGCTGTGGGGGCGAAGAATGTACGGCCAGGTGTAGTGCTGCTGCTGGCCTCGATGGCCCTCATCGTCATCACCGTCAACCTGACCTTCGTGTCGATGGGGATCCCTCAGATAGCGCAGGCCCTGCATGCATCAAATACGGGGCTCGAGTGGATTGTTGATGGCTACGCGTTGACCTTCGCTTGCTTCTTGCTGGTGGCGGGATATCTCGGTGATCGATTCGGACCCCGCGAAGTGCTCTTAGGTGGCCTTTTTCTCTTCACTATTTTCTCGGTGGCAGCAGCCTTGGCCACCTCGACAACGCAGCTGATTGCCGCACGGTGCTTGATGGGTATCGGAGCCGCAGGGGTCATGCCGATGACCCTCTCGCTGGTGACGAACGCCTATGCCGGAGACGAGGCAAAAACGCGCAAAGCCTTTGGGGTCTGGGCTGGCGCAGGGGCGGCGACAGCAATTTTCTCGCCGCTGGTTGCCGGGCTCATCCTGGCTCACTTCTCCTGGCACGCTCTGTTTTGGTGCAATGTGCCATTCACCGCCGTGGTGTTGGTCGCCGTCTATCTCGTCACCCCGCACTTCGAAGGCCAACGGGCGGGACGCTTCGACACGTTCGGTGCAGTGCTCTCCGTTATTTTTGCCGGCCTCTTGATCAGCGGCTTAATCGAAGGCCCCCAGCGGGGCTGGTCGGACCCCTTGGTGATGATGGCCTTTGGCGCCAGTCTGCTGGGCTTGGTGGGTTTTATCTTCTGGGAGCTTGCTCGAGAACACCCGCTTATTGATGTTCGCCTCTTCATGATTCCTCGCTTCGCCATTGGAGTGACTGTGGTGGCCACCCAATACTTCGTCTCCTTTGGCCAGGGGTTTGGAACGGGTCAATACCTTCAGTTGGTGCTTGGAAACTCCGCTTTGAGGGCGGGCGTGTTGATTATCCCTTCGGCGATCGTCTTGACGGCCTGTTCGCCAATCGGCCCTCGACTTTTCGCCAAAATAGGACCGAGAATCACCTTGACCTTCACAATGGGAATCGTGGTGCTCAGCGCTGTCGCCACTGGTTTGCTGCCGGTAGAGAACGGGTATCCGATGTTCTATGCCTCGGCGATTTTGATGGCCATGGGGATCGGCCTCATGTCTGCCCCAACGACAGGCATGGTGATGACCTCGGTGAAACCCGAGCACGCCGGTATGGCTTCGGGCGCTCAAAGCACAACTCGACAGTTGGGCGGAGCGCTTGGCGTCGCTGTCGTCGGGTCACTGATTGCCTCCACCTACAGTTCACATCTTGTCAAGAGCCTCCACGGAGCGGCGACGCAGTATTTGCCGCAAGCCAAGGTCTCTCTGGCCAATGCGCTCACCCTTCGTGACGCTCCGCCTCCGGTGTATCGCGAGGTCGTCCAGGCGTCGAAGAGCGCGTTCGTTGCAGGCGTGCATGTCTCTGCGTGGGCAGTGGGCATCGTGGCTGCAGCCGTCGGCGCAGCTTGCTGGTTCGTGCTCGCCCCGGGCGTCGAGGGCGAGGCGGTCGCTGGTCCGGTGCCGAACCTCGAAGAGTTGGACGCGGCGCAGAACGGCTGACCACGTCTGAGAAGCCCCTCTCGCATCTAGTGCGTCGAGTTCATTCAGGCCAAGGTGCTCACGATTCAGCGCCATGCCACCTGATCTGACGATCTGACCGAGACGCATGGGTCGATGACGGATGCGTCGACGAGAATGGAGATGTGCCGAGGTCTCAGTGCTCGATGGGGGTCATCGAGCGGGGAGCCCCCTCATTCGGCCGGCAGGTTGAGGTTTCATGCACCAAGTCTCTTGTTGAGGTTGAGGGTTCTCAAGGAAGTGCAGACCCTCCCTGAGCCGTGCGTGGTCGTCCGGTGGCGGGGGGATCGCCGAAGGAATTCTC
>Ga0114959_10003594_pt1 | contig 12135 bp, 9 predicted proteins | sample C_130625_EF_Meta_FD_87317 | JGI IMG/M metagenome (GOLD analysis project Ga0114959, IMG submission 87317) | Freshwater microbial communities from Lake Croche, Canada to study carbon cycling - C_130625_EF_MetaG | ecosystem: Environmental > Aquatic > Freshwater > Lake | place: Lake Croche, Canada...
AAATAGGTTTTAGAAAAGATGTTTTAAATATAAATACTGGAAAAAATATTTTTGACCAGTATTTATATTTAAAACATCTTTTCTAAAACCTATTTGTTAGCCTAAATTTGCAAAATGCAAATAAAATCTGCCAAATACTTAATATCTGCACCAAGTTTTGATTTATGCCCCAAACCAGACAAGCCAGAATTTGCTTTTATTGGACGAAGCAATGTGGGCAAATCTTCTTTAATTAATATGTTGGTGAACCAAAAAAATTTGGCAAAAACATCGGCAAACCCAGGTAAAACCCAACTAATTAATCATTTTGAAATCAATAGCCGTTGGTATTTGGTAGATTTACCAGGATATGGTTATGCAAAAGTGGCTCAAAGCAGCAGAAGGCGTTGGGAGCAAATGATTGAAAATTATTTACGCAAAAGAGAGAATCTTGTAAATGTTTTTGTGTTGATTGATAGCCGTCATAAACCTCAAAAAATTGATTTAGAATTTGTAAACCAATTGGGCGAGTGGCAAATTCCTTTTACTTTGGTTTTTACAAAAGCCGATAAAGAAAAACCTGGCGTAGTGCAACGTAATGTTAAAGCATTTATTGATGAAATGAGGGAATTATGGGAGTTTTTGCCACAAAGTTTTGTAACAAGTGCCGAAAAAATTACTGGTAAAGATGAATTGACTGCTTTTTTAGCTCAATGCCTAGAAGTAGTGGCTGCTAATAAAAAAGAAAATTAATTCCAGCATCTTTTTTATTGGTGTTAATGCCCCACTACCTTATAATTCAATGTTGCCCAAGCCAATGAAATGGCAAACACAACCATTATTATTCCACTTATTTTATTAATGATATGAAGATTATGTGGGGTAAGTTTTGGTCTAATTTTTCCTGCTAGTAGCACTTTGGCTATATCGGTGCTTAAAACAAATAACAAACAAACAGCATAAACGGTTATTAAAAATGTAATTGGGTGTAATTGGTCTTGGATTTGCGAGTGAAGTTTTGCAGTAGCTGCTAGCCAAAAAATTAATACACCAGGGTTTAGCATATTCATAAAAAAACCTGAGATATAAATTCCTAATAATTGTTTTTTAGTAAATACTTTTTCAATTAAAGCACCACTATCATCCATCATAACTTTTTTGAAAAACAAGGTGTAAATACCAATAATTAATAAAAAAACACTGCCACAAATACCAATAGCAGTTTGATGTTTTAATGCCTGATTAAAAAAACTAGATAATAAATTACAAACCAAAACAATTATTATATCGCTGCTAGAAACCCCAGCCACAAATAATAATCCTCCTTTGTACCCATTATTAAGGCTTTGTTTAATTATAGCAAAAATGATTGGTCCTATTGAAATTGCAAGCAGTAATCCTAATGTTAATCCAGTAATAATGGCTTCAATCATTTAGTTGGTTTCTGTGATATAAAAGTCAGTAAATATAGAATATTGATGCTTACAAAATTTTTTGGTTAAAACACTTTTAGCATAAATTAGTTCTTGGGATAATCAAAAAACCAGAATTCTTTGTTTGATTTAGCAAAATTTTTCCAACTTTTTATGTCAATTTTAATTGCAAAAATTGCGCAAGTGGGCATATCGTCAATTTTTGTTGATGTTAATTGGTTTACAAATTCTGTAATGCCTGGATTATGAGAAAATATAGCCACAGTATCAATTGTATCTTCAATTTGATCTATAGTTTCATAAAAAACTGGTGGCATTGCATGATACAGTTCATCAATTTTTTCAATATCGTTTTCAGTTTTTGCATATGCTTTTGCAAAGTAAGCAGCAGTTGTAAAAGCCCGTTTTGCTGTGCTAGATATAAATAAATCTATAGAAATATTTTTATCTAATAAACGCTGTGCCATTGCTGGTGCATCCTGATGCCCACGTTGATTAAGGGTTCTATCAAAATCTTTTAAAATACCAGGATCCCAACTGCTTTTGGCATGCCTAATTATTAATAATTGTTTCATAAAAAATTAAGAGTTAATAGTAATCAGCATCAAATAAACATATTCTTTATATAATTATCAAACTTTTAACTTTGTGTTATGTTATTACATATACATCCAGATAATCCCAACCCACGCAATGTAAAAACTGTAGTAGAATGTTTGTTAGATGGAGGTGTTATTATTTATCCCACAGACACCATTTATGGTTTGGGTTGCGATATTTTTCAGCATAAGGCAATAGAAAAAATTTGTAAAATTAAAAACATAGATGCCTCAAAAGCTAATTTAAGTTTTGTATGTTATGATTTAAGCGATTTAAGTAAATACACAAAAAGTATATCTACACCACTTTACAGAACACTTAAAAATTATTTACCTGGCCCTTACACTTTTATTTTACCAGCCAGCAAAGAAGTGCCCAAAATATTGCATAGCAAAAAAAACACTATTGGTTTGCGTGTGCCAGATAATAACATTACTAAAACCATTGTACAACAATTAAATCACCCTATACTTTCTGCATCTTTACCTGGCGAAATGGTTGAAGAATATACCGATCCAGAATTAATGTATCAAAACTTTAATCATCTAGTAGATATTGTGATTGATGGAGGAATTGGTGGCTATATTCCATCTACAATTATAGATTGTACCAAAGATGAATTTGAAGTAGTTAGACTAGGAGCAGGTGAATGGAACGAGTAAATCTAATTATTATCGTTTAATCATCAAGTTCATAGAAATATATGCTTCGCATATATTTTTAATTTTTGTCCAAGCTGCATTACTACTATTTGTCACTAGTTGCGTTAGCACCATTCAAATTTTGTAATGCTAATCATCATTTTCAATTGAGGGTATATAAATCATCATTGATAAAAATTATTTAATTAAAAACTAAGCAAGCAATTAACTAATTAACAATTCAACAAATTAACCCAATGGCAGGCATTTATATACATATACCTTTTTGCAAACAAGCTTGTCATTATTGTAATTTTCATTTTTCTACCACTCACCAGCAAATACCACAACTTGTTAATGCCATTGCAAAAGAGGCACTTCAAAGAAAAAGTTACATTAATGAACCCATAGACACTATTTATTTTGGAGGTGGCACTCCATCAATTTTAAACACTAGCGATATTGCTTTTTTATTAGACCAATGTAAAAAACATTTTACTGTAAATTCATTGGCAGAAATAACTCTAGAAGCAAACCCAGACGATATCACTGAAACAAATTTAATAGCTTGGAAAAAAATGGGAATCAATAGGTTTAGCCTTGGAATTCAAAGTTTTATTGATACAGAATTACAATGGATGAATCGCAGCCACAATGCCCAACAAGCCAAAGAGTGTATTAACCTTATTAAACAACATTTCTATAATTATTCTATTGATTTAATTTTTGGAAGCCAATTATTAACCAACGAGCAATGGTTGCATAATATACAAACAGCCTTGTCTTTTAATCCTCCACATTTATCTTGCTATGCTTTAACCATTGAAGATAAAACAGCCCTTGGAAAAAATGTTGCACAAAAAAAACAAGCCAATATAGATAACGACAAACAAGCCCAACAGTTTGAAACATTAATGCAACAGCTAGAAATAGCTGGCTATAATCATTATGAAATAAGCAATTATGCACAACCCAATTTTGAAAGTAAGCATAACAGTAGTTATTGGCAACAAAAAAATTATTTGGGTTTAGGTCCATCAGCTCATTCTTATAACCAAGTTTCCAGAAGTTGGAATATTGCAAACAATGCACTTTATATTTCAGGTATTGAAAATAATAAAAATATATCCGAAACTGAGATTCTTACACCTACCCAACAATTAAATGAATATATAATGATTTCTTTAAGGACAGCATTGGGTATAAATATGGAAACTGTTGAAAAAAAATGGGGAAACTCAATTATGCAAAAACTTGATTTAAAAGCAACCTTATGGAAGCAATCAAAACACGTTATCTATTCCTCAAAAAAAATACAACTTACCCAACTAGGCAAGTTGTTTGCAGATGCCATTGCTAGTGATTTATTTTTTTAAAGTATATTACAGCCACCCTCAAAGTTTTTAATTGACTTTTGCCTTTTTATCAACAAAAAATATTAATTCAAATTTGAGTTTTAGACGACTTCTTAGGTTTTTTATTTCAAACAACAAAATTAATTTTTTATATGTTATCCACAAACCTTACTTTCGCAATCTCTAGATTTGGTTATTAGTATCTTTTTAAAATGGGTTAAAATTTCATTTATACTTTCTATTAAATTAGTTGTAAAAAATGAGTGTCTTTACGTCTTAGAGGCAATATAAAAATAAGTCATCAAACCCCAAGCCACAAAGAACTTCAAGCCGAATTAACATTCAAATTATTTTGCCACTATGTAGCAAAATGAATGTGCTTATATACAGTATATATTAAATTCTAAATATTAAATACGCTTTATGGCATTAAAGAAAGAAGTAAACCGTACCAAGAGTACCTTCTCGCAAATAACCATCAGTTTGGCATCTCCAGATTCAATTTTAGAAAGAAGTTTTGGAGAAGTTTTAAAGCCTGAAACCATCAACTATCGTACTTATAAACCAGAAAGAGATGGTTTGTTTTGCGAAAGAATTTTTGGTCCAGTAAAAGATTTTGAATGTGCTTGTGGAAAATACAAACGTATTCGTTATAAAGGTATTGTTTGTGATAGATGTGGTGTAGAAGTTACAGAAAAGAAAGTTCGTAGAGAAAGAATGGGACACGTTAAATTAGTAGTTCCTGTCGTTCATATTTGGTATTTTAAAAGTTTGCCTAATAAGATTGGTTATTTATTGGGTATGAGTTCTAAAAAGATTGAAAGTATTGTTTACTACGAGCGTTATGTAGTAATTCAAGGTGGAGTTAAAGAAAATTTAGGAGTAGGTGATTTATTGAGCGAGGAAGAATATTTGGATATTTTAGATAATTTGCCAAAAGACAACCAGTATTTACCAGATGAAGATCCACAAAAGTTCATCGCTAAAATGGGTGCAGAATCTATTAGTGATTTATTGGCTAAATTAGATTTAGACGAATTAAGTTATCAATTGCGTAATGCTGCTGCAACTGAAACATCTCAACAAAGAAAAGCAGATGCTTTAAAAAGATTGAGTGTAGTAGAAGCATTTAGAGATAGTGCAGAAAGAATTACCAATCGTCCAGAATGGATGGTAATGCAATACATTCCTGTAATTCCACCAGAGTTAAGGCCATTGGTTCCTTTGGATGGTGGACGTTTTGCATCTTCTGATTTGAACGATTTATATCGTCGTGTTATCATTAGAAACAATCGTTTAAAAAGATTAATGGAGATTAAAGCTCCGGAAGTTATCTTAAGAAACGAAAAAAGAATGTTGCAAGAAGCAATAGATTCTTTATTCGATAATAGCCGTAAATCAAATGCTGTAAAAGCAGATGGTGGTCGTCCATTAAAATCTTTAAGTGATGTACTTAAAGGTAAACAAGGGCGTTTCCGTCAAAATTTATTGGGTAAACGTGTGGATTATTCTGGTCGTTCTGTAATTGTTGTAGGACCCGAACTTAAAATGCACGAATGTGGTTTACCAAAAGATATGGCTGCTGAATTATTCAAGCCATTTGTTATTAGAAAATTGATTGAAAGAGGTATTGTAAAAACAGTAAAATCTGCTAAGAAATTAGTTGATAAAAAAGAAGCTGTTATTTGGGATATTTTAGAAAATATTTTGAAAGGACATCCAATTATGTTGAATCGTGCCCCAACGCTTCACAGATTGTCTATCCAATCTTTCCAACCTAAGTTGGTAGAAGGTAAAGCCATTCAATTACACCCATTGGTAACAGCATCTTTTAATGCCGATTTCGATGGTGACCAAATGGCTGTTCACGTTCCATTAAGTAGTGCTGCAATATTAGAAGCACAATTATTAATGTTATCGTCTCACAACATTCTTAATCCACAAAATGGTACGCCAATTACACTTCCTTCACAGGACATGGTACTTGGTTTATATTACATTACAAAAGGAAAGAAAAGCACTGAAGCAGAAGTTATTAGAGGAGAAGGAAAAACTTTTTATAACCTAGATGAAGTAATTATTGCCTATAATGAAAATGTAATTGACCTACATGCAAATATTAAAGTAAGAGCTAAAGTCCGTGAAAACGCACAATTAGTTACTAAAATAGTTGAAACTACAGTAGGTAGAGTTTTATTTAACCAATACGTGCCAGTAGAAGTTGGTTATGTAAATGCACTTTTAACCAAAAAGAATTTAAGAGAAATTATTGGTGATATTATTAAAATTACTAACGTTCCTAAAACAGCTAAATTTCTAGATGAAATTAAAACTCTAGGTTTTAGAATGGCATTTAAAGGTGGTTTAAGTTTTAGTATTAATGACCTTATTATTCCAAATATCAAAGCTGAATTGTTAGCTGGAGCTAAAAATGAAGTAGAAGAAGCTTGGGAAAACTACAATATGGGTTTAATTACCAATAACGAGCGTTATAACCAAGTTATTGACATTTGGGGCAGGGTAGATACAAGAATTACAGATACACTTATTAAAGAAATGGCAGCAGATAAGCAAGGTTTCAACTCTGTTTACATGATGCTAGATAGTGGAGCAAGAGGTAGTAAAACACAGGTTAAACAGCTGGTAGGTATTCGTGGATTGATGGCTAAACCAAGAAAGTCAGGTTCATCAGGAAGTGAGGTAATTGAAAACCCAATTCTTTCTAACTTTAAAGGTGGATTGAACGTATTGGATTATTTCATCTCTACACACGGTGCTAGAAAAGGTCTAGCAGATACAGCCTTAAAAACAGCAGATGCTGGTTATTTAACTCGTAGATTGGTGGATGTTTCTCAGGATGTGGTAATTGCAGAAGATGACTGTGGTACATTAAGAGGCATTAATACATCTGCACTTAAAGATAACGAAGATGTAATTGAAAACTTAGCAGATAGAATAGAAGGGAGAACATCTTTACATGATGTTTTCCATCCTGTAACAGATGAATTAATTATTGAAGCAGGAAAAGAAATTTCAGCAGATGTAGCTAAAGAAATTGAAGAATCAGGTATAGATGCAGTTGAAATTCGTTCAGTACTTACTTGCGAAGCAAAACGTGGCGTTTGTGTAAAATGTTATGGTAAAAATTTGGCAACTGGTTATTTAGCTCAACGTGGTGATGCTGTAGGTATTATTGCAGCCCAATCAATTGGTGAGCCAGGTACACAGCTTACACTTCGTACATTCCACGTGGGTGGGGTTGCTGGTAGTGCAAATATTGAAAATGGTTTAGCTGCTCGTTTTGATGGAACTATTCAATTCGATGGCTTACGTTCAGTATCTGCAGTCAATAACGAAGGAAATAAAGTTCAAATAGTAATTGGACGTACAGGTGAAGTAAGAATTAGTGATGTAAAAGCTGATAAATTACTAATCACAAATAACGTACCTTATGGTTCTACTTTATTGGTAAAAGATGGACAAAAAGTAACCAAAGGCGAAATGATTTGCACTTGGGATCCATTTAACAACGTAATAGTTGCAGAGCAAAATGGTACGATTAAATATGAGGCAATATTAGATGGATTTACTTACAGAGATGAAGTAGATGATCAAACTGGTCACAGAGAAAAAGTTGTAATTGAATCTAAAGATAAAACTAAAATTCCTACCATTATTGTAACTGGAAAAGATGAAAAACATTACAACTTACCAGTTGGTAGCCACATTGTAATAGATGAAGGCGAAGATGTAAAAGCTGGACAAGTATTAGTGAAAATACCTCGTATTTTAGGAAAATTAAGAGATATCACTGGGGGTCTTCCTCGTGTAACTGAATTATTTGAAGCAAGAAACCCAGGAAATCCAGCTATTGTATGCGAAATTGATGGTGTAGTAACTTTTGGTAATGTAAAACGTGGTAATAGAGAAATTGTAATTACTAGTAAAGATGATAGTTCTAAAAAATATCTTGTTCCATTAACACGTCAAATTTTGGTACAGGATGGAGATTATATTAAGGCTGGTAATCCATTGTCTGATGGACAAATTGCTCCTTACGATATCTTAAACATCAAAGGTCCATTTGCAGTTCAAGAATATGTTGTAAATGAAATTCAAGAGGTGTATCGTTTACAAGGTGTGCGTATTAATGACAAACACGTTGAAGTCATTGTACGCCAAATGATGAAAAAAGTTGAAATTAAAGATGCTGGTGATACCAAATTCCTAGAAGAAGATTTAGAAGATAGGTACGATTTTATTCAAGAAAATGATAGAATTTTTGATAAAAAAGTAGTTACAGATTCAGGAGAAAGCACCAAAATGCGTGCAGGACAAATTGTTACTTTACGTGATTTAAGAGAAGAAAATTCTGTATTACGCAGAGCAGATAAAAAAACTGTAGAAGTAAGAGATGCAAAACCTGCTACAGCAACACCAGTATTACTTGGTATCACAAAAGCATCATTAGGTGTACCAAGTTGGATTTCAGCTGCATCATTCCAAGAAACAAACAAAGTATTAAGCCAAGCTGCCATTAATGGTAAAATTGATGGAATGCTAGGATTGAAAGAGAATGTTATTACAGGTCATTTAATACCTGCTGGTACTGGTATGAGAGAGTTTGACAATATGATTGTAGGTAGCAAAGAAGAATACGAAGTATTGACTACCAGTCGTGAAGCATTAAACTTTGATGATGAAGAATAGTATTTAATAAATTAAAAAAAAGACCTCGTAACTAAAATTTACGAGGTCTTTTTTTTAATTAGATTTTTTTTAACTGTTAATGTGCTATGTTTATGCTTATTTTGCCATATTAGTTTTAACGAATATTTATATTTAGATGAAAAAAATTTTTATTTTATTGTTAAGCATTGCATGTGCAAGTGAAATTAACGCACAAGATGCTCCAAAAACAAATCCAAAAAAAACTTCAAAAGCCAAAAAAGAGAACTCTGAAATAACTGTTGCTCCAAAAAGATTAACTGTTTCTCATCCTTCAGACCATATTTTAATTCAATTTGGTAGTGATAGTTGGACAAATAAGCCTGATAGTGTAAGAACAAATGGAGGCAAGCATTTCAACTTTTATTTAATGACTGATAAACCTTTTAAAACTAATCCAAAATTTAGTGTTGCCTACGGCTTGGGCTTGGGTACAAGTAATATTTATTTTGATAAAACAAGAGTAGATATAAAATCAACTTCGCCTAGATTACCCTTTGACCAAACTGGTAATCAGTTTAATAAGTTTAAAGTAACAGAAATATTTTTAGAATTACCAGTTGAACTTAGATATACATTAAACCCAGAAAATTCCGGAAAATCTTGGAAATTTGCTCTAGGTGCAAAAGTTGGTACACTATTAAAGGCATATACCAAAGGCAAAGATTTACAAACAACTGGAGTATCTGTATATGGTCCAACCTATATTGAAAAAGAATATAGTAAAAAATTCTTCAACTCTACACGTTTATCATTAACTGGCAGAGTAGGTTATGGTAATTTTTCTTTAAGCGGTGCTTATACTTTAACAACAGCTCTTAAATCTGGTTTTGGGCCAGAAGTTAATACATTATCAATTGGTTTAACTGTAAGTGGACTGTAACATAATTAAACTTAATTTAAAAAATCCCTCTATAAATTAATTTATAGGGGGTTTTTTTATGCCATCAAATTATAGCTTTAATAAAAACTCAATGGGTATATTCAGTCTTTTTTGCCAAGATTTTTCCGAATGATCGGCACCCAAAAATTCTTTTGTTAGCCAATGTTTAGCATTAAACCCTTTAGCTACCATTAATAAATCAACTTTTTTTTGTAGTAGTGGATAAAGTGTGTCTAAGGTTGCTGTGCCATAATCAAAATAAATTTTATGATTTTTATGATTTGGTAATTTTTTTTGCAAATAATCAAAAAAAGCGTTTGGAATTGGGTTGTTTTGAAGTGTAAAAATACCTGGCCAATGTGTAGATAAACAAGCAGCTCCTCCAAAAATATTAGGATACTGGCAAATGGCATATATTGATATTAAGCCACCCATACTGCTACCAGCAATAAAAGTATTTTTAGAGGTTTTTAAGGTTGAAAATTGGCTATCGATTCTAGGTTTTAATTCTGTAACTAAAAATTTTAAATAATTATCAGATTGAATTTTTTGATTATTAAATACACTTTGTCCGTTAGGTCTTTTAGTATTATAAATGCTATCTTGTTGGTTTACACTTAAGGTTTCAAAAGGCTTTTGAGGAAAATAATCTATATGTCTTGTCTTTCCTCCATTCCAAATACCCACCACAATGCACTTCTTTATTTTTTTAGAACTTATTAATTCGCTCACAGTTTCGTCCACCATCCATTCTTGTTTGTTCCAAGTAATGCTTGAATCAAAAAGCATTTGCCCATCGTTCATATATAGCACTGCATACTTTTTATTTGAATTGTAGCCCTGTGGCAACCAAATATCAATATTTCTAGCAGTAATGTAATTAGATACAAAACTATCTATACGAACAATATTGCCTAAATAAACTTTGGGTAATTGACAAAAGACATTTACATTAAGAAATGTAACTATAAGAAAAAAAACATTTTTTTTCATATAAAATGATTTAACTGGAAATAGGGAAAAACTTCTTTTAAATTAATAGAAATTAGTAAAAACATAATCAACAGAAAATTCAAAAATGCTAACAAAACATTTAATTTGCATTACAATGTTGCAAAATAAAATCATTATAATAACTGCACCTTCTGGTGCTGGAAAAACCTCAATAACTCGTTTTTTATTAAACAAGTATTCTAATTTAGCTTTTTCAATTTCTGCTGCTACACGCCAGCCTAGAGGTGAAGAAAAAGATGGAGTAGATTATTATTTTATAGAAGCAACTGACTTTCAACAAAAAATTGAAAATAACGAATTTATTGAGTGGGAAATGGTGTATGAAGGCAAATATTACGGCACACTAAAAAGTGAACTACAAAGAATTTGGGATGCTGGTAAAACACCCATTTTAGATATTGATGTTAAAGGTGCAATACATGTAGAACAACAATATAAAAAATCCACACTCTCTATTTTTATTGAGCCACCAACTATAGATGAATTAAAAATAAGATTAGAAGCCAGAGGCACTGAAACGCAAGACAGCATTGATGCAAGAACCAATAAAGCTGCATACGAAATTTCATTTAAACATCATTTTAGTGTAAATATTATCAACGAAAATTTGCAACAAGCTTGTATAGAAGCAGAGAATGCCATTGTTGATTTTTTATCAAAATAATTAAAATATTATTATATAGAATTTTTTAGAAAGCAAGTTAAATGATATTGATTTTTTTTGCCTAAAGAACCAGCTTTTAATTGGTAGGATTTTAACTTTATTTCAAAACAAAAAACAAATTTTTATTTAGGTTGTAATAAATGTTGTATTTAAATTCATTAAACGAGAGACATTTGAATTAAACAATGATTGCAGAATTTATTTTTAATGTGTTTGCACAATAAATATTTTCGTCATAAATAACCATTTTTAAAGGTCAATAAAAAATACAGCATGAAGAATAATCTTGCAAAAGCATAAATTCGTAGACCAATAGCAAAAATCTTTTTGTCCATAATTTTTAAAATTATGAAGCAATTTTTTTAACAAACAAGTTATCGTTTAGATAATATCTTTACAAAATATCTTAGTTATGCAGAAGTATTATCTTTTCTTTATTTTTTGTTTTGCATTTATTGCTTGTGAAAAAGAAACAAGTATTGAAAACAAAATACCCCCTGTAAATATTGCTGATGGCACATTGCTAGATTCTGCTGGCAATTGCAAAGAAATATTATCTTTTGGCACTTATAAAGAAAATATTGATTTAGACAACAGTAATTTTATTAAGGCAACTGTAAACTTTACAGCAATGGGCAATTACACCATTTATTCAGATACAGTAAATGGTTTTTGGTTTGTAGCAAGTGGCTATGCTTTTACAACTGGTACTAAAACAATTAATGTAGCAGGATATGGTAAGCCTCTATTACCAATAAATGCCAATTTTACACTACATTTAAATACAAAAAAATGCAGTTTTACTGTCATAAATAATGCAGTTTTTGTTGCCCCAAAC
>Ga0114959_10003596_pt1 | contig 12129 bp, 12 predicted proteins | sample C_130625_EF_Meta_FD_87317 | JGI IMG/M metagenome (GOLD analysis project Ga0114959, IMG submission 87317) | Freshwater microbial communities from Lake Croche, Canada to study carbon cycling - C_130625_EF_MetaG | ecosystem: Environmental > Aquatic > Freshwater > Lake | place: Lake Croche, Canada...
AATGCATTTTAAATACATTTAATGAATATAATTTAATAGATTTTAAATTTAATAAAAATAGAATTATAAATGATTTTATATTTTTATGTTATTTTTTGGGTAATGATTTTTTACCACATATTTTAGCTTTAAATATATCAAAAAATGTTATTGAATATTTAATTGAAAAATATGCAATAACATTTATTTCAAAAAATGATTATTTGTTATTTAATAATAAAATTAATCAAGAATTTCTTGTAACTTTTTTAAAAGAATTATCATTAGATGAAGATTTAATTTTAAGAGAAAATTTTAATGAAAAAAAAAGAAAACCAAGATATCAAGGTAATAATGATTATGATAAAGAAATATTTAAAATAGAAAATTTATTATTTAAGATAGATGATCCAATAGGTATTGGTATAAATGATGATTATCGAGAAAAATATTATAAATATTATTTTGATGTAGATGATGATGAATTAGAATCATTTGTTAAAAAATTAGTTGAGAATTATTTAATGGGTATTAGATGGGTTACACATTATTATTTTGAAACAATTATAGATTCAGGATGGTATTATCCATATAATAATCCACCATTTATAAGTGATATTTATAAATATTTGATAAATTTAAATGAAATAAAATTTACTGAAAGTATAAAACCGATAACACCATTTGAACAATTATTAATTATATTACCATCACAATCAAATTATTTATTACCGGAGTGTTTAGGTAAATTAATAACTAATCCAAAATCTTCATTAGCACATTTATATCCAACTGATTTTGAAATAGATTTTTTATATAAAAATAGATTTTGGGAAGGAATACCAAAATTACCAGAATTAGAATGTAATTTATCACGATATATTTATAAAAAATATAAGAATGACTTAACCGATGATGAAAAGTATAGAAATAGATTAGATAAAATAATAATTTTCTAATAATTAAATAAAATAATAATTTATAATAATTAAAAAATAAATTTCTAAAACATATTTAAAAATATTTTTTTATAATTAAATATGAATAAAAGAATAGTCAAAAAAAAATTATCAGTTTCAATTGTTACTATAACACAATTAAAAAGAGCAAACTGTTTAAAAAATTTATCAGAATTAATTAAATTACAAACATACGATAATATTATTGAATGGGTAATTGTAGAAGGATCAAAAGATAAATCAGATGCTGATAAAAATAAAGAAAATATAAATTTATTGAAAGTAAATATCAAAATTAATTATATAGAATACACGGGTAAAAAATTAAGTGATTTAAGAAATTTGGGTAATAATAGTGCTATTGGAGATATAATTGTGTGTATGGATGATGATGATTATTATCCAATATGTAGAGTAGCACATGCAGTAGAAAGTTTAGAAAATAGTTCTGCACTATTAGCTGGATGTACAGATATTTATATGTATGAATATATATTAAATAAATTATATAAATTTAATGGATTTCATGGAAAACATTCAACAAATAATTGCATGGCATTTAAAAGAGAATATTTAAGAAACCATCAACATGAAAGTGGTTTAAATATGGCTGAAGAAAAAAGTTTTACTAATAATTTTACTGAGCCAATGGTTCAATTAAAATCAGAAAAATGTATAATAGTATCGAGTCATAATGAAAATACATTTAATAAAAGAGAATTATGTGTAGGGGGGAGTTATAGTATAAATCCGTCATTATATGAAGTATCAGATCATGATATATCATCTTATATGCCAATAAATATTCTAAATAATTTTAAAAATTTATTTTATCATGAAGAAGAATCTGAATATGATATTGTTTATTTTACGGGTGGTTTTTGTACACCATGGTCACCGAATAATAAATCATTAGGTGGATCAGAACAAGCAATAGTTCATCTAAGTGAAAGTTGGGTAAAAAGGGGATTAAAAATATGTGTATTTACAGAATTAGAAAAATCTATAATAGAATTATTAATAAAAAATAATGAAAAATCATTAATAAAAAATAATGTAGAATATAAAGATTGGAAAACATTTCCATTTAATCATAAATTTAAAACAGTTATATTATGGAGAACGAATGGATTATTTTCTGGTATACCATTTGGTATAAAAGCAACTAATATTTATTGGGATTTACATGATAATTTTCAAGATGATAATAAAATTATTAATTTATATAAAAAATATTCGAATAAAATTAATAAAATATTGTTAAAAAGTAATTATCATTTAGAATCATTTAATAATTTTTTTAAAACTAAATTAAAGAAATCACAATATGCAATTATACCAAATGGTATTTTAGTAGATAAATTTTCAGTTAATTTAGAAAATGTTTCTAGAAATCCATATAGATTTTGTTATGTTAGTTATTATACTCGTGGATTATTTCATATTATACCATATATATTTAATGTTATGAAACAAATAGAACCAAGAGTTGAATTACATTTATATTATGGAATGGAAATGTTTACTGATGATAATTTAAAAAATGAATTAAAAAAATTAATTAGATCAGCAGGTGTTATTGATCACGGTAGACAGAACATCGAATTAATTGCAAGAGAAAAACATATGAGTACATTTCAATTATATATAACAAATACGATATCGGAAATAGATTGTATTAGTATAAAAGAAAGTTTAGTGGCTGGTTGTATTCCATTAATTTCAAATTTTGGGGTATTTAAGGAAAGAGAGGGTATACATTTTGATTTAAATGAAAAAGATATTAATTCAATGAAAGAAATAGCAATAAATATTATTAATTTTGCAAAAAATAATAAACAAGTAGAAATATTAAGTGATAGTTTAAAGAAATCAAAAACTATAATGGATTGGTATATTATTTCAGAAAAAATATATAATCTAAGTATTAAATAATGATATCAATCTCAGGTGCTATATCAAGTTGTGTTTCTTTTATATGTTTATTATTACTTATTGCAGTAATGGTAAAATTTTTAATGAATTAATAAATGTTTAAAAATAAAATTCTTTATTATTATAAGTACCAATTTTAAATTAGGTAAATTCTTTTTTATTAAAAACTATTTAAAAAATAATTTATATATTATAATAAAAAAGTATCAATTAATATAATTGTTAATTAGATAAAATCTTTTATTTTATAAATTTAGTAATAAATTTATAAATTAAATAAGCCATTTAATGTCTATATTATACAACCATTATTTTCATAATTTAGTGCACGATAACAATTTGAATATAAAAAATATTTTAAATTAAATTCTTTGAGATTATGATGTAAATGACCATAAATCCATCCAACTAAATTTTCATGATCAAATAAATAATCTAGATTATTAGCAAAACAACAATTAACAGGGTCATTTATATATTCGGGTGATATACATTTATATGATGGAGCATGATGGGTAATAATAATGCATTTATTATTTTGTAATTTTTCACTAATGTAATTTAAATTATTGGTATATAGTTGATTACATACTTGAGGTGTAAAATTTAAAATTTTATGGTAATCATTTACTTGATATACTTCATCTATATTAGGTGGTATATAACTCCATAAAGTTGATCCAATAAATAATATATCATCATATTCAAAAGCTTGATTATTTAGAAATTTAACATTATTATATAAATTACAAATATATGTAATTTTATTATTTGTAAGATCAATATCATTATTATAATATTCGTGATTACCGGTAATAAGTAAAACATATTCAAAATTTTCTGAACAATAACTAATAAAATCTTCATATATTTTTTTATATGGATTACCAATGTCACCAGCTAATACCAATATACTAGCAGATGGTATAACTATTTCTTTAAATTTATCTACAGTAATGTCATTGTATTCTAAATGTAAATCAGAACAAACCTGAATAATATCCATATATATAATAAAATTTTATGTTTTTATATAAAAATATCTATTTAAGAATAATATGAATTCAAAATCTGATTTAGAAGATACATCTTTAAATTTTGGTAAAAACAAGAAATATATCAAAAAAGGCAACAACAAAAAATTTATTAAAAAAGAAATGCAACTTGATATTGATTTTTATGAATACCAAAAAAGATTAGATGATAGTATATTTGATTATAAGAATATACAATATTTATCAAATAAAGATAAAAATGATTTTGAAAATAAATTTGCTGTACCAAGAAATAATTCACAGATAAAATTATTAGCAGCATTAAAAAAGAAAAATTATAAAATAATTATTGCATCCGGTCCAGCAGGAACAGGTAAAACATTATTTGGTATCGAACAAGGCATTCGAAATTTTATAACAAATACATTTGAAAAATTAGTGTTTACAAGACCAATGGTTTCAGTAGATGAGGATATTGGATATTTACCGGGTACATTAGAAGATAAATTAAGTCCGTGGATGACCCATATATTTGATATAGTTTATAATTTTATATCACCATCAGAAGTTAAAAATTTATTAACTGAAAAGATAATAGAAATTGTTCCACTTGGATTTTTAAGAGGACGAACATTTAAAAACTGTTGGATTGTTGCAGATGAAATGCAAAATAGTACTGTATCTCAAATGAAAATGTTATTAACTAGATTGGGTGAAAACAGTAGATTAATTATAACAGGAGATGTTAAACAAGCTGATCGAAAAAATGAAATAAATGGATTAGAAGATTTTTTAAATAGATTAAAAGGTCGTCGCTCTGATAGTATATCAAGTATTGAATTTGAAAATAAAGATATAGAAAGAGAAGATATAGTTAGAGAAGTTTTAGAAATATATGAAACTAATTCAGTAATATATGATAATAATTCAGTAAATGATAATATTTCAGTAAATGATAATATTTCAGTAAATGATAATATTTCAGTAAATGATAATATTTCAGTTAGTGTTGATATTAATTCAGTTAGTGGTGATATTAATTCAGTTAGTGGTGATAATAGTTTAGCGGAAAGTATATAAATTAGAAAAATAATTATATTTAAATAAATGTTTTTATAGTAAAGATATGGCGGAATATAAAGGAGCTATGCGTATACGTGATCAACTTATTGAAAAGAAAAAGAAGTGGTCTGAAATTATGAAAAAAGTTTCACCATTATGGAATATAAATTACGGAACTGAAGTTTTACCACCATTAAAACAAGAAGATATTGATTTTGTGTGTAAAGAAAAAAAAATTTATTTACCAGAAGATTTGCAATATTATTTAATTTGTATATCAAAAGAATTTTTTATTAATATGTATCCAGTTGAATTTGACTTGGAAAAAATACCAACTAAAGAAGAATGTATGGCAGTTCAAATACCCGATTTAGCAATTTATTTAACAAAAAATAAAATAGATTTTGAAAAATTATCTAAAGTTATGTTAAAAATTGGTGATGATTATGAAAATTATACTGCTATATATGTTGGTGGTGGTATTCAAAATGGTTCAGTTTGGTATTATAATTATAATGATGAAATATGGATAAGAAAAAATGATAGTGTTGTAGCAGAAGCTATTAAAGAATTAAAAAGAAATGTAATTCCAGTAACTGATCTATCGAATAATTTAATAAATACAACAGATCCATTAACAAATACAACAGATCCATTAACAAATACAACAGAATCATTAACAAATACAACAGAATCATTAACAAATACAACAGAATTATTAACAAATATACAATTAAATAAACAATTAACTGATATGAAACCAATGAAACTATTAAATAATAGTCCAACAAGCGAATTAGATCTCGACAATTATCCCGACAGCCTTCACTTGTGATTCTCTAAAAATTAATCGCATACCAATTTTAATATATTCAGGTTTCATAAGAAATTCTAATTTAACAATAGCTTTATCACCAGATCTTAAAACTAAATCATTTTTTTCAATTACATTATCTTTTTCAATTTTAGCATCATTTTTTATTATTTCTAATAATTTAACACATTGTCTAACATTTTCAATATGAATAAAAGGTTGATAACCAGCTTTAATAGTTGTAGGTGAATGTAAAATATGAATAGTTGCTTTGAATGTTTTAACAGCTAATTTATTATCGGTTACAAGTAACATACCTTTTCTAATTTCTTTACGAGTTATACCTTTTAACGATACACAAACAAATGAACCAGCTTTTGCTTCTTTAATGTCTATATAATTAAGATGAATAGATCTAATTTTAACAGATCTATAAGACGAATCATAAAAAGGTCCAATTAATACTGTATCATTAACTTTTATTGTTCCAGATTTAATCATACCTGAAATAATAGTTGGATGACCATAAACACTGTATGTAGTATCTATTACTAATTCTACCGAATTATTAATAAATTTGCTATAATCATTTCGAACAGGTAATAAATTTAATAATGATTTTAATAAATCAAGATTTAAACTGGATACATTAGATATTTGCATTATTGGTATAATAGTATTACTTTTGACATTTTTAATAACTGTAATTACATCAGATATATTTTTAATAATATAAGGTACTTTTCTAATTTTATTTTTACACATATTATTAATTTTTTGCATAGTTTCTTCTAAAATATTAGGTGGAACAATATCTATTTTGGTAACTAAAATAATAATTGGTATTTTTAGATTGATACATAATCCGATATGTTCTCGAGTCATATGATTAATACCACTATTTGCACCAATCATAACTAAACAATAATCTAAATACATGGATGATAAACCATAAACAGTTATTTTTAAATATTTTTGATGACCACATAGATCATATAATGATATTAATTTTGAAGATTTTTTAGTAATTTCAGAAACAGAAGTATTTTTATTTGAATTTAAAACATTACCATTTGTATCAAATCCTAAAATTTGGTGTGATATGGAACTTGTTCGACCAGAATCAATTTCATGTTTAAAATTAAAAACATATAATCTTGATTTACCATTACCGTCATCTAATATATCTCTAGTTAATGTTCCGATAGTAGTCGATTTACCAGAATCAACATTACCAGCAACTCCGATTCGAATATCGATATATTTATTTATATTTTCTCTAATTAAATATTCTCCGATATATAAGTTATTTTTAATTTGATGAATTTCATTTATTTTTATAATATTACAATCTATTCTTTCAGCTATTAATTTTAAATTATTAATTGATTCTGTATATTCTTCAAAATTTAAACCATATATTTTACCATCATCTTTAACACCAATAAAATAAAATGCTTCACCAGCACCTTCAACTACACGATATTTCATTTGTGTCATTCTTTTATTAATTATTTCTTCATTTAAATTTAATAATTCTCTTTTATATTCAATATTACCATCATCTTGTTCTTTAGATAAAAAATCAGTAAAATTTTTTACTAAACTGGTTGGATTTTTTTCTTCAGAAAAAAAACAAGATTCTTTAGATAAATTAAATAATTTATATTCAACATTACCCGTATCTTGTTCTTTAGATAAATTTAATAATTTATACTCTATATTATTTTCCTTTTCATTTAAATTATTGAATTCTAGCATTAGTATATATATAAAATATATTTATATATACTTTTATTCAAATTTTTTATCTAATTCTAAATAATTTAAGAATTTATTATATGAATAATAAAATATATTTTTTTTAATTAAATTTTTTTCGCTATAGTCATCTACTATATTACCATCTATATCAATTAAATCTGGTATAGAATCAGTATCAATATCAGTATTATTATCAATATCAGAATCATCATCTAAATTAATATTAAAAGTATTAAATGATGAATTAAATAATAAATTTGAACTATAATAATCTGGACTAATTATAAAGTTACTACCCATATATAAATAATAAAATATTACTCTAAATGTTATAAAAAAATTAATTTTTTACAATTTTTACTCTAAATGTTATAAAATTTTTACTCTAAATGTTATAAAAAATTAATTTTTTACAACGAAAGACGTAATGTAATAGAGTCTGAAGTTAAATTATTCCGCTACGCTTCATAATTTACAAATACTATCCAATAAATTTATCAAATTATTTATTGAATTTATATATTCACCATTTTATTTTGAATTATAATGCTAAATTTTACGTATTAATAATATAAATAATATAAATAATATATAATATATAGTATATAATGAATAATCTTGAATTATTACAAGTGTACAATTTTGAAAAAAAAATTAGATGTGGTTCAAATAAAGATGGTGGGTATGTAATAGCCGAGTTGGACGGAGAATATGATTGTTATATTTCTGCTGGAATATCAAACGAAGAGAGTTTTTCACGAGATTTTCTAAATAAATATAATATAAATAAAAATAATAGTTATGGGTTTGATGGAACTATAAATAATTATCCATATGAATATACACAAAATATACAATTTATAAAAAAAAATATAAATAATTTTAATGATGATAATAATACTAATTTATCGTTTTTGACTGACAAATATTATAATATTTTTTTAAAAATAGATATAGAAGGGGGTGAATATCCATGGTTATTACAAATAGATGATACCCAATTGAATAAATTTAAACAAATTGTAATAGAATTTCATGGAATTACAGATAACAATTGGGGGTGTAATTATAATGATAAGGTAAAGTGTTTAGAGAAATTATCAAAAACACATTATATAGTACACGCACATGGTAATAATTGTGGCCTTGTATTGAATAATATTCCCGATGTGATTGAATTAACTTACATCAATAAAAATTATTTTAATTTTGTTCCAGAATTGAATACGCAATCTTTGCCTATTAATAATTTAGATTTTCCAAATAATAATGGTAAAAGTGATATTAATTTAAATTTTTATCCATTTATAAAATAATATGCGTTTTAAATGTCTAAAGATGTAAAAGTATTAAATGATGAATTAAATAATAAATTCGAACTATAATAATCTGGACTAATTATAAAGTTACTATCCATATGTAAATAATAAAATTTTTACTCTAAATGTTATAAAAAAATTGATTTTTTATAATATTATTATTAGTAAAGTTATATGGTTAATCAAAAAATAATGTATGCATATATTAAATCTTTATTTGTTAATGCAAAACCAAACAATATAATAAATTACATAAACTCGACACGTTTAGTATATGAAGAAAGTAAGAAAAATAATTATAAACTAATAGATAATATAATAGCATTAAAATTTTATTCAACGTTTGAAAGTAAATGTATTATATATTTAATATATGTACTATTAGAAATTAAATTAGAGTGCAAGTGTAACTTTTTTTGTACTTGTAAATTAAATGAATATGATTTTCAAAAAGAGTATCCTGAATTTGATTATCTTATGGAGGATACAATTGAATATAATAAATTAAAATTATTTGCATTTATTACAAAAATATTAATAAATTATATACCGGCTAAAAATAATAAAGGTTTATTATTAGTGTTAATAACTTTAATTAGTGAAGGTCCTAATACTAATTATATTACGGGATCGGGTCAAACAGTAATTACTTCGAGACGAGTTTATATTTACGAAAAAGAAGGTTTTAATGAAGTTGATTCCAAGTTATTTAATAATATTTTTAAAAATTCACCAGTTATTAATGATATATCAATAATAAATAATATTAATTTTATTACTTATAAAAATAAAAAAATGAGTTATAAAATAAAATCAGTGAATAATATATCAGACTGTAATCAAAAAATATATAATTTTAATAGAAAAAAAAAATCGTATAAGAAATCACGAAAAGTTAAATTAACTAATTCAACTAATTCAACTAGTAAAAAACTAGATCAAAAAACTGATCCTATCATTGAATCATCTAGTTTTTTTGAAGAAAAACAAATTGAGTTTACCGATCAAATAGTAGAACCAACTATTGAAAAGATAGATGATAATGTTGATAATTTATTTTTGGAAGATTGGATACTTGATCTTGAATACTAAAAATATTTTTACTTTAATAAAAATTGAATAAAATATATAAAGATTTATATTTGATATATAACAATGGCCAGTCCAATTATTTGCATTAAGTATTTTATAGATGAATATAAAAATTCAATCGTTGATAATGAAATAGATGTTTTAGATTTTAAAAAAAAGTTATTTGATAATTATTCTATAATGACAAAATATAGTGAAGAAGATAATTTATTATTATTATATCATAAATATAATTTACCAACAAAAACAGCATTAGAACAAGACTGTAGATCATTGGTAATTGATATGACAACTTTAGAAGTAATATCTTATACATGTCCAAATGCAATATCTAATAAACAAGCCCAACAATTTTTATTAAATAATAATGATTTAGAATATGAAATGTATAAATGTTATGAGGGTAGTATATTATCACTTTTTAATCATAATGACAAATGGTATTTATCAACAAGACGTTGTTTAGATAGTAAAAAGTCAATATGGAATAAAAGTAACTATTATGATATGTTTATGGATGTATTAAATAAAGAAAATATAACATTTGAAGATTTTACAAATAAATTGGACAAAAACAATGGTTACTATTTTATAATAATTCATTATAATAATAAAAATATAATAGATTATACAAAACAATTTGGAGAAAATTATACAAAATTATGTTTAATTTTTATAAGAAGAAAAGAAGATCAAGTTGAAATAAAAGATTATGAATTTAATAATTATGAAAATATATTTAAACCAGAACAAATGTCAATGGATCAATTTGCAGAATTAAATAAAAATTTAAATGTTGATGTTGATATGGAAGGTATAATAGTTAAAACAGTAAAAGATCATAAAACATATCTATTTAAATTGCAAACAGTTTCATATCAATTTTGTAAAGCTATTGGTCCAGATATAAATATTTATAAAGGTTATTTATATTTATATCAAAATGGAACATTAAAAGAATATATTGAAAATAATAAAGATCATAAAAATTTAGAAAAAATAATAAATCCATATAATAATGAAGAATCATTTGATATTATTGGAGTTGTTGATAGTGTATTTAGAGTAATTGCAACTGAATTTTATGAATTATATAAACTATTATGGAAATTAAATAACGGAGAAAAACAAAATGAAGATTTGTACAAGTTATTACCAAAAGAGTACAAAGACATTTTATATAATTTGCGAGGTATCTACTTTAAAATTAAAGCAGCAAATAGTACAAGTATAGAAAAGAAATTATTTACAATAAAAGATATTTATCAATATTTAAAAACAATTGATATAGAACAATTTTGTGCATTATTAAGACAAAGAAAATTAATGTCAAATTTAATAACAATTAATAAAACAAATAATTATTTAAATTTATTCAGAACAATATCAAATCAAATTGATAAAATTCACATTAAATTAATAGCAATATTTACAAATAAATTATTTCCGGATATTAGTTCAACTGATGTTCCAGAATTAATAAATTAAAGAAAATTTTATTTATAATACCTTATTTACACCATTGAAGATTTAAAGAAGATTTAAAACGGAATAAATTTAATAAACTAAAATATAATACATAATTATAGAACCAGATACCAGCATAGTTAAACCATTTATTATAAACACTCTATTTGGTATTTTTTTATCTTCTAAAAGTGCCCTATTTGTTAATATCAATGATGTAGAAAATAAAAAAATAGAACCGAATAAAGAAGAGGATAAAATAATATGATTATACATTATATTATTGTAAAATAATATATTTAAGTAATTTTTGTACCATTTTAAATCTTAAATGGTGTAAACCGATTTACATAACTTCTTCTTCTTCTAGTTCTATCCCCCCAGGTCCTTCACCTCCTCTCATTTTTCTTCCCTTTCCGCTTCTTCTTCCTTTGGTTCTGTGTCGTCTAGTTCTCTTTGATCCTAATTTAACATAACCGAATGAACCCTTTTTGGTTCCGTATCCATGTTTTACTAAACGCATCTCCTTTTTCGCTGTTTTGTGTTTTTTTACACTTACAATTCGATCATTTTTATTTTTAATTAAATCACCTTTTGTTAGACCACCGCTTGTTTTGTACGCGGTTCCATGCCACACCTGAGCTCTTGAACCTTCTAATATTTCGTATGTCTTTCCAGATATTTGATATCCTGCAGAATTTTTTGAATATCTCGTCATTTATAAAATTAGTATAGAAAAAATA